>Ga0222423_1000217_pt1 | contig 50147 bp, 38 predicted proteins | sample 3A0metagenome_FD_182472 | JGI IMG/M metagenome (GOLD analysis project Ga0222423, IMG submission 182472) | Enriched microbial communities from leaf-cutter ant dump, University of Wisconsin, Madison, United States - 3A0 (version 2) | ecosystem: Environmental > Terrestrial > Nest > Insects nest >...
GTGCGGGTCCAACGCATACGACTCACGCTTGACCAGCCCCGCCAACCGCTTCGTGCCCACCCCCACCAGGCTGCGCGGGTCACCACACACCGCCTTGTCGACCGCGGTGCGGTCCTGCCGGGACAAGCACGCGGTCTCCCGCACCAGCACCCGGGCCCGAAACTCGTTCAACGCCCCAGCCCGCAACGCCGCGAACGTGCACGGCATCTCCCCCACCAGTGCCTCGGCCACACCGACAAACACCCCACCGGCATGCGGGGACTCCCTGCGCGCCAACGCCACCTGAGCGACCGCCGAACGCCGCGCCCTGGCCACCCGACGCACCCTGGCCCGCGACACACACACCACGTCACCATCCACGTCATCAGTGACGTCATCGGAGGCTGCTTCGGCGGCGGCAATCTCGTGGGCCACGACCGCCACCGCGAGCTCGGCCTGCACCGCGCTCGCCGCGTCCTTCAAGTCCTCCAGCAGCCCGATCACCTCGACGCGAACACGCTGCGACACCACCCCAACCCCAGGGTCCATGTCAGTGCCCCCACCCACCATCGAACGCACCACAGCCAGAGCGTCGGCGAGAGCGGGAACCGGGTTCACCCCACCACCGTATCGAACACATGTACTACGCGCAACTCCCAAACCGTATGAATCGTCATCACCAGAGGTGCCGAGGGCCACCCTGAAGGCTCCAACCCCCTCCCAGCGCACAGGACTCCGGGCACAGGGGTCCGCAGCCCGTGCAGGGCTACTGACCCGCGACCCGCTCCGCGACCCCGAGCAATGACCACATGTCTCTCGGCGCCAGGAACCTCGGCGCCGGGCATCGGCCCCGCACCGGCCAAGTCCCCGCCGTCGGACACCACCCCGGTCCCCGCCGTCGGACCCCCCCACGACCACCCCGAACCCCGCTCCCACTAGGCTCACTGCGTCCACCCGATCGCAGGAGCCCCCATGAGCACGTCGCAGTCCCGCCCCCGGTACGCCTACCTGGGCCCCGCGGGGACGTTCACGGAGGAGGCGCTGCGCCAGGTGGTCTCGCCGGACGAGGCCCAGTACCTGCCCCAGACGGACGTGGGCTCGGCGATCGCCGCCGTCCACGCGGGCGAGGCGGACTTCGCCGTCGTCGCGATCGAGTCCACGGCCGAGGGTGGCGTCACCGCGACGCTCGACTCGCTCGCGACGGGCGCCCCGCTCGTGCTGCTGCGCGAGATGCTCGTGCCCGTCCAGTTCACGCTCGTGGGCGCACCCGGTACGCGCCTCGAGGACGTCCGCCGCGTCTCCGCGCACCCCCACGCGTGGGTGCAGTGCCGGAACTGGCTCGCCTCGCACCTGCCCGGTGCGGTGCACGTCCCCGCCACGAGCAACACGGCGCCCGCGGCGATGCTCACCGCGGCGTTGTCCGACGCGGCGGTGTCCGACGCCGGCCACCTCGCGGACCTGCCCTTCGACGCGGCCCTCGTGCCCCCGGCGGCCGTCGGGACCTACGGGCTCGAGCCGCTCGCGGAGCGCGTCGCGGACAACCCGTCGGCGCTGACGCGCTTCGTGGTCGTGGGCCCACCGGGCGAGGTGCCCTCGCCCACCGGCGCGGACAAGACGACGCTCGTGGTCCACCTGCCGGACAACGAGGCCGGTGCCCTGCTGTCGATGCTCGAGCAGTTCGCCGTGCGCGGCGTGAACCTCAGCCGCATCGAGTCGCGGCCCATCGGGGACTCGCTGGGCCGCTACTCGTTCTCGATAGACGCGGAAGGGCACGTCACGGACGAGCGCGTGGGCGAGGCCCTCATGGGACTGCACCGCCGCTGCCCCTACGTGCGCTTCCTCGGGTCCTACCCGCGCGCGGACGCCGTCGAGCCCACGCTCCACCCGGGCACCACGGACGCGGAGTTCACCGAGGCGCGCGAATGGCTCGCGCGGCTGCGCGCCGGACAGGTGTAGCCAGCGTCGGCCTCAGGGAGCGCGCACCGTGAGAGCGTGCTGCTGCACCTCGGCGCGCAACGAGACGGCCCGGCCGAGCGGCTCACCGTCGATCTGCAGCGAGACGGGCCGGTCGGAGACGATCCGCAGCTCGTGCGTGCGCGCGTGGTCGATGCGTCCCAGCTTCGGCAGCTCGTTGCGCAGCCCCACGCCCTGGAGCACCACCTCGCCGAAGAGCTGGGCCCAGCCCGCGATGCCCCCGCGGGTGTCGATCGCGGCGATGTCGAGCCAGCCGTCGTCCACCTCGGCGCCCGGGAGCAGGGTGAGCCCGCCGGGGAGCTTCCCGCAGTTGCCGATGAGCAGGCTGCGCGCCCGCACCGTGACCGCCGAGCGACGGTCGAGCTGGATCTGCAGGCGCATCCGGCGCCCGTTGAGGTGCTTGGCGCCCGCGAGGAAGTAGGCGATCCAGCCGACGCGGGCCTTGAGGTCGTCGTCGGCGCTCTCGACCATCGCGGCGTCGAACCCGATCCCCGCGATCACGAGGAAGAGGTGCCCCTTGCCGTGGCCGTGGCCGTGGCCGTCGCCGTCGCCGGCGCTGTGCGCCTCGCCGTGCTCGTAGTCCTCCTCGCGGCGGGGCGCGCCGAGCCGGACCCATCCCACGTCGACGGGCCGGGGCGATGCCGTGAGCGCGATGCGCAGCTGCTCGTCGAGCCGCGTGAGCGGGATGTCGAGGTTGCGCGCGAAGAGGTTGCCCGTCCCGAGCGGCACGATCCCCATGGGCACGTCGGAGCCGATGAGCGCCTCGGCGACCGACCGCACCGTGCCGTCGCCGCCGGCCGCGACCACGACGCTCGCCCCGGCCTCGACCGCCGCGCGCGCCTGGCCCGCGCCCGGGTCCTCGACGGTGGTCTCGAAGAACATCGGTTCGGGCAGGTAGCGGGCCGAGCACGCGAACAGGGCGGCGTCCCGCAGGTCGGCCGCGCCGGGCTTCGAGGGGTTCACGACGAACGCCACGCGTCCGGACGCGGTGTACGACGGCGAGCCGCCCGCAGACGACGTCCCCCGGGCCGGTGCGATGACGCCCGCCCCGCGCCGTCGGGCATGGCGGTGCACGTGCACGGCCACCGCGAGCGCCCCCGCCGCGAGCACGAGCGCGACGATGCTCACCCATCCTTGCCAGCCCACGCCCCCAAGGTACGCGTGACCAGCCCCGGAGCGCTCGCCACCCACCCGCCCCACCGGGCTGCCCCACCCGGCAGCTCCCCGCTGCCCCACCCGGCAGCTCCCCGCCATGGCCGCCCCCGGAGTCCGGAAGGGTTCGCGCCGCAGTGCGTCGCAAACCCTTCCGCCTCAACCCGACCTTCCTCCCCCGGGGTGCAGGGCCGAAGGGTTGGTGCCGGGATGCGTTGCGAACCCTTCCTGCTCCCGGGCGGGTGGGGTGGCCGGGCGGGGGCGGGTCGGGGAGGAGGCGGGTGGGCGGGTGAGCGGCGGGACGGGGCGGTCGGGGCAACTAGGGTGGTGCACATGATCGATCTGCGTGCCTTGCGCGATGACCCTGACGTCTTCCGGGCCAGCCAGCGAGCCCGTGGCGAGTCCGAGCACCTCGTCGACGAGGTCATCGACCTCGACGCCCGGCGCCGCGAGTCGCTCGCCGCGTTCGAGTCGAAGCGCGCGGAGCAGAAGTCGCTCGGCAAGCTCGTGGCGCAGGCGAAGGGCGAGGAGAAGTCCGAGCTCCTCGCGCGCACGAAGGCCCTCGCGGCCGAGGTCAAGGCCCTCGAGGTGGAGGCGAACGAGCTCGCGGCCCGCTCCGAGGAGGCCGCGCGCGCGATCGGCAACCTCATCGAGCCGGGCGTGCCGTCCGGCGGCGAGGACGACTACGTGGTGCTGCGCCACGTCGGAACCCCGCGCGACTTCGCGGCCGAGGGCGTCGAGGTGCGCGACCACCTCGAGCTCGGCGAGGGACTGCGCGCGATCGACACCGAGCGCGGCGCCAAGGTCTCCGGCTCGCGGTTCTACTTCCTCACGGGCATCGGCGCGCGCCTCGAGCTCGCGCTGCTCAACGCGGCCATGGACAAGGCGGTCGCGGCGGGTCTGACGCCCATGATCACGCCCACCCTCGTCAAGCCCGAGGTCATGGCCGGCACGGGCTTCCTCGGCGCGCACGCCGCGGAGATCTACCACCTGCCCGGGGACGACCTGTACCTCGTGGGCACGAGCGAGGTCGCGCTCGCGGGCTATCACGCGGGCGAGATCCTCGACCTGAGCGAGGGGCCGCTGGGCTACGCCGGCTGGTCCGCGTGCTACCGCCGCGAGGCGGGTTCGCACGGCCGGGACACCCGCGGCATCATCCGCGTGCACCAGTTCCACAAGGTCGAGATGTTCGTGTTCGCGCGCCCCGAGGACGCCGCCGCGCAGCACGAGCGACTCCTCGCGTTCGAGGAGGAGATGCTCGCGCTCGCCGAGCTGCCCTACCGCGTGATCGACACGGCCGCGGGCGACCTCGGCTCGAGCGCGGCCCGCAAGTTCGACTGTGAGGCGTGGCTCCCGAGCCAGGAACGCTGGCTCGAGCTGACGTCCACCTCGAACTGCACCACGTTCCAGTCACGTCGCCTCGGGGTCCGGGAACGGTCCGACGACGGCGGCACGCGCCCGGTCGCGACGCTCAACGGGACCCTCGCCACCACGCGGTGGATCGTGGCGCTCCTCGAGAACCACCAGCAGGCCGACGGCTCGGTGCACGTCCCCGAAGGACTGCGGCCCTACCTCGGCGGTCTCGAGCTGCTCACCCCGGTGGCACGGTGACGGCACCCGTGACCGACCCGTTCCTCGTCGCGCTCGACGTGGACGGCACGCTCGTCACGTACGGCGGCGTGCTCTCCGCGGAGGTGCGCGACGCGGCCCGGGCGCTCGTCGACGCGGGCCACCACGTGGTGATCGCGACGGGCCGCTCGGTGCACGGGACGGTGGGCGTGTGGGAGGAGCTGGGTCTCACGGGCGGCTGGGCGGTCTGCTCGAACGGCGCCGTCACGGCCCGCATCGACCCCGCGGCGGACAAGGGCTGGACGCCACACGAGGTCATCACGTTCGACCCCTCGTTCGCGATCGACCTGCTCGTCGAGGAGTTCCCGGCCGTGCGGTTCGCCGCGGAGGTGCTCGGCGAGGGCTACCGCCTCAACACCGAGTTCCCGCCGGGCGAGCTGACGGGGACGCAGCACGTGGTGAGCGTCGCCGAGCTGCGCGCGGAGCCCGTGACCCGTCTCGTGGTGCGCGCCCCGGACATGTCCGACGACGACTTCGACCACGTGGTCAAGCGGCTCGGTCTGCACGACGTCACGTACTCCGTGGGGTACACGGCCTGGCTCGACATCGCGCCGTCGGGCATCACGAAGGCGAGCGCGCTCGAGGCGCTGCGCCGCGAGCTCGGGGTCCGCCCGGAGCGCACGGTCGCGGTGGGCGACGGTCGCAACGACGTGGAGATGCTCGCGTGGGCGGCGCGCGGGGTCGCGATGGGGCACGCGCCCGCGGAGGTGCGCACGGTCGCCGACGAGGTGACGGGCACGATCGACGACGACGGCGTCCTCGCGGTGCTGCGCTCCCTGACGTGACCCGGCACCGAGGCGGCCCCGCTTGACACGAGGAGAACAATCACGCCCATGAGGCCGGGCATCGAGGACGTCGCACGGGCCGCCGGGGTGTCCACGGCGACCGTCTCGCGTGCTCTGCGCGGGCTGCCGAACGTCACGGAGGCCACCCGGCTGCGCGTCCGGGAGGCGGCTGACCGGCTCGGTTACGTCCCCTCGCCGTCGGCGGCCTCCCTCGTCACGGGGCGCACGCGCACCATCGCGGTGGTGTGCCCGTGGGTGAACCACTGGTTCTTCGCGAACGTCATCGAGGGGGCGGAGGCGACGCTGCGCACGGAGGGCTTCGACGTCCTGCTGCACACCTTCGACACCTCGCGCGCGCTGCCCCGGGCGCCTCTCGACCCGTCCGCGCTGCGTCGGCGGGTGGACGGGGTGATCGTGCTGGGCGTGCCGCTCGAGGAGGAGGAGATCCAGGCGGTGCTCGCCCTGGGGCAGCCGGTGATCTTCGTGGGCACGGGCACCCAGGACGCGTCGACGGTGCGGCTCGACGACGTGCGCGCGGGCCGGGAGGCCACCGAGCACCTGCTCTCGTTGGGGCACCGCCGCATCGGTCACCTCCTGGGCACCCCGGACGGGATCGCGCGGTGGAACCCGGGGGTGCAGCGCCAGGAGGGCTGGCTCGCCGCGATGCGTGCGGCGGGGATCGAGCCCGAGCCGGGCTGGGCCGTCCCCGGGCGGTTCGACATCGCGACGGGGCGTACCGCCCTGCACGAGCTGCTCGACCGGCACCCCGACGTCACGGCCGTGTTCGCGGCGAGCGACGAGATGGCGATGGGTGCCGTGATCGCGGCGCGCGAGCGGGGGATCGAGATCGGCCGGGACCTGTCGCTCATCGGGGTGGACGGGCACGACGTCGGCGAGGTGCTCGGGCTGACGACGATGGCCCAGCCCGCGGTCGAGCAGGGGCAGGTCGCCGCGACGATGCTGCTCGACATGATGACGGGCGCACCCGTGCCCGAGGACGTGGTCTTCACCACGACGCTCGTGCGGCGCAGGTCGACCGCGCCGCTCGCGCGCTGAGCCCGCACCGGCTCCGTGCGCGCTCGCCGGGCGCGACGTCCGCTTCACCCCTAGGGTGAGCAATGCCTGATCGTGACCACACCGTGACGCGATCGGGCTTGCGCAAGCCGTATGTAAACGCTTACATGGAGCCACCTGACCAGCACCACGACGTCGTGGAGGAATAGCACATGCGCATCAAGAACGCGCGGGGGGCCATCGCCCTCACCGCGGGAGCGAGTCTCGCTCTCATCCTGTCGGCGTGCGCGCCGCCGATGGACGAAGCGCCCGGCAGCACCGACACCGGGACTGACACCGGGACCGACACCGGGACGACCGAGCCCACGGGCGACGTCGCCGAAGGCTGCGAGGACTACGCCGTCTACGGCGACCTCTCGGGCAAGCAGGTCACCGTCTACACCTCCATCGTCGAGGTGGAGCAGGTGGACCAGGAAGAGTCCTACGACAAGTTCGAGGAGTGCACCGGCGCCACGATCGTGTACGAGGGCTCGCGCGAGTTCGAGGCGCAGCTGCTCGTGCGCGTCGAGTCGGGTTCCGCGCCTGACATCGCGTACCTCCCGCAGCCCGGCCTGCTGAACACGATCGTCAACGACTACCCCGACGCGATCGTCCCCGCCTCCGCGGGCACCGAGGCCAACGTGGACAAGTTCTTCTCCCCCTCGTGGAAGGACTACGGCACGGTCAACGGCACGTTCTACGCCGCACCGCTCGGCGCGAACATGAAGTCCTTCGTCTGGTACAGCCCCCAGGTCTTCGCCGCGAAGGGCTACGAGATCCCCACCACGTGGGACGACATGCTCGCGCTCACGGACCAGATCGCGGCGGACTACCCCGACTCCAAGCCGTGGTGCGCCGGCATCGAGTCCGGTGACGCGACCGGCTGGCCGGCCACGGACTGGATCGAGGACGTCGTGCTGCGCGCCTCGGGCCCCGAGGTCTACGACAAGTGGGTCTCGCACGAGATCCCGTTCAACGACCCGGCCATCAAGTCGGCCTTCGACGTCGCTGACGACATCCTGCGCGACGAGTCCCGCGTGAACGGCGGCTTCGGCAACGTCGCGACCATCGCGATCACGCCGTGGACCGACGGCGGTCTGCCGATCCTCGCGGACGAGGGCGAGGACCCGCAGTGCTTCCTGCACCGCGCAGCGAACTTCTACCAGAACAACTGGCCCGAGGGCACGACGGTGGCCGAGGACGGCGACGTCTTCGCGTTCTACCTCCCGTCGATCGACGGCGAGTCGTCCCCCGTGCTCGGCGGTGGCGAGTTCGTGGCCGCGTTCCGCGACGCTCCTGAGGTCGCGGCGTTCCAGGAGTTCCTGTCCTCCGACACGTGGGCCAACGAGAAGGCTCGCGTGACCGAGGGCGGCGGTTGGGTCTCGGCCAACTCCGGCCTCGACGTGAACAACCTCGCGACGGACTTCGACAAGCTCGCCGCGAGCGTGCTCGGTGACCCGAGCTCGGTCATCCGCTTCGACGCCTCCGACCTCATGCCCGCCGCGGTGGGTGCCGGAAGCTTCTGGCGCGAGATGACGGCGTGGTTCGCCGAGGGCAAGGACACGCAGGCAGTTCTCGACGCGATCGAGGCCTCCTGGCCGTGATCCGGGCCTAAGGTCCGAACTGATGCAGTGAACGCGTCGGGGCCCGTCCAGCAGGGCGGGCCCCGGCGCGCACCCGGCAACGGAGCCGGGACCCGGTGACATGACGACGCGGAGGACGGGAATGGACTGGGAGTACGTCAGGTACTACGTCAACTGGTTGACCGGCGAGATTCGTGACTTCTTGCTCGTGGCCAACTCACCGGGCCAGAAGATCGTCCTGGCGGTCGTCGTCATCGCCCTCTTCGTCGCCGTCATGGCGCTCCTGCTGTGGCTCGTCGACCGGCCACGCAACCCCCGCGGCTGGCTCGTCGCCTCCGTCTTCGCCGGACCGGCGCTCCTCCTGATCGGCTTCGGGCTCGTGTACCCGGCCGTGCGCACCACCCAGTCCTCGTTCTACGACCGCACGAGCACCACCTTCGTGGGCTGGGACAACTACGTGCGGGCCTTCTCCGAGTCCGAGTTCCAGATCGTGCTGCGCAACACCGCGCTGTGGGTGTTCCTCGTGCCGATCCTGGCCACCGCGATCGGGCTGGTCTACGCCGTGCTCGTGGACCGCACGAAGTTCGAGAAGCTCGCCAAGACGCTCGTGTTCATGCCGATGGCGATCTCGATGGTCGGCGCGTCGATCATCTGGAAGTTCGTCTACGACTACCGCCAGGCCAGCTCGCCGCAGACGGGCCTGCTCAACCAGGTGCTCGTGTGGTTCCACGTCGAGCCGCAGCAGTTCATCCTCAGCCAGCCCTGGAACAACCTCTTCCTCATCGTCGTGATGATCTGGATCCAGACGGGGTTCGCGATGACGATCCTCTCGGCGTCGATCCGCGCGATCCCCGAGGACATCATCGAGGCGGGCCGGCTCGACGGTCTGAGCGGGATCGGCATGTTCCGCCACATCACCGTGCCGAGCATCCGGCCCGCTCTCATCGTGGTCCTCACGACCATCGCGATGGCCACCCTCAAGGTCTTCGACATCGTCCGCACCATGACGGGCGGCAACTTTGGCACCTCCGTCGTGGCGAACGAGTTCTACACGCAGAGCTTCCGCTACAACGACAAGGGGCTCGGCGCCACGCTCGCGGTGATCCTGTTCGTGCTCGTCATCCCGCTCGTCGTCTACAACGTGCGCCAGATGCGCAAGGTGGAGGAGATCCGATGACCACCTCGACCCCACCCGTCACGGCGGCTCCGATCACGTCCGGTGTCCAGGCCCGGGCGACCAAGCTCCGCAAGCGCCTGAGCAACCCGTGGGCCTCGCTCGCCGCCGTCGTCATCGCCGTGCTCTGGACGATCCCCACGGTCGGCCTGCTCGTCACGTCGTTCCGGCCCGAGGCGGACATCACGCGCAACGGGTGGTGGAACGTCGTCACCTCCCCGCGCTTCACGTTCGCCAACTACGAGCAGGCGCTCTTCGGCGGCCAGACGAGCCTCGCCAACTACTTCGTCAACACCCTCGTGGTGACGCTGCCCTCCGTGGTGATCCCCATCTCCCTCGCGCTGCTCGCCGCCTACGCGTTCGCGTGGATCGACTTCAAGGGCCGCGACTTCCTCTTCGTCGCGGTGTTCGCGCTGCAGATCGTGCCCATCCAGGTCACGCTCATCCCGCTGCTCACGCAGTACAACCAGTGGGGCCTCTCGGGCTCGTTCTGGCCGGTGTGGCTGTCGCACACGATGTTCGCGCTGCCGCTCGCGATCTTCCTGCTGCACAACTTCATGAAGGACATCCCTCCCTCGCTCGTCGAGGCGGCTCGGGTGGACGGCGCGGGGCACGTGAAGATCTTCTTCCGCGTGCTCATGCCGCTCCTGGTCCCCGCGATCGCGTCCTTCGCGATCTTCCAGTTCCTGTGGGTGTGGAACGACCTGCTCGTCTCGCTGACGTTCGCGGGCGGGCGCCCCAACGTCGCCCCGCTCACGGTGCGCATCGCGGAGATGGTCGGCACGCGCGGCAACGACTGGTTCCTGCTCTCGGCCGGCGCGTTCATCTCGATGATCGTCCCCGTGATCGTGTTCCTGTCCCTCCAGCGCTACTTCGTGCGCGGCATGATGGCGGGCTCCGTCAAGGGGTGAACGGCTCGCGCGCTAGCGTGCGGGAATGACCTCGAGGCGCACGGGCGGCGAGCTGGTGGGCCGCATGCCCGCGCCGCTGCTGTTCGTCGGCTCGGGCCTCGCGCAGTACGTGGGCGCGGCGATCGCCGTCGGCCTGTTCGCCGTGGCCGGCGCGCCGAAGACGGGCTGGTTGCGGATCCTCGCCGCGGCGCTCGTGCTGCTCGCGTGGCGTCGGCCGTGGCGACTGACCTGGACACGGGCCGCGCTGCGGGGCGCCGTCCTGTTCGGCCTCGTGCTCACGGGCATGAACATCGCCTTCTACCTCGCGCTCGCCCACCTGCCGCTCGGGCTCGCCGTGGCGCTCGAGTTCACCGGTCCCGTCGCGGTCGCGGCGTTCACGGGCGGGGTCCGCGAGCGGTGGGGCGGGCTGCTCGCCGCCGTCGGCGTCGCGATCCTCTCCGGTGCCGTGGTCACGGGCACGGTCGGCACCCCGCTCGGCCTGGCGTGGATCGCGGTCGCGGCGACGCTGTGGGCGGGCTACGTGGTGCTCGGGCGACGCGTCGCTCGGGACACGTCGGGCCACGGGATCGGCTCGCTCGCGGTCGGCATGGGCGTCGGTGCTCTCGCGTTCGCCCCGTTCTTCGCGGCCTCCGCGCTGCCCGCGCTGGTCGACTGGCGCTTTGCGCTCGCGATCCTCGCCGTGGGCGTCCTGTCCTCGGTGATCCCCTACGCGGTGGAGCAGGTGGTGCTCCGGAGGGTCACCGCGGCGACGTTCGCGATCCTCCTCGCGCTGCTGCCGGCGACCGCCGTCGTCGTCGGTGCCGTGGGGCTGCGCCAGCTCCCGACGTGGCCCGAGCTCGCGGGCATCGCCCTGGTCTGCGCGGCGATCACGCTCACGTCGCGCCGCCGCGCCGGGTCTTCCTAGAGGTACTGGCCGGGTCCTGGGTGGTCGTCGGCGGCCCCGGGGGCGCCCGGGGTGGCGCCAGGCTGGGTCCCGGGAGGGCCGACGACGAGACCCGAGGGCAGTGCGCGCCGCATCTGGCTGAGCTGCGCCTGCGCCGCCATCTGCTGGGCCACGAGGGCCGTCTGGATGCCGTGGAACAGGCCCTCGAGCCACCCCACGAGCTGTGCCTGCGCGATCCGCAGCTCCGCGTCGGACGGCGTGCGGTCCGCCGCGAGCGGGAGCGTGATGCGCTGCAGCTCCTCGATGAGCTCGGGGGACAGGCCGTCCTCGAGCTCGTGGAGGGACTTCGCGTGGACGGCGGCGAGGCGTTCGCGGGCCGCGTCGTCGAGCGGCGCGGAGCGCACCTCGTCGAGGAGCTGCTTGATCATCGTGCCGATCCGCATGACCTTCGCGGGCTGGTCCACGAGGGCGTGGGGGTCCTCGGCGTCGGCGGCGGACGACGCGACGGGCACCTCGGTGCCGTCCGGTCCGACGACGACGACCCGCGGGCGCGACCCCTGCGCCGCGTCACCGTCCGTGGGCTGGTCTGCCGGTGTCTGCTCGTCGTGGCTCATCCACCTAGTCTGCACCGACGTCGCCGTGTCACGCCGGTGCGCGGTGTCCTCGCCGGGGAGCACGAGGGACTAGGTTTCTTCGTATGGCATGGATAGATAGCCCCGAGCACCACGCACAGCTCGCCGCGGAGACGGAGCGGCTCGTCGAGTTCGGTGCGCGCGCCGTGCTGCCCACGGGGGGCTTCGGCTACCTCGACGAGCAGGGCGCGGTGGACCCGGACCGCCCCGTCGAGCTGTGGATCACGTGCCGCATGACCCACGTGTTCGCGCTCGCGGCGCTGCAGGGCCGCCCCGGCGCGGAGGCGCTCGTGGACCACGGGATCGCCGCGCTCACCGGGATGTTCGCGGACCGTGAGCACGGCGGCTGGTTCTCCGCCGTCGACCGCACCACGGGCGAGCCCGTGAGCACCGTCAAGGACGCCTACCCGCACGCCTTCGTGATCCTCGCGGCCTCGAGCGCGACCGCCGCGGGCCGCCCCGGCGCCGCCGAGCTCCTCGCGAGCGCGCTCGCGACGAGCACCGCGCGCTTCTGGGACGAGGCCGCCGGGATGTCCGTCGAGTCGTGGGACCGCGAGTTCCGCGAGCTCGAGGCCTATCGCGGCGTCAACGCGAACATGCACACCGTGGAGGCGTACCTCGCCGCGTGGGGCGTGACGCGCGAGCGCACGTGGCTCGACCGCGCGCTGCGGATCGTCGAGCGCGTGGTCCACGGCTACGCCCGCGAGAACGCGTGGCGGCTGCCCGAGCACTTCGACCCGCAGTGGCGGCCCCTCCTCGACTACAACAAGGACGCCCCGGCCCACCCGTTCCGCCCGTACGGCGCGACGATCGGCCACTGGCTCGAGTGGGCGCGCCTGACGCTGCACGCCCGTGCGGAGCTCCTCGCGCGCGGCGAGGAGGCGCCCGCGTGGCTGCTCGACGACGCGACCGGCCTCTTCGACGCCGCCGTGCGCGAGGGCTGGGCCGTGGACGGCGCGGACGGCTTCGTCTACACCGTGGACTGGGACGGGCGCCCCGTGGTGCGCGAGCGCATGCACTGGGTGCTGTGCGAGGGGCTCGCCGCGGCGGCCGCGCTGCACACGGTGACGGGCGAGGAGCGCTTCGACGCGGCCTACCGCACGTGGTGGGACTACGCGCAGCGGTACCTCGTCGACGCCGACGGCGGATCCTGGTGGCACGAGCTCTCCCCGGCCAACGAGGTCTCCCGGACCGTCTGGGACGGCAAGGCCGACGTCTACCACGCCGTCCAGGCGCTCCTCGTGCCGCGCCTGCCGCTCGCGCCCGCGTTCGCCCCCGCGCTCGCGGCGGGGCTCCTGGCGGACTGACCAGGCCGGGAGGCGCTCAGGCGGTCGGCGGCACCAGCACGAGCTTGCCGAGCACCTCGCCCGAGTCGAGCAGGTCGTGCGCCTCGCCCGCGCGGTCCATGGGCAGCGCGGCGTGCACCACGGGCCGCACCCGCCCGGAGGCGAGGAGCGGCCACACGTGCTCGCGCAGCGCGGCCACGATCGCCGCACGCGCCGCGAGGTCGCGCGAGCGCAGCGTGGTGCCCGCCACGGTGAGCCGGCGGGCCAGCACGAGCCCGAGGTCGAGCTCCGCGCGCCGGCCCCGCTGCAGGCCGATCACCACGAGCCGTCCGTCCGGCGCGAGGCACCGCAGGTTCGCGTCGAGGGCGCCCGCGCCGAGCACGTCGAGCACCACGTCGACACCGCGAGAGCCCGTCGCGCGCAGCACCGCCGCGGGGACGTCGTCGTCGGCGTACCCGATCGCGACGTCGGCCCCGAGGCCGCGGACCCGGGCGCACCTGGCCCCGTCGCGCGCGGTGGCGAGCACGCGCGCCCCGAGGGCCGAGGCGAGCTGGACGGCGAACGAGCCCACGCCGCCCGAGCCGCCGTGCACCAGCACCGACTCGCCCGGCCGGAGGCGGGCCACGTCGACGAGGTTGGACCACGCGGTGGCCGCGGCCTCGGGCAGGGCGGCCGCGTCCCGCAGCGACACGCCGTCGGGCACGGGCAGGGCGAGGGACTCGTGGACGACGACGCGCTCGGCGTACCCGCCCCCGGGCAGCAGGGCGCACACGGCGTCGCCCGGGCCGAAGCGCGTCGCTCCGGGGCCGACGGCGAGCACGCGGCCGGACACCTCGAGCCCGGGCCACTCGGGGGCGCCCGCGGGCGGGGGGTACCGGCCCTCGCGCTGGAGGAGGTCCGCACGGTTCACGCCCGCCGCCGCGACCTCGAGGAGCAGCTCGCCCGGCCCCGGAGCCGGATCCTCGGCCTCGGTCCAGCGCAGGACGCTCGAGTCGCCGGGTGAAGAAATCGACACAACCCGCATGAGGGCGAGCCTATGACGTCCGACTTCGCCCCGAAATGCGGGGTGAGTTATCGGCGCAGACGTGACAAACTCTCCGCCGGGGCTAATGACTCGGCCACGGGGGGCCGATGATGCTTGAACGGCAGTGGTCCGCGCTTCGCAGACCCGTAACAGCCGAGACCGCGAGCGAGTGGGCCCGGGGTCGAGTGGGAGAGGTGACCATGCTGCGCAGGTTGAGCGTCCGAGGAAAGGTCCTCGCGGTTCTCGCCGTGCCCATCCTCGTGCTCGTCGTCGCCGCGACGTTCATCTCGGCGCAGGCGCTGAACGAGGTCCGGGTCGCGCGCGCGGTCAACGGCGCGCTCGGCTCGCTGCAGACCATGCGGGTGTTCGCCCAGTCGATCCAGGCGGAGCGCGCCGCAGCCGTCAACCACGTCGCCGAGGTGCAGCTCGCCGCGGAGGTCCAGCGTGGCGACATCGAGCTGACGGACGAGCAGAAGGCGGCCCAGGGTCCCCGCGCCGAGGAGCGCGCGGAGGCCTACGCGTCCGCCGTGACGTCCACGGACGCCACCATGTCGCGCGCGAGCGAACGCATGGACGACGTCGACTTCGAGGCCCTCGACCCCCTCGTGTACGAGGCCACGCAGCGCGTCGTCGCCGCGACCGAGGGCATCCAGGTCGCGCGCGACGCCGTCGAGCGCGGGAACGTCGCCCCCAACGTCATCGCCGCCCAGTACTCCGCCGTCATCAACGAAGCGCTCATGCTCACCGACCGCTTCGCCGCCACGATCGACAACCGGCAGCTCGGTGTCTACCTCTCCGCCTACTCCCTCGTGGACCTCACGGTCGAGGCCATCACGAACGAGCGGGACTTCGGTCACTACGCGATCGAGCTGGACGGTCGCAGCGAGTCCGCGAACGCGCACCTGCGCGCGCTCTTCCCCGGCACCAACTCCATCCACGCGCGCGCCCGTGCCGCGGTCGACGCGCTCGCTCGCAACGACCTCACGATGCCGGACCTCGGCGTCTCGTTCGACGGCTTCGCCAACTGGCAGTCCCAGCGCACCAACATCGTCACGAGCGACCTCGGCTTCGAGTCGGTGCGCGAGAACCTGTGGTTCGACAAGGCCACGGCCGAGGCCGAGGCGCTCGAGCCCACGCTCACCGACCTGTGGCGGGTCGCGCAGTCCGAGTCGCAGTCGGCGCAGTCGGCCGCTCTCGGTCAGTCGACGGTGACGATCGTCCTGGCCGTCCTCGCGCTCGCCCTGTCGATCCTCGTCGCGCTCCTCATCTCCCGGACCATCGTCGTCCCGCTGACGCGTCTGACGACGGCCGCCGGCGAGGTCCGTGACCAGCTGCCCCGACTGGTCGAGCAGGTCGCCACCCCGGGCGAAGGCCCCGAGCTGGCGCTCATGCAGATCCCCGTGAACTCGAGCGACGAGGTCGGCCGCCTCGCCGAGGCCTTCAACGAGGTGAACCAGAAGACCGTCGAGGTCGCCCAGGAGCAGGCCGCGCTGCGTGGCTCCATCGCCGAGATGTTCGTCAACGTGGCCCGCCGCGACCAGGTCCTGCTCAACCGCCAGCTGAGCTTCATCGACACCCTCGAGCGCGAGGAAGAGGACCCCAACACCCTGGCGAACCTCTTCCGCCTCGACCACCTCGCCACCCGGATGCGGCGCAACGCGGAGTCGCTCCTCGTGCTCGCCGGCATCGACTCCGGCCGCCGCGTGCGCGGCTCGATGAGCCTCTCCGACGTGATCCGCACCGCGTCCTCCGAGATCGAGCAGTACGACCGCGTCGGCCTCGAGCTGGGCGTCGACCCCGAGATGCACGGCTTCAACTCGCTGCCCGCGGCGCACCTGCTCGCCGAGCTGCTCGAGAACGCGACCGTGTTCTCCGAGCCGGGGACCCCCGTCGAGGTCGTGACGTCCGCGGAGATCGAGTTCATCACCGTCACGATCGTCGACCGCGGCCTCGGCATGAGCGCGGACGACATCGCGGCCGCGAACGCGCGCATCCGCCAGACCACCGCGAGCGAGGTCGTCGGTGCCCAGCGTCTGGGCCTGCACGTGGTCGGCCGCCTGGCCAACCGGCTCGGCACGAAGGTCGTGTTCGCGAAGGCCGACGACGAGGGCGGCACCCAGGTGCGCGTCCGCTTCCCCCGTGCGCTCTTCGTCGACGACGCCCGCGAGGCCCAGCCGGGCAGCGGCGGACGCCTGCTCAGCGCGGACGAGATCGCGCAGCAGCAGGCCCCGGTCGCGGTGCCCGTCGACCTCGAGGCGCTGACCGACGGCGAGACCGGGCTCGGGCTGCCGCGCCGTCGCGCCGTGGACGCCCCTGGCCCCGGCGCGACGCCCGCGCAGGCCCCCGCCGCGAGCGCTCCCGCCGCGGACGCGCCGACCACGTCGAGCGGACTGCCCGCGCGCCGCAACATCGTCCTCCCCGAGCGGGTCACCCCGAACCTCGCCCCCGAGGTCGCGGCCTCCGCGGCGGCCGGGTGGTCGCCGGCCGTGGCCGCACCCGCCGCGAGCGGCCTCCCCTCGCGTGCCGTCGGGGCCACGGCCGCAGCCGCGGCGTCCGACGACGGCCCCGCCGCGCCCCCGCGCCCCGCCGCAGCGACCCTCGACCCGGGACAGCGGTCCGGCATGTTCGCCGGCTTCCGCCGTGGCGCCGAGGCCGTGCAGGCCGCCGGTGAGACGGAGCGCGACGACGCTCGGGCCGAGGACGGTCAGCTCCAGCAGGAGCCTGCCCCCGTCGAGCCCGCGCCCATGGTGGTGCCCGGGCTGGTGCCCGACGAGGAGTACCCGCCTGCGGTCGAGATGCCGCAGGCTCCAGCGGTCGAGGACGTGCCCGCGCTCGAGGTTCCGGCGGCGTGGCAGCAGCCTGCGCCCGAGTCCCCGGCCCCGTGGCAGCAGTCCGCGCCCGAGACCCCGGCTCCGTGGCAGCAGTCCGCGCCCGAGGCTCCGGCTCCGTGGCAGCAGTCCGCGCCCGAGGCTCCGGCCCCGTGGCAGCAGCCCGCCGCCGAGGCGCCCGCAGCCCCCGCCGCCCCCGCGGTCCCGAGCTGGGGCACCTCGGACTCCGCGTGGTCGCCCGCTGCGCCGGAGGCCGCCGTCGAGCAGCCGTACTCGGCCCCGAGCCCCTACGCCGAGCCCGAGGCTCCCACCGCGACGCACTACCCCGCGTTCTCGCCCGACGCCGGGTACGCCGCGCCCGAGGCCCCGACGTCGTGGTCCGCCGAGCCCCAGCCGATGCCGGTGCACGAGCCGGAGCCCGCGGCTCCCGCGGCACCGGTGGTCCCGGCCGCGGCCCAGTGGAGCCCCACCGACGCGAGCAGCTCGTCCCCGGTGGCGCCGGTCTCCCCGGAGAGCCCCGCGGCGCCGTCGTGGCTCTCCGCGGCATCGCCCGCGCAGACCGCTCCGCCGGTGGCGCAAGCACCCGTCGCGCCGGTCCCCGTGGCCGCACCCCCCGCGCTGCCCGCGTTCGCGGACGTCGTCGGGCAGGCCGCCGAGCCTGTGTCGCGCCGTTCTCGCCGGGCGGACTCCTCGAAGCCGTCCCGCGCGGAGCGCCGTGCGGCGCGCAAGGCAGAGGCCAAGGAGCGCGCCGACGAGAAGGCGCGCGCCAAGGCAGAGGCCCGCGCCGCCAAGAAGGGGAAGGGTGCCGCCCCGGCGTCGGTCACCGGCCCGACGGACGGTCAGGTGCCGGCGGCCCCCGCTCCCGGCTTCCTCGGCCAGCCCGCATCGATCGCCGCCCTGCGCGCGGGCACCGGCCCGGCGACCGCGCCGTCGGCCCCCGCCCCCCTGTCGGCGGCGTGGTCCGCTCCCGCGGACCCCGAGCCCGCTCCCGCTCCGGCCGCCGCCCCCGCGGCCCCGCAGCCGACCTCGTGGTCCGCCCCCGCTGCGCCGGCACAGCCCCAGCCCGTGCAGCCGCAGCCGGTGCAGCCCGCCCCGGCGCAGTCCTTCACCCCGGCGTTCCAGCCGCGCACCCCCGCGGCCCCCGCGAACCCGGCACCGCCCGCGGCGGGGACGGCGTTCACGCCCGCTCCGGCCTCGGCGTGGAGCCCGGGTGGCGGCGCGGCGGACGGCTCCCCGCGCCAGTTCGGGGTGCTCGACGACGAGGTCGCCGCGATGCTCGCGCTGCGCTCCGACATCCAGGAGCAGGCACTCTCCGAGCTCAGCCAGCTCTCGGCGTACCGCCCGCAGGTCGTCAAGCCGGCGGCCTCGCTGTCCAAGCGCACGCCGTCGGCCATCCCCTCCGCTCCGGAGATGGCCGAGTCCGCGAGCGGCAAGCCCCACGAGCGCGACCCCGAGCAGCTCCGTTCGCGGCTGTCGAGCTTCCAGAGCGGCGCCTCGCGTGGCCGCCGTGCGCAAGGCGCACCCACCGATTCCGCGCCGTCGTCCGACGGTGCGGTGCCCATGGCGAATGGCTCTGCGGAGCACGCCAACCCGGGGGCAGGTTCGTCCGAGCCCGCACAGGAGGCCCAGACGTGGTGACCCAGGGTCAGATCGCAGCCGTTCGTTCCAACGGCCCATCGAAGGAGGAAGCGTGACAGCGCTCAGCACCGAGGCAGCCAACTTCGGCTGGCTGCTCGACAACTTCGTCCGGACCGTTCCGGGCACTCGGCACACCCTCGTGGTGTCCGCCGACGGACTGCTCATGGCGATGTCCGAGCAGCTCGACCGTACGAGCGGTGACCAGCTCGCCGCGATCGTGGCAGGCATGTCCTCGCTGACCCGTGGCGCGTCGCGCCAGCTCCGGGCCGGCGAGGTGCGTCAGGCGATCATCGAGATGGACAACATGTTCTTGTTCCTCATGAGCGTGTCCAACGGCTCGGTGCTCGCGGTTGTCGCAGAATCCAACTGTGACGTCGGCCTCATCGGGTACGAGATGGCGATGCTCGTCTCGCGCACCGAGGCGACGCTCACCCCGCAGCTCATCACCGAGATGCGGGACCACCTTCCCGTCGACGGCGCCACGCGCGCGCCGGTGGGATGAGGCTGATGTAGATGTCCGACTCCTTCGAGTTCGAGACCAGGACGGTCCGGCCGTACGCCGTGACCGGTGGTCGAGTGCGCTCGGCGAACACGGACCTACCGCTCGAGGCTCTTGTCGAGGTGCTGCCCGGGGCGCGTGGCGCCACCGGTCTGACCCCCGAGAAGAGGGCCATCCTCGAGCACGCCGAGGCCAACTACATCTCCGTCGCAGAGCTTTCCGCCCTGCTCCACCTGCCGCTCGGCGTGGTGAAGATCATCGTCTCGGACATGAGTGAGTCCGAGCACATCCGCATCCATTCCTCGACCCCGATGGACGTACACACCGGACAGTCGCCTGCTCTGTCCCTAAGCGTGCTGGAGAGTGTTCTCAATGGCATTTCCGCCCTCTGACGCCGCCGGCGCCGGAACTGCTGCCCAGTCCGGTGCTGCGCCCACCGTTGTCAAGATCGTCGTGGCCGGCGGCTTCGCCGTCGGGAAGACGACGTTCATCGGCTCGATCTCCGACATCGAGCCGCTCAACACCGAGGCCGCGATGACCGAGCACTCGCTCGGCGTCGACGACGCCGGTGGCCAGACCGAGCGCAAGACGACGACGACGGTCGCGATGGACTTCGGCCGCATCGCGCTGCCGGGCTCGCTGTGGCTGTACCTGTTCGGCACGCCCGGTCAGGACCGCTTCCTGTTCATGTGGGACGACCTGGTCCGCGGCGCGATCGGCGCCGTCGTCCTGGTCGACACGGAGCGGCTCGAGCAGTGCTTCCCGGCCGTCGACTACTTCGAGTCGCGTGGCATCCCCTTCGTCGTCGGCGTGAACTGCTTCGACGGCGTGGCCCGCCACCAGCTCGACGACGTCCGCGAGGCCCTGCAGATCCCCGCGCACGTGCCCGTGCTCTACACCGACGCGCGTTCGCGTGCGGCGACCAAGCAGACGCTGATCTCGCTCGTCCAGCTGGCGATGGAGCGACTCCGCGGAGCGTGACCGGACCCACTCCCGGTCAACGCCATCGGCCGGCCCTCCGCTTACGGGGGCCGGCCGACGGCGTTCTCGGGCTCGCTAGGCTTGACCTCAGGTGATGGCGCTGGCGACCCGACGGGTGGATGCATGGCGGTGTATGTCGACGGATCGGCCCTGAGCCGGTTCTTCCTCGACGTGCCCCAGTCCGCCGAGTGGCGCGAGTGGGCGGTCGAGCGCATCCCCGAGCTGCGGCGCTCCGAGCTGAGCGTGACGGAGCTGCGGCGGGTCACCGCGTCTCTCGACCGGGCGGCGCGCGTCGTGGCGGACGCGCTCGTGGAGCGGATCCGCGAGGTGCGCTTCTCCGACCAGGCGCTCGAGCGGGCCCTGCTGGTCCAGGACCGCCTCGCCCCGTTCGCCGCGCTGCACTTCGGGGTGGCGAAGGCCGAGCCGGACATCGACGCGATCGCCACGTACGACCCGGTGCTCGCGGCGACGTGCCACCTGCACCGGGTGCGGGTCGTCACCCCGGGCCGGCCCGCGCTGTGGTGGAGCTCGCTGCCGGGCCGTGGTTCGCCCGTGCCAGAATGAACGCTCCTGGAGGGCTGTCCGAGCGGCCGAAGGAGACGGTCTTGAAAACCGTTGGCGCGGTGTTCCCGTGCTCAAGGGTTCGAATCCCTTGCCCTCCGCTCCATTCCTTCGTTCCCCCGAAGTGAGTCCGGGATCACCCGGCGACCACCTCGCGCGGTCCGTCGGTCCTGGCTAGCGTGACCGTATGGCAGCCAGCGCGGACCTCGACGAAAGGGCCCGACTGGCGGCCCTCCACGAGCTCGCCCAGCTCGACACCCCGCGCGAGGAGCGCTTCGACCGGGTGGTGCGGCTCGCCCAACGGCTGTTCGGCACGCAGGCGGCGTTCGTCTCGCTCGTGGACGCCGACCGGCTCTTCTACAAGGCCGAGGTGGGCATCGACGCCGTCCAGTCGCCTCGCAAGGACTCCTTCTGCACCGTGATCGTCCAGGAGCCCACCACCCTCGTGGTCCCGGACGCGCGGCTCGACCCGCGGTTCGCGCAGAACCCGTACGTCCTGGGCGACCCGCGCATCCGCTTCTACGCGGGGCACCCCATCACGTCCGCGGGGGGGCACCGGATCGGCACCTTGTGCGTCATGGACCCGCGTCCGCGCGAGTTCTCCGACGCCGAGGCGCAGCTCTTGCGCGATCTCGCGCTGTGGGTCGAGAAGGAGCTCGTGACCGACGACGAGCTGCAGCGCGCGGGCGAGGTCCAGGCGACCCTCTTGCCGCGCACGGTGCCCGTGCTCCCCGGCTACGAGCTCGCCGCCCGATGCCTTCCCGCGCGCCAGGTGGGCGGCGACTTCTACGACTGGCAGACGACGCCCGACGGGCTCGTCCTGACGCTCGCGGACGTGATGGGCAAGGGCATGGCCTCGGCGATCGTCGCGGCCACGGTGCGCGCCGTCCTGCGCGGTGCGGGGCGCGGCGTGAGCGTCGAGGAGGCGTTGCAGGTCGCGGAGGACTCCCTCGACGCGGACCTCGAGGCCGCGGGGTCCTTCGTCACGTGCTTCCGTGCCCACGTGGACCTCGCGAGCGGGGACGTGGGCTACGCGGACGCGGGCCACGGCCTGACGTTCGTGCGCCGGCGGGACGGCTCGGGTGAGTGGCTCGCGCCCACGGGGGCGCCGCTCGGTCTCGCGTTCGGTGCGCCACGGACCGGTGCGAGGACCACGCTCGGGCCGGGCGACCTGCTCGTGACCTTCAGCGACGGTGTGCTCGACCTGTTCGACGGCACGCTCGCCTCGGTCGACGAGGTCGCCGCGTTGCTCCCGGACGGACCGGACGCTCAGGGCGCCGTCGACGCGATCGTGTCCGCGGCACGCGGCATGCGCGACCGGGGCGACGACGTCACGGTGGTCGCTCTCGCGAGGACGAGCGCATGAGGCGTCGCGTCGTGCTGCGCGTGGTCGTGGCGCTCACGGCCGTGCTGGGCGTGAACTACATCGCGTGGCGCTGGCTCGAGTCCGTCAACTGGTCCGCGTGGTGGATCGCGGTCCCGCTCGTGCTCGCCGAGACGTACAGCCTCGTCGACGTCGCGCTGTTCGGGACCACGATGTGGCGCGCGAGCACCCGGGTCCCGCCCGCCCCGGCGGACCCGGACGCGACCGTCGACGTCCTGATCACGACGTACGACGAACCTGTCGAGCTCGTGATGGCCACGGCGCGTGCCGCCCTGGCCATCCGGCACCCGCACCGCACGTGGATCCTCGACGACGGCTCTCGCACCGAGCTCCGGCTCGCCGCGCAGTCCGCGGGGGTCGGGTACATCGAGCGCAGCGTCGACTGGCAGGACCGCCCGCGCCATGCCAAGGCGGGCAATCTCAACAACGCGCTGATGCGCACCCAGGGGGAGTTCTTGCTCGTCCTGGACGCCGACCAGGTGCCGGACCCGCTGATCCTGGACCGGACCCTCGGGTACTTCGCGGACGAGCAGGTGGCGCTCGTCCAGACCCCCCAGTACTTCACGAACGTGCCCGACGCCGACCCCCTCGGCAGCCAGGCCCCGTTGTTCTACGGCCCGATCCAGCAGGGCAAGGACGGTTGGGGTGCCGCGTTCTTCTGCGGTTCCAACGCGGTGCTGCGCCGCGACGCCCTGATGCAGCTCGGGGTGGTCGGCTACGTGCGCGAGACCGACCGGGCCGTGCGCGACGCGTTGCGCACGGGCCACCGGGTCGTGGCACGGGCGCGGCGGCGCGCGAGCGACCCCCGCGAGGTCGAGGCGCTCGCGGCCGTCGGCACGGCCTTCGACGACGCGCTCGCCGCGCTCGACCGCGACGAACCGCTCGCCGACGTCACGTACACGTTCCAGCGTCGCGTCGAGGAGGTGGCCACGCGGGACCTCGCCGGCGACCTCGCCCAGATCCGCGAGGACCTCGCGCAGATCACGGGTGGACCGGCGATCGAGATGGACTCCGAGCTGGGCGGCGTCGTGGTGGACGACGACGCGCTCGAGCGACTCGCCCAGCGCGACCTGTCCCCCGTGCACGCTCTGACCCAGGTGCGCGACCTCGTGGCCGCGGTCGACGTGGGCCGTCAGCACGAGGCGCAAGCGGTCATGCCGATGGCGACGATCTCGGTCACCGAGGACATGGCCACCGCGATGCACCTGCACGCCCTCGGGTGGCGCAGCGTCTACCACCACGAGGTCCTCGCGCACGGGCTCGCACCGGAGGACCTCACCACGGCGATCGTGCAGCGGCTGCGCTGGGCGCAGGGCACGCTGCAGGTGATGCTCCGGGAGAACCCGCTCACGCTGCGTGGCCTGCGCCTCGGCCAGCGGCTCATGTACTTCTCGACGATGTGGAGCTACCTGTCGGGCTTCGCGGCCGTCGTGTACCTCGCGGCCCCGATCATCTTCCTGTGCTTCGGGGTGCTGCCCGTGACGGCGTGGTCGTGGGAGTTCTTCGCGCGGTTCGTGCCGTTCTTCCTCGCGAGCCAGCTGCTGTTCGTCGTCGCGGCGCGCGGTGTGCGCACGTGGCGCGGGCAGCAGTACAGCCTCGCCCTGTTCCCGGTGTGGATCAAGGCGACCGTCACCGCGGTGGCGAACGTGTGGTGGGGGCGTCCGCTGGGCTTCGCCGTGACGCCCAAGGTGCGGGGGTCGACGTCGGGCGCCTGGCGGCTCGTACTCCCCCAGCTGAGCGCGATCGTGCTGCTCGTGGTGGCGGCGGTCGTGGGGGTGGTGCGCGCGAGCGCGGGGCTCGCCCCGTGGCCGGGCACGGCGGTGAACCTGCTGTGGGTCGGGTACGACCTCGTGGTGCTGAGCGTGATCGTGACGGGGCTGCGGTACCGCGGCTTCGACGCCGAGGTGAAGGGTCACCAGTGATGGACGTGCGGCGAGAACTACCGAGCCCGACGACGGCGGTGCTGACCCCCGTGGGCAGGCTCACCATGACGGCGGCAGGGATCTTCACTGCCGCCGTCGAGCGGACGCTTGCGCAAGGGCACGTGCGCGTCGTCGTCGACCTGGCCGAGACGACGTTCCTCGACTCCTCGGGCCTCGGTGCGCTCGTGGGCGGGCTGCGCCGGGCCCGGGAGCGCGGCGGTGACCTGCGGATCGCGCGCGCCGGCGAGCAGGTGCGCGCGGTGCTGACCCTGACCACGATGGACCGCGTGCTGCGCCCCTACGGGTCGGTCGACGATGCCCTCGCCCCCTGACCGGGGTCAGCGCGTCGACGGCTGCGAGGGCCCCGACTGTCTCGAGCGTGTCCACGCCGCGTGCGAGGCGCTGTGGCGCGACGTGCCCGACGTCGACGGCACCGACCGGTTGCTGTTCGAGACCGCCGTCGTCGAGCTCGTCGGCAACGCGGTCGAGCACGCACCGGGGCCCGGGGGATCGACGGTCCTGCTCGGCGCCTCGGCGGACGCGTTGTGGGTCGAGGTCCGGGCTCCCGGTCCTCCCGTCGAGGTCGACCTCGATGCGCCGTTGCCGCCCGACGATGCGCCGTCGGGCCGCGGGATCCCGCTCGTGCGCCGCACCACCGACACGCTCACGCTCACTCGTGAGCAGGGCGTCAACGTGTGGCGGGCCGTCCGCTCGCTGACCGCGCCGCGCCGCTTTGCCGGGGGCGGACCGGCCCAGGTACCCTGAGCCCGCTAGGAGACGTCGCATAGTCCGGTCTAGTGCGCCGCCCTGCTAAGGCGGTAGGGGAGCAATCCCCTCGAGGGTTCAAATCCCTCCGTCTCCGCGCACGGACCCGCCAGGGTCCCGGAGCCCCCGAGCGTTCGCGCACGGGGGCTCCGTCGTATGCCCGACGGCGGTCATTTGGGGACTGGCCCCCGGCGGGGTACCATCTTCGTCGGCCCACTGCGGCCGCGCGCCCGTAGCTCAACGGATAGAGCATCTGACTACGGATCAGAAGGTTGGGGGTTCGAATCCCTCCGGGCGCACCAGACGAACGGCGTCCTGCGGGGCGCCGTTCGGCGTTCCGGGGCCTGGTGCAGGCGCGCTCAGGCCGTAGAAGTACGTGACTGGCACTCCCAGGAAGTCCGCCACGAGCACGAGCTCGGCAGCATCGAACGGGACCGCACCGAGCTTGCGGCGATTGAACCACTGCTGGTTGTGCCCGAGGTACGCCGCCAGCGCAGTGCTCTCGGCACCACAGATCAGATGTCACCTACCCGTGCAGCAGTCCCCCCGACGGTGATGACTCCCGAACGTGTGGCGGCCGCGACGCGGATGCGTGAGCAGGGCGACAGCATCGCCCACATCGCCCGCGTGCTCGGTGTTGGCGCCTCGAGTGTCTCGCGTGCGCTCCAGCCGAAGTGACGGTGCACCGCTGACGGCTTCAGGGCCCTTGAACCCCGAACGCTGCGTCGCACAGTTGATGCACGCAGCCCGCTGAATGGCCCGAGCCGGGCCATCCGTCCGGTCGGCTGGCGACAGACTGTGATGGCTCCTGAGCCGGAGTCGGCCGCGGTGGATGCGTGGGCAGGGCGAGTCGATTTGCCACATCGCCCGCTTGCTCGGGGTGGGCGCCTCGAGCGTGGCGTGAGTCCGAAAGCCGGTGGCGCCGATGCCGCTCAGCGATCTGCGTGGGGACACGCTGCTTCGAGCCGTGACCGCGAGTACATTCGCTCGCGTGACTCAACGAGCGCCCACCTGGGCCCAGGCCATCGCCTCCTTCCGGAACCCAGGTTGGCTCTCGGTCTCGAGCATCGCCGTCAGCGCACGGTCGCTGCCGCACCGCGTAGTTTCGCGTAGCTGGGGAATCTGTTGAGCGAGAGTGACCTGGAAGCGATGTGAGTGCCGCTCCCTCCTTGCCAGACCGGAACCTGCGGCCCCCGGAACGTGGTTTCGGGGGCCGCTCACATGTCTAGATCGACGGCTCGGCTCTGTCGATCTCGAGAACTGGACCCGGTGGTCTGCCCCCCAACCGATCGTTTCGGTGAGTCGTTATCAATGTAGAGAAGTGATCGTGAGTTGCGTGACGTCGGTTCCATAGCTTGGAGGAGGTCTGGTGCGTCCGTGGGAGGCGATGCTGCAGCGTGTCGCGTCGGAGCGCTATGGGCGGCTGCTGGCGTTCGCCGTCATGCTCGACGGGTCGACCAGCGGCGGTGAGGACCTGGTCCAAGACGCGTTGTTGGCCACGTTCACCGCTCGGGCCCGGTTCTCCAGCGTCGAACAGGCGGAGGCGTACGTCCGTCGTGCGATCGGGTCTCGGTATCTCGACCAGTCGCGTCGCCGCGCGCGCGAGAGGAGTGTTCTCACGCGGATCGCGCCCTCGCGCGTGGTCGAGCTGGACGTCGACCTGGGGTTCGCACCGGAGGTCCAGGCGGCACTGGCACTCCTGAGCCCGCGGGAGCGTACGTGTCTGTTGCTTCGCCACGTTGAAGGCCTGTCGGTTCGCGAGACGTCGAAGCTCCTTCGCGTGAGCGAGGGCGCAGTGAAGCGATACGTGTACGACGCCGTCGCGGCGATGAACGCAGCACTCGACACCCAAGCGGGCGACGAGGAGATCCAGGTGAAGATCAAGGAGAATGATCGTGCGCACTGACCTGCAGGACGTCCTTCTCGACACCTATGACCGGGGCGCGCGACGCTTCGGTGAGCGAGGTCCCAAGGTCGAGGTCCTCACGCAGTGGACCCGTCAGGTGCGCCGTCGTCGTCGGGCTCGCGCAGTCAAGATCGCCGTCGCGGTCGTCCCTAGCATCGCGGTCCTCGCGATCGGGGTCGTCTACGGCACCGGGGTGTTGTCTGACCGGGTCGCACCGCTCGGGCCCGCGGCGTCTCCGGCCGTCTCGACACACGTGGCGACGACGCCCTATCCCCTACCGGCGATTCCGCGCGCCGAGATCGGCGGGTATGAGGGTTGGTGGGGCTACACCTACGAGGGGCCCGTGCCGTCGCCCGCCGCGGAGCATCCGGCGACGATCCTGGTGAACACCTGGACCGGAGAAGTCGTCGAAGCGTTCGAGCGGGCCGACGACGGAACTCCGCGACAGGTGCCCGAAGGGCTAGTCCCGTCCGTAGCCGTCGACTCGACGTGGCCCCAGCAGTCGATCGTTGTCCTCGACGGCGTCACGCTCGAGGTCGTCGACCACTTCCCGGTGGACCGTGAGGGCTACGTGCTCCTCCCCCCTGGACCGGTGGCACCGGGGTGGACCGAGCTCCGTGGGGCCGCTAAGGATCCGTACACACGAATCGGCATTGCGGCTGGGGTCGAGCATCTGCGCACAGAGGTGAGCGAATCCGACCAGGTCAGGAGCACCTACCGGCACGAGCTCGGCGCCTGGTTCGACGTGCTCTCGGCTCGCAATGCCCCAGGAGATAGCGACGCTTGGTTGGCCCAAGACGGCTTCGACCGTCTCACCGGACACACCACGGCCGCATCGAGCTCATCGGGCAGTGACGGGCAGATCGTCGTCAGAGCGGTCCAGGGGACCTGTCGACTCGAGGCCACCATCTCGCCACCGGCCGAAGCGGCCATGGGTGCACAGATCCCCGATGCGTACATCGACTACGTCGCCGATGTTCTCCTGCCGGCCACAGCCGCACACGACTGCCCCTGATCCACCGACTCGTGAGGATGCCGCAGAGCCGTCAAGTATCTCTAGATCCGTCGAGATTGAGCACCTACACTGGAGTCATGGTCGAGGTCAGCAGCGTGCAGTGCCTGGGGGAAGTTGTGCGCTCGGAGCGGGTGCGCCGCGGGATGGATCAGCGTGACCTCGCGCACCGCGTCGGGGTGTCGGCCGAGACGCTCGCCCGCCTCGAGCGAGGTAAGGGCGGCACGGTCCGAGTGGCCCTGGGAGCTCTGGTGGAGCTCGGCGTACGGTTGCACGCCGACGTCGCAGGCAACGCCGAGCGGCAGCGGGTTCCGAGCCCTACGCGCCGCTCCGTGCGACTTGAACGTCGCGAGGATCGGGTGGCGTTGGAGCTGCACCGAGCCGTGGTCCGCCAGCTGCGCAAGGACCCCAGCGGTGTGCGCGCGATCGCGTTGAGCAACATCGAGGGTCTTGCTCGACGGGTCCGAGGGGACCTGGCGCAGGCTTGGGTTCGACGGTGGCGTGAGCTGCTCGAGTCCGACGACGACGCCGCGCTGATCGACCAGTGCCTCGCGCTCGACGAGCGAGGCCATGACATGCGGCAGGTCTCCCCGTTCCTGGGTGTGCTCAACGAGGAACAGCGTCTCGCGGCGATTGCAGCAGCGAGGTGAAGCGCGACGAGCTCGAGCATGCGATCCACGCCGCGTGCCAGATCGTGCGCCAGGAGGCCGTGATCGTGATCGGCTCGCAGGCGATCCTCGGCAGCTTCCACGAAGACGAGCTGCCCGAGGCCACGGTGCTGTCGGTCGAGGTCGACGTCCGCCCCTTGGAGGACGACGACGCGGAGAGCCTGGCCACTGCCCTGGATGGTGCCGCAGGCGAGTGGTCGGCGTTTCACGAGCGCTTCGGGTACTACATCCAAGGAGTTGGTCGAAGGACTGCCGTCCTTCCGCACGGTTGGCACGAGCGCCTCGTCGAGGTACGAACGCAGCGCGTCGTCGGCGGTGAGGCTGTGGGGCTGTGTCTCGAGCCGCACGACCTGTGTGCCGCCAAGCTCGTGGCCAATCGTGAGAAGGACCACCTCTTCGTTCGCGCACTGATCGACGCGGACCTCGTCGACGCCACGGTGCTCCGGGAACGACTGCTCTCGATCGACAAGGAGCCCGAAAGGGTAGACGCCGCGCTGAGGTGGCTCTCTGGCCACACAACGACAGCACCAGGCCTCGCTGCACCCAGGCCACAGCAGCCATGAACACCCCGCAGCCGTCACCTTCCCTCGCCCCCATCGCGGCGCCCGCGCCGTGGTCGTCGATCGACCCGACGTCCCTCGACGTGCGGCTCGTCGTGTGCGACATGGACGGCACCCTGCTCACCCCGGACGGCGCCCTGCCCGAGGGTTTCACGCGGATGCGCGCGACGCTGCACGAGCGCGGCATCGCGTTCGTCCCGGCGAGCGGCCGTCAGCTCGCCACGCTCGCCCGGATGTTCGAGCAGGACGACTCGTTCGTCGCGGACAACGGCAGCCTCGTGGTGCACGAGGGGCGCGTGCTCGCCACGTCGCTCGTCGAGCGGGACGTGGTCCGCCACGTCGTCGAGATTGCGCGCGCATCTACCACCGCTGACCTGGGTCTCGTGGTGTGCGGGGTGCGCACGGCGTACGTCGAGCGCACCGACGCGCCGTTCATGGCGGAGGTCGGCAAGTACTACGCGAGCCTCGAGGTGGTCGAGGACCTGGCGCTCGTGGCGGACGACGTCCTCAAGGTCGCGATCTTCGACTTCGACGACGCCGAACCCGTGGCAGCGACCCTGCTCCGCGACGTGGCGAGGACGCACCAGGTGGTCGTCTCGAGCAAGCACTGGATCGACCTCATGCACCCGGGGGCGAACAAGGGGGTCGGCGTGCGCGCCCTGCAGGACGCGCTCGGCGTCGGCCCCGCCCAGACCGTCGCCTTCGGCGACTACCTCAACGACCTCGAGCTGCTCGATGCCGCGGAGCTGTCCTTCGCGATGGCCGACGCCCACCCCGAGGTGCGCACCAGGGCGCGCTACGTCGCCCCGTCGAACGCCGACGACGGCGTCCTGCGGGTGCTCGAGCACCTCGTGGGCTCCCCGGTCGCGCGGGAGAGCGTCCGGACTACGCTGGACGGATGACCACACAGCCCGCTGACCGCGCCCAGACCCTCCGCGACCTCCACGCCGCCCCCGAGATCCTGCGGGTGGTCAACGTGTGGGACGTGGTCTCCGCGAAGGCGGTCCTCGACCTGCCCGAGACGAAGGCCCTCGCGACGGCGGGGCACTCGATCGCCGCGACCTTCGGCTACCCGGACGGCACCATCCCGTTCGAGCTCACCCTCGACATGGTGGGCCGGATCGTCGAGGCCGCCGGTGACGTCCCCGTGAGCGCGGACCTCGACAACGGGTACGAGGACCCGGCCGAGACGACCCGCCGGGCGATCGGCGTCGGCATCGTCGGTGCCAACGTCGAGGACCGGTTGCTCCCCGTGGGCGAGGCGGCTGGGCGGGTGGCCGCCGTCGTCCGCGCCGGGGAAGCCGAGGGTGTCCCCTTCGCCCTCAACGCCCGCACCGACGCGTTCGTGCGGGGTGGCGACAAGCCGGTCGAGGAGAAGATCGCCGACGCGATCGAGCGTGGCCGCGCCTACCTCGACGCGGGCGCGGACATCATCTTCGTGCCCGGCGTGCTCGACGCGGACGTCACGCGTCAGCTCGTCGCGGGGATCGGCGAGCGCAAGATCTCCGTCATCGGCCTGCCCGGTGCGCTCGCGGCCGCGGAGTACGAGGCGCTCGGCGTCGCGCGCATCTCCTACGGCCCGACCACGCAGCGCGTCGCCCTGACCGCCCTGCAGGACGTCGCGAAGAGCCTCTACGCCGACGGCGTGATCCCGCCGTCCACGCGCGCCCTCAACTGAGCGGCCCGGCGCGCGTCCCAGCGCAACGTGACCGCAGCCGCTGTGGCGGCGAGCGTCGAGGCGCCCAGGATCGCGAGCTTGGCTGCCGTGGTGCGCTCCGGGTCGGTGAACGACAGCCCCGCGAGGAGCAGCGAGACCGTGAACCCGATCCCGGTCAGCAGGCCGATCGGGAGCAGGTCGCGCAGTGCGATCCCCGGCGGCAGGCGCAAGGGTCCCAGCTTCGTGACGAGGGCCGTGACCCCCAGCACGCCCGCGACCTTGCCGAGCACGAGCCCGGCAGCCACCGCGAGCGCGACGGGGTGGCGCACCGCGGCGCCGAGGCCGCCGTCCCCGTCGAGCACCACGCCCGCGCTGAAGAACGCGAAGAGGGGGAGCGCGACGTACGTGGACCACGGCCGGACCGTGCGCTCGAGCAGCGCCGTCCGTGCGAGCCGTTCGCCGAGCACGGGGCGAGCGGGGACGGTCAGCCCGAGGGCCACCCCGGCGATCGTCGCGTGCACCCCTGAGCCGTGCACGAGCACCCAGGTCACGACGCCGAGCACCGGGAGCAGCACCGAGCGCACGCGGAGCACCCGCACGGCGACGGCGAACACGGCGGTGCTCGCGATCGCGCCGAGCAAGGGCCAGAGGTGCACCTCTGCGGTGTAGAACACGGCGATGACGACGATCGCGAGGAGATCGTCGACCACGGCGAGCGTGAGCAGGAACAACCGTAGGGCGGCCGGGAGCCCGCGCCCGAAGACGGCGAGCACCGCGAGCGCGAACGCGATGTCGGTGGCGGTGGGGATGGCCCAGCCGTGCACGGCGTCCGGGTCGCCCGCGGCGTGCACGACGACGACGTAGACCGCCGCGGGGACCACCATGCCCCCGATCGCGGCGAGCACCGGGACGCCCGCGCGCCGCGGGTCGCGCAGTCCACCCGCGACGATCTCGTGCTTGAGCTCGAGGCCCACGACGAAGAAGAAGATCGCGAGCAGCCCGTCCGCGGCCCACGTCGCGAGGGGGAGGTCGAGGTGGAGCGCCGTCGGACCGAGGCGTACCGCCCCGAGCGCCGCGTAGCTCTCACCCCACGGCGAGCCCGCCCAGCCAAGGGCGACGGCGGCGGCGAGGAGCAGGAGGATGCCGCTCGTGGTCTCGCGGGCGGACAAGCGGGCGAGTCGTGCCCGGGGGGAGGTCATGGTTCGTCTCGCCGTCACCCGAGCGGCCGGACCTCGACCCCGAGCTCACGCAGGAGCGTCTCGACGCGCGAGCGGATCTCGTCACGGATGGGGCGCACCGACGCGATGCCCTGCCCGGCCGGGTCCTCGAGCTTCCAGTCCTCGTAGCGCTTGCCGGGGAAGAACGGGCACACGTCGCCGCAGCCCATCGTGACCACCACGTCCGAGAGCTCGACGGCCTCGGTGGTCAGGACCTTGGGCTTCTCGGCGCGGATGTCGACCCCCGCCTCGAGCATGGCCTCGACCGCGACGGGGTTGATCTGCTCGGCGGGCAGCGAGCCGGCCGAGCGCACCTCGACGGCGCCGCCGGACAGCGCGCGCACGAAGCCCGCGGCCATCTGCGAGCGGCCAGCGTTGTGGACGCACACGAACAGCACGCTCGGCGGGGTGGTCGCAGCCATGGGGTCTCCGCAGGGTCGACGGTGTTCCGGGTCAGCGACGAGCGTAACCGTGAGGCACCCTCAAGGGTCCCCCGCACCGCGTGGCGTGGAGATCGACGCCCGGTCCGCTGCGGCTTGACGTGCGTCAAGGTGCCGCGGGCGGCGCGTTCCTAGGGTCGGAGCAGATCCCCCGCAGAGGGCGGGTGGACCCGACCGAAGGAGTCGTCATGACCACCCTGGACCAGACCCCGATCACCCGCACGACCCTGCGCGCCGAGGGCTTCACGTGCCCGTCGTGCGTGTCGAAGATCGAGAGGCAGGTGGGCCGCCTCGACGGGGTCGAGGCCGTCCGGGTCCACTTCGCCTCGCAGCGCATCGAGATCGACCACGACCCCGCGAAGGTCGACGACGCCGCCCTCGTGGCCGCCGTCGCGCGGGCGGGCTACACCGCCACGCCCGCGGCCTACTGACCAGCATCGGACCGCAAGAGACGGAGAGAGTCATGACGAGGTCAGCACGCCGCGGACGGCGCGGACCCTGGAGGGTCCCCGCGATCGCGGGGGCGCTGATCGGGACGGCGTTCGTCGCCGACCACGTCCTGGGAGACGGCGCGGGGCCTCTGACGGGAGGCACCGTGCGCGGTGTGCTGCTCGTCGCCGCGGCCGTGGTGGCCGGGGTCCCCGTCGCGCGGTCGGCGGTCCGGGCGCTCGTAGCCCGCACGGTCAGCATCGACCTGCTCGTGACGATCGCCGCGGCGGGCGCCGTCGTGATCGGCGAGCACTGGGAGGCCGCGGCGGTGACCTTCCTCTTCACCGTGGGCCATGCGCTCGAGGCGCGGACCCTCGCGAGGACCCGTTCGGCGCTCGCGGCGCTCGTCGCGGCGGCGCCCGAGGTGGCCGTCGTCGTGCGCGACGGCGTCCAGGTCGAGGTGCCGGCGGCGCAGGTCGCCGTGGGAGAGACCGTGGTGGTGAAGAACGGCACGAAGATGCCCGTCGACGGCGTGGTGCTCGCGGGGACGGGCGCGCTCGACGAGGCGTCCATCACGGGCGAGTCGCTCCCGGCTGAGAAGTCCACCGGCGACCGGGTGTTCGCGGGCACCGTCTCGCGCGGCGGGCTGCTCCAGGTCGAGGCGGTCGCGACCGGCGCGAGCACCACCCTCGCGCGCATCGTCCACCGCGTCGAGGAGGCCCAGGACGCGAAGGCGCCCACCCAGGTGTTCATGGAGCGCTTCTCGCGCTGGTACACCCCGGGGATCGTGGTCGCGGCCGGCGTCGTGGGCCTCCTCGCGCGCGACGTCGAGCTCGCCCTGACCCTCCTCGTGATCGCGTGCCCCGGCGCGCTCGTCATCTCCGTCCCCGTCGCCGTGGTCGCGGGGATCGGCCGCGCGGCGCGCGAGGGCATCCTCGTCAAGGGCGGCGAGCACCTCGAGGCCACGGCGCGGATCGACGCCGTCGCCCTCGACAAGACCGGCACCCTCACGCGGGGCCGGCCCGCGCTCACCGACGTCGTCCCGCTCGCCCCCGGCGCCACGCGCGACGACGTGCTCTCGTGGGCCGCGCGCGCCGAGGCCGCCTCCGAGCACCCTCTCGCCCGACCCGTCCTCGACGCCGCGGCCGCCGCGGGGCTCGCCCTCGGTGCGCTGCCCGAGCGCTCCGAGTCCCTCCCGGGCAGGGGGATCGCGGCGGTGGTGGACGGGCGGACCGTCCTGGTCGGCAACGCGGCGTTGCTCGACGGGTACGGCATCGAGGTGCGGGACGTCGCTGCCGAGGGAGCGCGCGCGGTGACCGAGGCGAATCGTCTCGCGACCGCGGGTCGTACCCCCATGATCGTGGCGCTGGACGGGCGGATCCTCGGGGTGATCGGCGTCGCGGACCGGACCCGCGAGACGGCGGCCGGGATGGTGCGGGCACTGCACGCGGCGGGCGTGCGGGAGGTCGTGATGCTCACGGGCGACTCCCCCCGCGTCGCCGAGGCGATCGGCAGCGAGGTGGGCGTCGACACGGTCCGCGCGGGCCTCCTGCCGGAGGACAAGCTCACCGCGGTGCGCGCGATGCAGGCGCGCGGACGCACGGTGGCCATGGTGGGCGACGGCGTCAACGACGCCCCGGCGCTCGCGGCGGCGGACGTGGGCGTGGCGATGGGCGCCGCGGGGTCCGCCGTCGCCGTCGAGACCGCACCCCTGGCCCTGATGGGCGACGACCTGCGCACTCTGCCCGTCGCGATCACGCTCGCGCGCCGCACGGTGCGGGTCATGCGCCAGAACATCGCCGTCGCGCTCGTGACCGTCGCGGCGCTCCTCGCGGGCGTCCTCGTGGGCGGGGTGACGATGGCGGTCGGGATGCTCGTGCACGAGGCGTCGGTCCTCGTGGTGGTCGCCAACGCGATGCGCCTGGTCCCGGACCGGAGAGGGCCGACGACGGCGGAGCCCGGGAGCTCGCGCGCTCCCGCTGACCCTCGGGCCGCCGCGCTGGCACGCGGTTAGCATCGGGCCATGTCCACGCCGCCGCCGTGCGTTTCCCGCGTGCCGATCTTCGCGGGGCTGTCCCTCGCCGAGCAGCTCGAGGTGCACGAGCTCGCCCGGCCCCGGCGGGTCGCGGGCGGCGACGTGCTCTACGCCGAGGCGCACGGCGCGTCGAGCCTCTTCGTGGTCAACCGGGGCGGCCTGCGGCTGTCCCGCTCGAACCGCGACGGGGCCGAGCACCTGCTCCGTGTCCTGGGTCCCGGCGACTTCGTGGGCATCACGCCGTTCCTGACGGGGTCGCCCGCTGACCACACCGCGACCGCGACCGGCTCGACCGAGCTGTGCGAGTTCCGGCACGCCGACCTGCCCGCCCTGCTCGAGCGGTTCCCCCAGATCGGCGCCGCGATGCTCGGTGCCCTCGCCGAACAGCTCGCCCGCACGGAGGACCGGCTCGTCGCGCAGACCCTCGAACCCGTCGAGCGGCGCGTGGCCGACTACCTGCTGGCCCTGCCCACCGGGCCCGACCCCCGCGGCCTGCGGCTCACGCTCCCGATGTCGAAGAAGGACGTCGCCTCGTACCTGGGGACCTCGCCCGAGTCCTTCTCCCGCTCGCTGCGCGCGCTCGCGCGGGCCGGGGTGATCGAGACCGACGGCGCGCGCGACGTCGTCGTGCTCGACTCCTTTGCGCTGAGCGCCCTGGGTTCCGACGGGTAGCGCACGAGCGACGGGCGCGCTGCGGCGCGGTTCTCTTGTGCGGCGCACCCGCGGGCAGTAGACATGGCGTGACGCGGTGCTCGCCGCGACCAGCACGGACAGTTCGGAGCCCCCATGTCGAGCGACGTCGTCGAGGAGCCCCAGGAGAAGGCCGAGTCGTCAGGCTTCCTGAACTGGGTGGAGAAGGTGGGGAACAAGGTCCCCAACCCGACGCTGATGTTCGTCTACCTCATCGCGTTCGTCGCGCTGCTGTCCGCGCTGCTGTCCGCGCTGCATGTCTCGGTGACCGACGACGTCGTGGTGCCCATCCCGCGCGACGAGTTCAACCAGGTCAACGAGCACCTCGGCGGAACCTGGTCCATCTACGACTCGACCACCGGCGAGCCCGCCGTCGTCCCCGACTACATCGTCAAGGAGGTCGAGTTCCCCGTCCGGAACCTCATCTCGGTGGACGGTGCGCGGTTCTTCTTCTCGTCCTTCGTCGACAACTTCGCGGGCTTCGGCGTGGTCGCCGTCGTCCTCATCGCCATGGCGGGCGTCGGCGTCTCGGAGCACGCCGGCCTCATGGGAGCCCTCATCCGCAAGGTCGTCAAGGTCTCCCCGCCCCGGTGGCTCGCGTTCATCCTCATCTTCGTGGGCGTGCTGAGCTCCGTGGCGACTGACGCCGGGTACCTCATCCTCGTGCCGCTCGCCGCGGCCGCGTTCGCCTCCGTGGGGCGCCATCCGCTCGCGGGCCTCGCCGCGGCCTTCGCCGGAGTGGGTGCGGTGTTCGGGGTGAACCTGCTCATCACGCCGTCGGACTCGATGCTCACCGAGGTCACCAACGAGGTGCTCTCGTCCGCGGGCATGGGGCAGCTCGACGTCACCCAGAACTTCTACTTCTCGATCGCCTCCTCGATCGTGCTCGCCGTCGTGACCCTCCTCGTGACGATCTTCATCACCGAGAAGCGGCTCGGGAAGTACGACCCGGCCGAGGGCTCGGGCGCCGCGGCCGACGACGCGACGATCGACCACGACGCCGAGTCCCGCGGGCTCAGGTTCGCCGCGTGGGCCCTCGCCGGCTACGTCGCCGTGATCCTCGCGCTCACGCTGCCGCCGGGTGCCCCGCTGCGCGACCCCGAGACGGGCGACATCATCGGGACCACGCCCTTCATGGCGAGCCTCATCTTCGTCATCTCGGTCGCGTTCATGGTGTGCGGTCTCGCCTACGGCAAGGGGGCCGGGACCCTCAAGGGCGGCGACGCGGCCGTGGCCGCCATCTCCAAGACGTTCGCGAGCCTCGGCGGCCTGCTGCTGATGTTCCTGATGATCGCCCAGTTCATCGCCCTGTTCAACTGGTCGAACCTGCCCACGGTCGCGGCCGTCTCGGCTGCCGGGCTGCTCGAGGAGGCGAACATCCCGGCGATCCTGCTGCTCGTCGCGTTCATCCTCGTGATCGTCATCCTCGACTTCATCCTGCCGGGCCTCGTGCCCAAGTGGGTGATCTTCGCGCCCGTCTTCATCCCCATCTTCGCGTCGCTCGACGTCGCGCCCCAGACCCTCCTCGCGGCCTATCGCGTGGGTGACTCGCCGGTGAACGTGCTGACGCCGCTCATGGTGTACCTGCCGTTCATGGTCACCGTGGCCCAGCGCTACAAGAAGAACGCGGGGATCGGCACGATCATCGCGCTCATGCTTCCGTACGCGATGTGGATCCTCGTCGCCTGGACCGCGCTGTTCGTCGGCTGGTTCGCGCTGGGCATCCCGTGGGGGCCGGGCGCTCCTGTCGGGATCTGATCGGGGCGTCTCACACTTCGGCTCGACGCCGTGCGTCGGGTGATAGCAGGTCCGTCCCCACCGCGCTACGCCGACGGCGGCCCCACGGACGCGTCCTCCACGAGCCCGAGCTGCTCGGCCCGCTCCACGGCGTGCGCGCGGCTCGACACCCCCAGCTTGCGGAACAGCATGCGCAGCTGGGTCCGCACGGTGTTGATCGACACGAACCGGCGGCGAGCGATCTCCGCATTCGTGAGCCCGGCGCGGAGCAGCGCGATCGTCTCCCGCTCGGCCCCGCTGAGCCGCAGCGCCTCGATGCGACGCAGCACGGGGCCGCTCGCGTCCGCGGCGGCGAGCACGGAGCGCAGCGCGGGGCTGGCCGGTTCGACCCGGGCGCGCAGCTCGGCGAGGTCCTCGCGCGTCACGAAGCCCAGCGCGAAGCGAACGAGCGGCGCGGGCACGCTGCTCGCGAGGACCTCGAGGTGCACCGTCGCGATGTCCGCGCGTCCCAGCCGCAGCTGCGCCGCCGCCGAGACGACCTCGACGACGGCGTGCGCGCGGGGAGCCTGGCACCGGACCGCGGCCTCACGGAGCAAGGGCACCGCCCCGGCCGGGTCGTTGAGCGTGACGTGCCACACCGCGAGCGCGGTCAGGGTGAACCAGTCCGCCGACGGCGCCCCGCGCAGCACCTTGCGGGACGTCACGGCATCGCCCTGGGCGAGGTAGGCGAACGAGGTGGCGGCCTTGACGAGGGTGCTGGCCGTGCCGTCGTCCCAGCGGGCGCGCGATCGCTCGAGCGTCTCGGCGAGCTCGGCGCGCGAGATCGCCCGCGGCTCGGTCAGTGCCCGGGCGAGTACCTCCACGCCGTCGAGGCCCGGTCCGGCGAACGACGTTCGCTCGCCGTCGCCGTCGCCGGTGTCGAAGACCGCTCCACCCTCGATGCCCACTCCGCAGAAGTCCAGCTCGGCCGCTACGGCCGCATCGATGACTCGACCCACCCCGTCGAGCCGCACCGCCCCCATGCATTCCCGCACCGCCCGGGCGAGCCGCAGCGCGGTCCCGTGCTCGTCGAGCCGGCCCGCGGCCCACATCGCCAGGGTCAGCTCGACGGGCAGATCGGCCGCGGCACCGTCGTCGGACACTGCCTGGACCGCGGGAACCAGCTCGACCACGCGCGCGAGGCCGCGCCGCGCCCGGGCCCTGGCCCCGAGCCCCACGGCGGCGAGCAGGAGCAGGGTGGTGAGCCGTAGCTCGTCGAGCGGCCCGGTGGGCACGGACGCGTCGAGCAGGGTGACGGCGCGTTCGAGGTCGGCCCGCGTGCGCGCCGCGTCGCCCCCGGTGCGCTCACGCAGCGCAGCCGCGAGGATCAGAAGGCCCGGGTGCCCCTCGAGCCGCTCCGGCGTCGCCGCCACGAGCGCACCCACGTCGGAAAGGGGCGCATCGAGCAGGGCGAGGCACAGTGCGGGACCGACGCGCGCCTCGGCCGCGTCGAGATCGTCGCCCACCACGAGGTCACCCAGGTCACCCAGGGCGCTCAGGTCCGACGGCGGCACCGCCCCCCGTGCGTCGTCGACCACGCCCGACCTCCCTGCACCGCCAGAGGCCGTCACCGGGTCGGACGGCTCCGTCACGCTCGACCGTACCGCGCGGCGGTACCCGCTGCGGTGTCCACGGGGAGTACTCCCCATCGTGGGGGCGTGGATGTCCGGTTAAGGTACTCCACGTGCATTGGCGGGTTCGGGTGCCTTGTGCTCGCGGGGGTGCTAGCACCCAGGTCCGTCACGTACCCTGCCCTTCCCGTGCGGGACGCGCGGTGAGGCAGGACACGGACGAGTCGAGGTCGGGAGCCTTCGGATGGGTGTGCTGACGGGCCTGCGTCGGCGGGGGCGGACGGCAGCGTCGGTGTCGACGCTCGCGCTCTTCACCACGACCCTCGTGGCGGTCGCCCTCACGAACGACGGCGTGCCCACCACGGACGTGCAGCTCAACGACTCGGGGATCTGGGTCACGCGTCAGCAGGACAACCTCGTGGGCCGCTTCAACGTCGCGGCCACAGTGGTGGACGGTGCCGTCACGCTCGGCTCGTCGAGCTTCGACGTGCTCCAGGAGGACCAGGTCGTGCTCGCGCGCGACTTCGGCGGCGAGGCCGTGAGCCCCGTGGACCCGGCCAACCTCACGCTGCGCGGGACGGCGGGCGTGAGCAACGCGTCGCAGGTGGGGCTCGGCGGGGGCGTCGCCGCGATCCTCGACCCCGTGTCGGGGATGCTGTGGACCATGCCCGCGGGCACGGTCGCGAGCTTCTCCGCCGAGTCGGCCGAGCCCGTGCTCACGGGGCTCGAGGACGGCGCGCTCGCCGTCGCGCAGGACGGGACGGTCTTCGCCGCCGCGGGCGGCGCGCTGCACACGGTCCCCATGAGCACGGACGAGGAGCCGGTGGTCACGGACCTCGAGGGGGCCGACGACGACGACGTCCTCGCGGTGACCGCCGTCGGCCCGCGGGCCGTCGTGCTCGACCGCACGTCCGGGGTGCTCTACCTGCCCGGCGACGCGCGGGTCGAGGTGACGGGCGCGGACCAGCTCGCGCTCCAGCAGCCCGGCCCCGACAGCGGCGCGGTGGTCTACGCCGACGGCACCCAGCTCGTGACCCAGCCCCTCGGCGGCGGCGAGGCATCGCGCCTCGACTCGCAGGGCAGCGGCACGCCCAGCGCACCCGTGTACCTCGCAGGCTGCGCGTACGGGGCGTGGACCGGTTCGCAGCGCGTCGCACGCGACTGCACGGGAGACGCGGCGGACCTCGTGCAGTCGATCGAGGGCGCGTCCGGCGAGCTCGTCTACCGCGTGAACCACGACTACGTGATCCTCAACGAGCTCCTCCTCGGCTCCGTGTGGCTCGCGAGCGAGAACTACGAGCTCTTCGACGACTGGTCGGACGTGCTGCCCTCCGAGGGCGAGCAGCAGGAGGAGTCCGACGCGATCCCCGACACGACGCGCGACCCGATGCTCGACCGCGACAAGGCGAACCGCCCGCCCGTCGCGGAGGCGGACTCGTTCGGGGTGCGCCCGGGCCGCTCGACCATCCTGCGCGTGCTCGACAACGACGCCGACCCCGACGGCGACGCGCTCGTCGCCGAGCCAGACTCCACGGACACCGCCGTCGGCTCCGTGCAGTCCGTCTACGGTGGCGCCGCGCTCCAGGTCGCGGTGCCCGAGAGCGCGACGGGCTCGGCGAGCTTCTCCTACACGGTCGACGACGGCCGCGAGAACGGGACGGACTCCGCGACGGTCCGCCTCGAGGTGCACGGCTGGGACCGCAACGCCCCTCCCGCGCCGGTGCGCGAGCGGGACCTCGTGGTGGCGCGCGGCGCCGAGGTGACCGCGCGCGTGCTCGAGGACTGGGCGGACCCGGACGGCGACGACCTCGTGCTCGTGGCGGCGAGCGCCTCGACCAAGGGCGACGAGGTCCGCTTCATGCCCGACGGCACGTTGACGTTCCGGGACGCGGGCACCGAGCTGGGCCGCAAGGCGGTCGCGATCACCGTGAGCGACGGTCGCGAGGAGACCGAGGGCACCATCTGGGTCGAGGTCCTCGAGGACCAGCAGCCCCCGGTGGCGCGCGTGGACCACGCCACCACCACGGTGGGCGAGCCCGTGACGATCGAGCCGCTGCTCAACGACACGGACCCGAACGGGGACGAGCTGCGCCTCGCGCGCGTCGACGAGGCGGCGCCGGCGCAGCTCACCATGGACTTCGACGCCGGCACGGTCACGCTCACGTCCGACGTCGAGCGCGTCTACTACCTCACGTACCTCGTGACGGACGGGCCCTCGTCCTCGCTCGGCCTGATCCGCGTGGACGTCGTCGCGCCCTCGGACGAGGTGACGCCGCCGGTGGCCGTCAAGGACACGGCGCTCCTCCCGGCGAACGGCACCGTGCTCGTGGACGTGCTCGGCAACGACGTCGACCCGGCGGGCGGGGTGCTCGTGCTCCAGTCCGTCGAGGTGGACCCCATGGCGGGCCTCAGCGTCGAGGTGGTCGACCACCACCTCGTGCGCATCACGGCGGTGCGTGCGCTCGAGGGGAACACCTCGCTGACGTACACGGTGTCCAACGGCCTCGCCTCCGCGGTGGGCGAGGTGCTCGTGATGCCCGTGCCCGCGCCCGAGGTGCTGCGCCCGCCGCAGGCCAACAACGACGAAGCGGTGGTGCGCGCCGGGGACATCGTCACGGTGCCGGTGCTGGCCAACGACGAGCACCCGGACAACGCCGTGATCGAGCTGGTCCCCGAGCTGGTCGAGGCGCCGGACCCCGAGCACGGCCTGATCTTCACCACGAAGGACGCGATCCGCTTCCACGCCGGTCCCGAGGCCCGTACGGTGCGCGCGGTGTACGAGATCGTCGACGCCCAGGGGCAGAAGGACTCGGCGCAGGTCACGATCCACGTGCGCGCCGCCGACGCCGAGCACAACGCGCCGCCGCGCCCGCGCGACCTCGAGGCGCGCGCGCTCGCGGGCTCGACGGTCCGGATCCCCGTGCCCACGGCGGGCCTCGACCCGGACGGCGACCGCGTCTCGCTGCGGGGGCTCGACACGGCCCCGAGCAAGGGGCGCGTCACCGCGGTGGGCGCGGGCTGGATCGACTACGAGGCGAACGCGAGCAGCACGGGGACCGACTCCTTCCGCTACCGCGTCTCGGACGCGCTCGGTGCCGTGGCGACCGCCCAGGTCACCGTGGGCATCGCGCCCCCCTCCGCGACCAACCTCGCGCCGCTCGCGGTGGACGACGTCGTGTACGTCCGGCCCGAGCGGCTCGTGGGCGTGCCCGTGCTCCTCAACGACGCGGACCCCGAGGGTGACCAGGTCCGGCTCGCCAAGGACGGGCTCGAGGTGCCCGAGGGGCTCGAGGCGAGCGTCGAGCACGACCGCGTCCTCGTCCGCGCTCCCGCCGAGCCGGGCGCCTACACGCTCTACTACGCGATCGAGGACTCCTTCGGGGCGCGCGGGGTCGGCGCACTGACCATCGACGTGTCCGGCACGGCCCCCTTGCGCCGCCCCGTCGCGCTCGACGACGAGTTCGGCGTGGCCGACGTCGTCGGCAAGGACGTCGTGGACGTGCCGGTGCTCGACAACGACGACGACCCGGACGGGTTCGTCGACGAGCTCGAGGTGAGCCTGCCCGAGGCGCTCGGCACGGGACCGGACGGCCTGCCGCTCGCGAGCGTCTCCCCGGACGGCTCGGTCAAGGTCACGCTGACCGAGTCCGCGCAGATCATCCCGTACACGGTCACGGACCAGGACGGGCTCACCGCGAGCGCGTTCGTGCTCGTGCCCGGCATCACGAACCTCCCGCCGGCGCTCGCGCCGGACGGCCCCGAGCTGAGCGTGCTGTCCGGCGAGGAGCTGCGGGTCGACCTGCGCGAGCACGTCGTCGTCGCGGACGGCCGCACGCTCGGCCTGACCGAGGCGGGCAAGGTCACGGCCGTGCGCGGCACCGGGGCGGCCGTGGACCACCAGACCGTGAGCTTCGTGTCCGAGCTGGGCTACGTGGGCCCGGCCGCGATCTCGTTCGAGGTGGGAGACGGCCCGCAGGACGACCCGACCACCCAGACGGCGATGCTCTCGCTGCCCATCACGGTGCTCCCGCTGCCCGAGGAGGAGCGCGAGGACCGCGAGGACGAGCCCGAGCTCAACAACGCGCCCACGGCGCGCGGTGCGGGCCTCAGCGTCGAGGTCGGCACGACCGAGTCGATCGACCTTGCCCCGTACGGCTCCGACGTCGACGGCGACGCCCTGACCTTCGCGCTCGTGGAGACCTCGGGCGAGCTCGACATCACCTTCGAGGGCACCGTGCTGACGGTCACGGCGGCGAACACGGTCCCGAAGGGCGCCACGGGACTGGCCACGTTCTCGGTGTCCGACGGCGAGGCCGAGCCGGCGCTCGCCCAGGTGGCGATCGAGGTGATCTCCTCGCGACGGCCGCTCGCGACCACCAACCTCGACCGGGTCGAGGACGTCCACCAGGGCGAACCGGTCACGCTCGGCGTGCTCACGAACGACAAGAGCCCGTTCGACGGCGAGCCGCTCGTGCTGCTCAGCGCGCAGCTCGAGACGGGCGAGGGCACGGTCACGGTCAGCGGTGACGACGTCGTCGTGACGCCGTCGGCGACCTTCGTCGGGACCCTCACGGCGCGCTACACGGTCGCGGACGCGACCCAGGACCCGGACCGCAACGTGGACGGGCGCATCGAGGTCACGGTGCTCGGCCGCCCCGGCGCGCTCGTCGCTCCCGTGATCGAGGGCGTGCGCTCGCACACCGTGGTGCTGTCCTGGACGCCGCCGGTCAACAACGGATCGGAGATCACGCACTACGAGGTGACGGCCTCGGACGGCACGGTGTTCACGTGCCCGACGACGACGTGCACGCTCGAAGGCCTCACGAACGACGTCGAGTACACGTTCACCGTCGTGGCGCACAACGCGGTGGGTCCCTCCGACCCCTCGCCAGCGTCCGCCCCGGCGCGCCCCGACGAGCGGCCCGACCCGCCCGCCGCGCCGGAGCTGACCTTCGGTGACGGCTCGCTCGAGGTCACGTGGGTCAACGCCACCTACACGGACCGCTCGCCGATCACCGACGTGACGCTCGAGATCTCGCCCGCGCCGATCTCCGGCCAGGTGCAGAAGGTGCACGTCGCGGGCACCTCGCTCGTGTGGGACGGGCTCGTCAACGGCACGGAGTACAAGGTGCGCGTCATGGCGCACAACTCCGCGCCGGACCCCTCGGACTTCTCCGAGTACTCCCTCGGCGAGATCCCGGCGGGCATCCCGCAGACCCCTGGCGCGCCCACCGCGAGCCGCGTCGACACCCCGCTCGGCGGCGAGATCGACGTGCGGTGGTCCGAGCCGGGCAACAACGGTGACGCGATCTCCGGGTACCAGCTCGACGTCTTCGAGAGCGGCGCGCTCGTCCGCACGATCGACGTGACGGGCACGCGGCAGACCGTCACGGGCCTCGACGTCTCGGGCACCTACACCTTCGAGGTGCGGGCCAAGAACAAGGCGGGCTACTCGGAGAACTCGGCGGCGTCCGAGGCGATCACCCCGTTCGGCAGGCCCGGGCCGGCGGGGACGCCGCGGGCCGAGCTCATCGAGGGCAGCACGTCGGGGCGTGCGCGCGTCACGTGGTCCGCTGCCGCCGCGAACGGCAGCCCCGTCACCTATCGCGTGCGGGCCAACGGGGAGACCGTCGTCAGCTCGACCTCGGCGACGAGCGCCACGGTCACGGGGCTCACCAACGGCGTGGCGTACCGCTTCACCGTCGAGCCCATGAACGCGGGCGGCTCCGCGGGGCAGACCTCGGAGTCGAACGCGGTGACGCCGTACGGCAAGCCGCCGGCCCCGAGCCTGTCCGCCGCGAGCGGCGGCGACCGCAAGATCACGTTCACGTGGGCGACGGGCGGGACCAACGGCAACCCCGTGCAGATCCAGCTCAAGGTGGGCACGGGTGCGTGGGAGAACGTCAGCGCCAGCGGGAGCCGGACCGTCTCGGCCGGCTACTCCACGACCGTCACCGCCCAGGTGCGCGCTCGTGACACCGTGGACGGGGACAACTACTCCGACGTGGTCGAGCGCTCGGCGAAGACCAACGACCCGCCGCCGCCGCCCGTCGAGCGGGTGTGGATCACGCAGGGCCCGCCGGACTCGGGCGCCGGCTGCTCGAGCGGCTGCCACAACTTCCGCGTCAACGTCGAGAACTGGCACGCCCCGGGTACCCACACGATCGTGTGCCAGGGCAAGAGCCCGAGCGGGAGCTGGAGCTCCTTCGGCGGCACGAGCAACAAGTACTCGATGCCCACCACGGGTGCGTTCAACCTCATCTGCTTCTACGGCAACCACGGCCTCAACCATCGGGTGCGCGTGCTGATCGACGGCACGGCCTACGGGGACAGCGCCTGGCCGTGACGCACCGACCCACCCCTCACCACCACCACGCCACCACCCAGGAGACCACCCCATGGCGATGACCCCCGAGCAGTCCGCATGGTTCGCCGACACGTTCGACAAGCTCGTCGGCAACGTCGCGCACGCCGTGCTCGGCAAGGAGGAGGTGATCCGCCTCGCGCTGACGTGCATGCTCACGCGCGGCCACCTGCTCCTCGAGGACGCCCCGGGCACGGGCAAGACCTCGCTCGCGCGCGCGATCGCGGCGACCGTGCAGGGCAGCCACCAGCGCATCCAGTTCACGCCCGACCTGCTGCCCTCGGACGTCACGGGCGTGACGATCTACGACCAGGCGACCCACAAGTTCGAGTTCCACCAGGGCCCGATCTTCGCCTCGATCGTGCTCGCGGACGAGATCAACCGCGCCTCGCCCAAGACGCAGTCGGCGCTCTTGGAGGTCATGGAAGAGGGGCAGGTGACGGTCGACGGCGTGACGCACGCGGCCCCGCAGCCCTTCATGGTGATCGCGACGCAGAACCCGATCGAGCAGGCGGGCACCTACCGCCTCCCCGAGGCGCAGCTCGACCGCTTCCTCGTCAAGGCCTCGATCGGCTACCCGGACCACGCGTCGACCGTGCGCATCCTCGCGGGCGCCGCGGAGCGCGACCCGTCGCGCTCGCTCGCCGCGATCATCACGTCGCAGGCCGTGGTGGACATGGCGGACCTCGCGGCCACGGTGCACGTGGACGACGCGGTGCTCGAGTACGTCTCGGCGCTCGCGGGGCGCACGCGCACCGCGGCCGAAGCGCGCGTGGGCGTGTCCGTGCGCGGTGCGCTCGCGCTCGTGCGCACGGCCAAGGTGTGGGCCGCGTCGCAGGGTCGGCACTACGTGGTGCCCGACGACGTCAAGGACCTCGTCGAGCCCGTCTGGAACCACCGCATCGTGCTCGACGCCGAGGCGGAGTTCGAGGGCACCACGTCCCTCGACCTGCTGAACCGTGTGCTGACCGAGGTCCCCGCGCCCCAGGAGCGTCGGAACGTCGCGTGAGCACCGAGACCCTCGCCCGCGCGCGCACGAGCGCCGCCGCACTCCCTGAGCGGGTGCGGCGGTTCGGCGAGCGCGTCCGGCCCGTCGTCGACCGGGCACGCCCCGTGCTCGAGGTGGTGCAGCCCGCGGGCTGGGTGGTGCTCGTGTCGGGCGTCCTCGCGTGGTGGGCGGGCCGGCGCTTCGGCTGGTTCGAGCTCGTGGTCGTGGCCCTCGCGTGCGTCGTGGCGCTCGCGATCGCGGTCGCGTTCGTGGTGGGGCGCTCGGACTACCGCATCCGGCTCGAGCTCACGAAGCACCGCGTGGTGGTGGGCTCGCGGGCGGTGGGGCGCATCGAGGTGACGAGCACCGCGGGGCGCGTCCAGCTCCCGAGCGAGATCGAGCTGCCGGTCGGTGCGTCGGGGGCGACGTTCGGCCTGCCGCGACTCGCCGCGGGCGAGACGCACGAGGAGCTGTTCACGGTGCCGACGGTGCGCCGCGCGGTCATCCCGGTGGGCCCTGTGCGCTCGGTGCGCGGCGACGGGCTGGGCCTGCTGCGGCGCGAGAAGCGCTGGACCGAGACCATCGAGCTGTTCGTGCACCCCCGGACGGTCCCGCTGCACGGTGCCGTTTCGGGCTTCCTCAAGGACCTCGAGGGCAAGCCGACGCGGGACCTCTCGCCGTCGGACGTGTCCTTCCACGCGCTGCGCGAGTACGCGCCGGGCGACGACCGCCGCCACGTGCACTGGAAGACGACGGCCCGCACGGGCCGGCTCATGGTGCGCCAGTTCGAGGAGACGCGGCGCTCGCACCTCGTCATCGTGCTCACGACCGCCGCGGCGGACTACGACGACCCGGAGGAGTTCGAGCTCGCGGTGAGCGTCGCGGGCTCGCTCGGGCTCCAGGCCCTGCGCGAGGAGCGCGACGTGACCGTGCTCCTGCCGGGGCAGACGGTGCGCGGTCAGACCGGTGGGCGGCTGCTCGACGAGCTGACGCGCGTCGAGCTCGCGGACCGTCCCGTGCGGCTCGCGGAGCTTGCGCGCGAGGTGGGCGAGCAGGTGCCGGACGCCTCGGCCGCGGTGCTGCTGCACGGGGCCACCGTGCCGCCCGCGCTCGTGCACCTCGCGGGGACGCGCCTGCCTATCGACGTGCGCTCCCTCGCGGTGCGCTGCCTCCCGGGCGCGACAGTGCAGCGGCGCACGCTCGCGGACCTCACCACGCTCGACCTGGGCCGGCTGGGCGACCTGCCCTCGGCGATGCGGCGGGTGCGCACATGACCACGACGGCCACGCCGAGCCGGCGCTCCCTGCGCGCGACCGAGCCGGCGCGGGGCGCCAGGTCCCTGCGCGGCGCCGGGGCGGCCCGCCGCGCGCAGGAGACGGCTCTCGCCGAGGCGCGCGCCCGCCGCCGCGAGCGCGAGCGGCAGGAACGCGGTCTCGCGGGGGCGCGTCGCGCGCGCAGCGTCCCCGGCCTCGTCGACCTCGCCGTGGTCGCCGTGCTCGTCCTGCTCGGCGCCGCGGGGCTCGGCCCCGTGTGGGGCGGGGTGGGCCCGGTGCTCGCCGTCGGCGGCGCCCTGGTGCTCGGGACGGGTCTCGCGTGGCTCGCCGCGGTGCGCCGCTGGGGCATCCTCACCACCACGGCCGTGACGACCGTCGCGTACGTCCTGCTCGGTGGGGCGCTCGCGCTGCCGCACACCACGATCGCGGGGGTGGTTCCCACGCTCGAGACCCTGCGCGGGCTGCTGCTCGGCGCGGTCACGGTGTGGAAGGACTGGATCACGGCGGCGGCCCCGCTCGGGGCCTTCGGCGACCTGGCGCTCGCTCCGTTCCTCGCCACGCTGATCGCGACGGTGACCGCTGCGAGCCTCGCGCTGCGCTCGCGCCGGGGCACGGTGGCGCTCGTGCCGCTCGCCGCCTACTTCCTGCTCGTCATCGCGGGGTCCTCCGTCCAGGAGGCGTTCCCCCTGGTCCAGGGCCTCGGGGCCGTGGTGCTCGCGCTCGGCTGGGGCGCGTGGCGCGCCCGCCGCGAGGCGGTGGGGCCGACGGCGCAGACCGATCGTGACCCGGATGCCGCGGCTAAGCGGGCCGCGCTGCGGACCCGGCGCACCCGCGGGACGGCCGTCCTCCTGGGGGGGACGGTGCTCGTGACCGCCGTCGTCGCCCCGCTGCTCGCCCCGCCGGGGTACCGCGTGGTGCTGCGCGACGTGGTGGTCCCGCCCCTCGAGCTGCACGACTTCCCGAGCCCGCTCGTGGGCTTCCGCTCGTACGCGAAGGACCGCGCCGAGGACGTGCTCTTCACGGTCGAGGGTCTGCCCGTCGGGGAGCGGCTCCGGCTCGCGACGCTAGACGCCTACACGGGCACCGTCATGGACGTCGCGGGCGGCACGCGCGGCGGCGACTCGGGCTCGTTCCGCCGGGTCGGTGCGCGGCTGCCCGAGGCCGCCCCGCTGCCCGGGACGCCGTTGCGCGACGGCGCCGAGGTGAACGTCACGGTCACGGTGGGCGACTACGCGGACGTATGGCTGCCCGTGGTGGGCGAGCCCACCGCGGTCGAGTTCACCGGCCCGCGCGCGGGCGACCTGCGTCGCGGCCTGCACCTCAACCCCTCCGGTCCCACGGCGCTCACCACGGCCGGGCTCGGCGCGGGGGACCGCTACACGGTGACCGCGACCCTCGACCCCGCGCCCACCGGGTCCGAGCTCGGTGCCGCGCACCTCGCCGACGTCGCGCTGCCCGCGCCGCAGTCTGTGCCGGACGCCGTGGCGGCGACGGCGGACCGCTTCACGGTCGAGACGAGCGGTGCGCTCGAGACTGTCCAGGCGCTCCGCGACGGCCTCGCCTCGTCCGGCGTGCTCAGCAGCGGGCGCGACGGCGAACCGCCCTCGCGCGCCGGTCACGGGGCGGACCGCATCGCGCTCCTGCTCGGCTCGGCGGACCTCGTGGGCGACGACGAGCAGTTCGCCGTCGCGATGGCCCTCATGGCGCGCCAGCTCGACATCCCCGCGCGCGTGGTCATGGGCTTCTACGACGCCGATGCCGAGGCTGCGGCGGACGCGGCCGGGACCGTGCCGAGCGGGCCCGTCGAGGTGCGCGGCGCGGACGTCCACGCGTGGGTCGAGATCGCGTTCGCGGGGATCGGCTGGGTCCCGTTCGACCCGCTGCCCGACGACGACACCCCGCCGCAGAGCTCCGAGGCGCGCAGCGAGGCGCAGCCGCAACCGCAGCAGCTCCTCGAGCCGCAGCCGCCCGAGGAGCCCGAGGAGCCGCCCGCGCAGCCGCTCCCCGAGGACGCCGAGGAGGACGAGCTCGAGACGGAGACGGAAGCCGCGGGCCAGTGGCTCCTGATCGCCGCGGTCGCGCTCGGGGGGCTCCTCCTGCTCGCCCTGCCGCTCGTGGTGATCGCGGCGATCAAGGCCCGGCGCCGTGCCCGTCGCCGCAGGGCCACGCAGCAGGTCGAGCGCGTGCTGGGCGGGTGGGCCGAGGTGATCGACCTCGGTCGGGACCTCGGGCACGAGCCACCCGCCGGGGCGACGCGCCGCGAGACCGGACGCGGCCTCGCCGAGCACTACCCCGAGGCCGGGGTCACGGTGCTCGCGCGGCACACCGACGCCGGGGTGTTCGGGCCCGGGGAGCCGGCCCCGGCCGACGTCGACGCCCTGTGGACCGAGGTGGACGACGTGCTCGCGTCGATGTCCCGGTCCGTGGGACCGTGGGCTCGCGTCCGGGCGAAGTTCTCCCTGAGGTCCCTGCGGCGCAGGCGCGAGGAGAAGCGACGATGACGACGTGCGAGGCGTGCGGCAGCGCGCTGCCCGCCGGGGCGGAGTTCTGCCCCGTGTGCGCCGCGCCCGCGCCCGCCGCTGCGGCGCCGTCGGTGCCCTGCCCGGCCGTGCCCGTCGCACCGCCGGCCCGGCAGCCGCGCGAGTCGTGGTGGCGCCGGCTCACGGGCTCGCGCTCGCGCACCGCGCCGCCGCTCACCGCGCCATTGCCCACCGCGCCATCGCCGACCGCGCCCGTCCCGCCGCCACCACCGCCCGGGCCGGTTCCGCCTCCGCCGCCCGCCCCACCGGTGCCCGCCGGCCCACCGCCCGCCCAGCCCGCGGCGCGTCAGCCCGTCGAGATCGCCCCCGAGCCGGGACCGCTCATCGCGGCCGTTCCCGGCTTCTCGCGCCCCGTCGAGCCCACCGAGCCCGTCGAG
>Ga0222423_1000218_pt1 | contig 49890 bp, 51 predicted proteins | sample 3A0metagenome_FD_182472 | JGI IMG/M metagenome (GOLD analysis project Ga0222423, IMG submission 182472) | Enriched microbial communities from leaf-cutter ant dump, University of Wisconsin, Madison, United States - 3A0 (version 2) | ecosystem: Environmental > Terrestrial > Nest > Insects nest >...
TCGCGCAGGCGCATCTGGCGCGCCACTTCGTCGGCGGCTTCGAGGTTGGTGCGCGTGGCGGTTTCCTCGATGTCGCCGCCCTTGATGGCGCGGGCCGAGTTCACGTCCACGCTGACCAGCGCTTCGGTGTGGTCGATCACGACGGCACCGCCCGAGGGCAGGTTGACGGTGCGCGCGTAGGCCGACTCGATCTGGTGCTCGATCTGGAAGCGGCTGAACAGCGGCGCATCGTCGCGGTAGCGCTTCACGCGGGCGGCATGCTCGGGCATGACGTGCGACATGAACTGCTGCGCCTGCTCGTAGATGTCGTCGGTGTCGATCAGGATGTCGCCGATGTCGTTGTTGAAGTAGTCGCGGATGGCACGGATGACCAGGCTCGACTCCTGGTAGATCAGGAAGGCGCCCTTGCCCGCCTTGGCGGCGCCGTCGATGGCGGTCCACAGCTTGAGCAGGTAGTTCAGGTCCCACTGCAGCTCGGGTGCGGTGCGGCCGATGCCGGCGGTGCGCGCGATGATGCTCATGCCCTTGGGGTATTCGAGCTGGTCCATCGCCTCCTTGAGCTCGGCGCGGTCGTCGCCCTCGATGCGGCGCGAGACGCCGCCGCCGCGCGGGTTGTTGGGCATCAGCACCACGTAGCGGCCGGCCAGCGAGATGAAGGTGGTGAGCGCCGCGCCCTTGTTGCCGCGCTCTTCCTTCTCGACCTGCACCAGCAGTTCCTGGCCCTCGCGGATCACGTCGTTGATGCGCGCCTGGCTGGGCGAGACGCCCTCGGCGAAGTACTGCCTGGAGATTTCCTTGAACGGCAGGAAGCCGTGGCGGTCCTCGCCGTAATCGACGAAGCAGGCTTCGAGCGAGGGCTCGACGCGCGTGACGACGGCCTTGTAGATGTTGCCCTTGCGCTGCTCGCGCCCTTCGATCTCGATCTCGTAGTCCAGCAGCTTCTGGCCGTCCACGATGGCCAGGCGCCGTTCCTCGGGCTGCGTGGCGTTGATGAGCATCCGCTTCATGATGCGTGTTCCTTTTTTAGGTGTCTGCAGGCCGCGCGCAGCGCGCGCGTCCCGCCGGAAAAACAGGCTCTAGGGGAGCCGGGAATGCCGGGACCGACGCATCGAAACGAAAGGAACAGCCGGGCCGCACCGCGCCCCGCACGGCGGTCAGCCGTGCAGGCGAGGTGGCGGTGCGTGGATGGGAGCGAGCCGGAAGGCGCGCGGGCGTACTACGAAAAATGTAGCTGCTGGCGCTTTACGGACGGGCGCTGCAGGCGTTTTTTGTGCCAAAGGCAAAGGCTGACGCCCCCGCCACAGTGACACGATCCAAGCCAGCAGCACCCACATGATTTCGCTTTGATCCGCTGCCGCAGCGCCACAACGTGGCGGGGCGGGCAGCAAGGAGTTTCCGTATTCAGTGTTTCGATTTGTCGGCCTGCCGACCGGCGTGCGACCTCAACTTGTGCGCACGACGCCCGTTGGCATCGACCATGCTGCGCGCCTTGCCGGGTTCCTGTCCATTAAACTTCAGACAAATCAACCACTTACATAATCGTCGCGCAGGTGAAACACATTATAGGGGCCAAACCGGGTCCATCCTCCGCGCCCCCGGCGGCCCGCACCGTCGAGGTGGACGGCGAATCGGCGGGCCAGCGCCTCGACAACTTCCTGATCCGGCACCTCAAGGGCGTGCCCAAGACCCACGTCTACCGCATCATCCGCAGCGGCGAGGTGCGCATCAACAAGGGGCGCGCGAGCGCCGACACGCGCGTGGAGGCGGGCGACCAGGTGCGCCTGCCGCCCGTGCGCACCTCCGACAAGGCGCAGGACAAGGCCGAGCGCCCCGCGCCCGCGCGCGAATTCCCCATCCTGCTGGAGGACGAGCACCTCATCGCCCTCGACAAGCCCGCGGGCGTGGCCGTGCACGGCGGCAGCGGCGTGAGCTTCGGCGTGATCGAGCAGCTGCGCCAGGCGCGGCCGCAGGCGAAATTCCTCGAACTCGTGCACCGGCTCGACCGCGAGACCTCGGGCATCCTGCTCGTGGCCAAGAAGCGCTCGGCGCTCAAGCACCTGCAGGACCAGTTCCGCGAGCGCGAGACGGGCAAGACCTACCTGGCCCTCGTGACGGGGGCGTGGCCGGCCGGCAAGAAGGTGATCGACCTGCCGCTGCACAAGTACCTGCAGGCCGACGGCGAGCGCCGCGTGCGCGTGACCACGGCCGACGACCCGGACGGCATGCGCTCCATGACCCTGGTCAAGCTGCGCGCCGCCGTGCCCGCGCGCCCCTTGCAGGGGCTGCCCGCCATGAGCCTGCTCGAAGTCACCATCAAGACCGGGCGCACGCACCAGATCCGCGTGCACCTGGCCTCGCAGGGCCACCCCATCGCGGGCGACGACAAGTACGGCGACTTCGACCTCAACAAGCGCCTGCCCAAGCAGGGGCTCAAGCGCATGTTCCTTCACGCCTGGCGGCTACAGTTCAACCATCCCGCGAGCGGGGAGCGCACCACGCTGCACGCCGAACTGCCCGCCGATCTGGCCGACTTCATCCCTAGCCCATGACCACCCGCCGCTTCGACCTCATCGCCTTCGACTGGGATGGCACCCTGTTCGACTCCACCGCCATCATCGCGCGCTGCATCCAGGAGGCCGTGCGCGACGTGGGAGGCACCGTGCCCACCGACGAGGCCGCCGCCTACGTGATCGGCATGGGCCTGATGCAGGCCCTGGCCCACGCCGCGCCCGACGTGCCGCCCGGGAAATACCCCGAACTGGGCAACCGCTACCGCTACCACTACGTGCGCCACCAGGACGACCTGAGCCTGTTCGACGGCGTGCTGCCCCTGCTCGAATCCCTGCGCGAGCGCGGCCACCTGCTGGCCGTGGCCACGGGCAAGAGCCGCCGGGGGCTGGACGAGGTGCTGCGCACCGTGCAACTGCGCGGCCTGTTCGACGGCTCGCGCACCGCCGACGAAACCGCGAGCAAGCCCCATCCGCTGATGCTGCAGGAGCTCATGGCCGAGTTCGGCGTGGACCCCGGCCGCGTGCTCATGGTCGGCGACACCACGCACGACCTGCAGATGGCGCAGGCCGCGGGCTGCGCCAGCGTGGGCGTGAGCTACGGCGCGCACGCGCCCGATGCCTTCGCCGCCCATGCCCCGCTGTTCGTGGCCGATTCCGTGGCCACGCTGCACGGCTGGCTGGCGCACAACGCCTGACCGCCATGGACGGCCAAGCCATCCCCCTGTGCGCCAGCGCCGACCTGCAGGAGGGCGGCCTGGCCGTCTCCTTCGACGTGGTCTACGCGGGCCAGGCCTGCCGCGCCTTCGCCGTGCGCTTCGAGGGCCTGCCGCGCGCCTACCTGAACCGCTGCACCCACGTCGCCATGGAGATGGACTACCAGCCGGACCGTTTTTTCGACGACACCGGCCGCTGGCTGCTGTGCGCCACGCACGGCGCCGTCTACGCGCCCGAGACGGGCTCCTGCGTGGGCGGCCCGTGCCGCGGTGCGCTCGTGAAGATCGCCCTGTCCGAATCGGACGGGGTGGTGCGCTGGCATACTGCCCCCAACCTGCAACCCGTAGTGTTTTAGAACCATGACCGAACCCCACCGCCCCGGCTCGCCGGATTCGGGTGTCCAGCCGTCCGTAACGCCCGACCTGTGGGCGCAAGGCGCTACCAAAAAAGAAGCTAGCAAAACCGCCGGCCCCGCCCCGGGCTGGGAGCGCGAGGTGCTGGAAAAGCTGGTGTTCGCCACCCTGGCCGAGCAGCGCAGCGCGCGCCGCTGGCGCGTCTTCACGCGGCTGGCCTGGCTGGCGTTCCTCGCGGCCCTGGTCTGGCTGTTCTTCATCTACGACGCCAACACCACCAGCAAGAGCACGCCGCACACCGCCGTGGTGGAGGTCAAGGGCGAGATCGCCAGCGGCGCCGATGCCAGCGCCGAGCTCATCGTGGCGGCCATGCGCAGCGCGTTCGAGGACTCGGGCTCCCAGGCCGTGGTGCTGCTCATCAACTCGCCGGGCGGCAGCCCGGTGCAGGCGGGCATCATCAACGACGAGATCGTGCGCCTGAAGGCCAAGTACAACAAGCCCGTGTACGCCGTGGTCGAGGAGACCTGCGCCTCGGCGGCCTACTACATCGCGGCCGCGGCCGACGACATCTTCGTGGACAAGGCCAGCATCGTGGGCAGCATCGGCGTGCTGATGGACGGCTTCGGCTTCACCGGCACCATGGAAAAGCTCGGCGTGGAGCGCCGCCTGCTCACCGCGGGCGAGAACAAGGGCTTTCTCGACCCCTACAGCCCGCAGACCGAGAAGCAGCGCCAGTACGCCCAGGCCATGCTCGACCAGATCCACCAGCAGTTCATCGCCGTGGTGAAGAAGGGCCGGGGCGACCGCCTCAAGATCACGCCCGACACCTTCAGCGGCCTGTTCTGGACCGGCCAGCAGGCCGTGGAAATGGGGCTGGCCGACCAGTTCGGCAACCTCGACTACGTGGCGCGCGAAATCGTCAAGGCCGAGGACGTGATCGACTACACCCGCCGCGACAACGTGGCCGAGCGCTTGGCCAAGCGTTTCGGCGCCGCCATGGGGCTGAGCGCCGTCAAGGCCCTGCAGTCGTCCACGCTGCAACTGCGCTGAGCGCTGGCCAGCTTCAGCTGCTGAGGCCGCTGCCGCCCGCCTTGCGCTGGCGCGAGCCGTCCTCGAGGATAGTGTCGTCGGCCTGCAGCTGGCCGCTTTCGTCCCATTCCTTGCGCGCGGTCAGCCGCGTGCGGCCCCGGGCGTCGGGGGCGCTGTAGGTGTCCTCGCGCGCCAGGCGCCCGTTGGCGTGGAAGAACTGCTGCACGCCCGTGGGCCGCTGCTCCGGCGTGAGCAGCTCGCGCTGCGTGAGCTGGCCGTCGTCGCCATGCAGCTCGCGGCGGATGCGTGCCTGCGCGCCGTCTCCCTGCACCGCCGAGCGCTCGCGCAGCGCGCCGTTCAGGTACCAGCGCTCCAGCAGCACCTCGCGGCCCGCGGCATAGGTCTGCTGCTCGGTGAGCTGGCCCGACGCGCCCCAGCGCCTGGCCTGCGCCAGCGCACCGCGCCGGTCGGGCAGGGTGCGGCCGTTGGCCTCGTAGATGCGCTCCTCGCGCAGCACGGCCTTGCCGCCCTCGGCGCTGTAGCGGCGGTGCACGCGGCGCTGGCCGTCGAACAGCATCTGCGCGGCCACCACGCCGTCCTCGTCCCATTCGGTGCTGGCCAGCAGCCGGCCTTCCTCGTAGCGCCGCTGCGCCGCCTTGCCGCCCGACGGCGTGTACAGCAGCGTATCCGCCGCGCCGCCGAAGCCGCAGAGCCTGCGGTCCTCGGGCAGCACGCTGGCGGCGGGGCACATCAGCCGCGTGGGCTGGCCGGCGGCGTTGTACTCGGTCACGAACAGCTCGCGCCCCTCGCCGTGGAAGGCCAGGCGCTCCAGGCGGCCCTGCTCGCTGAAGCGGTGCACGGGGCCCTGGGTGCTGCCGTTCTCGGCGAATTCCTCGCGCCGCATCTGGCCGCTGGGCCAGAACTCGGCCACGCGGCCCTGGCTGTTGCCACGCTCATTCACGCGGCGCTCGCGCACCAGGCGCCCCTCGCGGTCGTAGTGGCGCTCCAGGCCCAGGTACTTGCCGTTCTGCAGCTCCTGCTCGCGCTGCAGCTTGCCCGTGTCCTCGTCGCGGCAGCGCAGCAGGCCCGTGAGGCCGGCGGTCTCCGCGCCGTTCGAGGGGTTCACGGGCCTGCCGTTCATTTCACAGCGAATAATGGCACTAGCGCCCGTGCAGCAAGCGCTGGCAGCTATCAAAAGGAGAGTTTTCTTCCACATCGTTCAACGTCCCAATGCAAACACCACCGGCGTGCGGCCGTCGGGCGCCTGGCCCTGCTGCCGCCACTGCGCGACGCGCTGGCTGCGCACCTGCGCCGTGGGCAGCGTGAGCCCGGCCGCCACGGCCAGCCGCGTGTCCGGCTGCAGGTGCTGCAGCAGCGCCTGCCAGAGCGCGGCGTTGCGGTAGGGCGTTTCGATGAAAAGCTGGGCCTGCCCCTGGCGCAGCGCCAGGGCTTCGAGTTCGCGGATGCGCTGGGCACGCTCGCCCGCGTCCTGCGGCAGGTAGCCGGTGAAGGCGAAGTTCTGCCCGTTCAGGCCGCTGGCCGCGAGCGCGAGCAGCAGCGAAACGGGGCCCACGAGCGGCACCACCGGCACGCCGGCGTCGTGCGCGGCGCGCACCACGGAGCTGCCGGGGTCGGCCACGGCGGGCATGCCGGCCTCGCTGACCAGGCCCATGTCGTGGCCCGCGAGCAGCGGGGCGATGAGCGGGGCGGCGTTGAACTGGCCGCCGTGGTCGCCTTTCTTGTGCACTTCGCGCGGCAGCTCGGTGATCTGCTGCGCCTGCAGCGGCGCGGCCAGCGGGTGCAGCGCGTCGATGCGCTTGAGGTAAGCGCGGCAGCTCTTGGCGTTCTCGCAGACCCAGTGGGTGAGCCGCGCGGCCTGGCGCAGCGTGCCTTCGGGCAGCACGTCCTGCAGCGGGGTTTGCGCGGCGCAGCCGAAGTCCAGCGGCGCGGGCACGAGGTAGAGCGTGCCGGAGGGCTTTTCGCTCATGGCACCACCAGCCCGGCGGCGCGCAGCATGCGGCAGGTGCGGATCAGCGGCAGGCCCACGAGGGCCGTGGGGTCGTCGCTCACGATGGCGTCGAGCAGGGCCACGCCCAGGCCCTCGCTCTTGGCGCTGCCCGCGCAGTCGTAGGGCTGCTCGGCGCGCAGGTAGCGCTCGATCTCGCCGTCCGACAGGTCGCGAAAGCGCACCTCCACGGGCGCCAGGTCCACCTGCTCGAAGCCCGTGGCCTGGCAGACCACGGCCAGCGCGGTCTGGAAGACGACGGTCTGGCCGCGCATGCGCCGCAACTGCTGCACGGCGCGCTCGTGCGTGCCGGGCTTGCCCAGCGGCTCGCCCGCGAGGTCGGCCACCTGGTCGGAGCCGATCACCACGGCTTCGGGGTGCTGCGCCGCCACGGCGCGCGCCTTGGCCAGGGCCAGGCGCAGCGCCAGGGCGCGCGGGGCTTCGCCGGGGCCGGGGGTCTCGTCCACATGGGGGGCGGCCACGTCGAAGGGCAGGCGCAGCCGTTGCAGCAGCTCACGCCGGTAGCGCGAGGTGGAGCCCAATACCAATGGGCGCGAAGGGGATTGAAGCATGCCGCGATTCTCTTACACTGCCCGCCATGACCAAGGAGTTTTCCCCGGACCGGCTCGACGTCAAGGCCTTCGCCCAGGCGGGCGGGCACTTGGCCGGGCACGACTCGCTGCTCAAGTACGAGCGGCTGGCCCAGGAGGCCAAGGGCCTGCACCCCGACCTGTACGTGGACTGGGAGGCCGATGGCGCTTTGCACACCGAGCCCAGCGGCAGCGGCCAGGTGTGGCTGCACCTGCGCGCGCACGCCACCTTCCCCATGACCTGCCAGCGCTGCCTGCATGCGGTGGATGTGCCGCTCGATGTGGACCGCTCGTTCCGCTTCGTGGCCGACGAGGCCACGGCCGAGGCGCTGGACGACGAGTGCGAGGAAGACCTGCTCGCGCTGAGCCGCGAATTCAACCTGCGCGAGCTGATCGAGGACGAGCTGCTCATGGCCCTGCCCGTGGTGCCGCGCCACGACGAGTGCCCCGAAGAGGTGCCCATGGAATCGAGCAGCGAAGGCTTCGAGGAAGCCGGGGAGCAGAAGGCCAACCCCTTCGCCGCGCTGGCCTCGCTGAAGCTGCATGGCGGCGGCAAGGCGGACTGAGCTATAATCATGGGCTTCGCGCGAAACTCCCTCGTGTCTTTGATGGTACGGCTTGCGCAAAACGGGTTCAGGCAGGGCGTTGTGCCGATGGATGCAACGCTTGCGCATCCTGGTTTGCACGAGTCCTTCATGGGCTGAATCGCGTTTTCTTACCAACCCTTTTCAGATCCAGGAGCCACCATGGCTGTTCAGCAAAACAAGAAGTCCCCCTCCAAGCGCGGCATGCACCGTTCGCACAACGCACTGAATGTGCCCGGCATCGCCGTGGAGCCCACCACGGGCGAAACGCACCTGCGCCACCACATCAGCCCCAACGGCGTGTACCGTGGCCGCCAGGTGCTGAAGAACAAGTCCGAAGCCTGATCGCTTCGCCTGTTCCCAAGGCCCGCTGCTACTCGGTAGCGCGGGCCTTTGTTTTGTCCGCTGTATTCTTGTCCCATGATCACTTTGGCCGTTGATTGCATGGGGGGCGACCACGGCCCCCGCGTCACGCTGGCGGCGTGCCGCCAGTTCCTCGACAACCATCCCGATGCGCGCCTGCTGCTCGTGGGCCAGCCCGAGGCCCTGGGCGCCTTCGCGCACGAGCGCGCCACCGTGGTGGCCGCCAGCGAGGTGGTGGGCATGGACGACACCGTCGAGGTGGCCCTGCGCAAGAAGAAGGATTCCTCCATGCGTGTGGCGATCCAGCAGGTCAAGGACGGCGCCGCCGCTGCCGCCCTGTCCGCGGGCAACACCGGCGCGCTCATGGCCATTGCGCGCTACCTGCTCAAGACGCTGGACGGCATCGACCGCCCCGCCATCGCCACCCAGATGCCCAACGACAAGGGCCGCGCCACCACGGTGCTGGACCTGGGCGCCAATGTGGACTGCTCGGCTGAGCACCTGCTGCAGTTCGCGGTGATGGGCTCGGCTCTGGTCTCCGTGCTGCAGGAGGGCTCGCCCGCCGCCGTAGGGCTGCTCAACATCGGCGAAGAAGTCATCAAGGGCAACGAAGTCATCAAAAAAGCGGGCGAACTGCTGCGAACGGCGGCTAATTCCGGTGATTTGAACTTCTACGGCAACGTCGAGGGCAACGACATCTTCAAGGGCACCGTGGACATCGTGGTCTGTGACGGCTTCGTGGGCAACGTGGCGCTCAAGGCCAGCGAAGGGGTGGCCTCGATGGTGGTGGGCGGCCTCAAGCAGGAGTTCAAGCGCAACATCTTTACCAAACTCGCGGCCATCATTGCCTATCCCGTGTTATCGGCCCTCATGAAGCGCATGGATTACCGCCGCTACAACGGCGCGGCGCTGCTGGGGCTGCGCGGGCTGGTGTTCAAGAGCCATGGCTCGGCCGACGCGCTGGCTTTTGAGCAGGCGTTGAACCGGGCGTATGATGCGGCCCGCAACAACCTGCTCGACCGCGTCCGGTCGCGGATTGCGCATGCGGCCCCGTTGCTCGCCGCTGCCGAATCCGCTCCTGCGGTTTCTTCTTGATGACACGCTATTCCCGCATCACCGGCACCGGCAGCTACCTGCCCCCGCGCCGGTTGACCAATGACGATCTGGTCGCCGAACTCGCGCAGCGCGGCATCGAAACCTCGGACGAATGGATCGTGGAGCGCACCGGCATCCGGGCACGCCACTTTGCCGCCCCGGACGTGGCCTGCAGCGACCTGGCCCTCGAGGCCTCGCGCCAGGCCCTCACGGCCGCGGGGCGCGCGCCCCAGGACATCGACCTGATCATCGTCGCCACGTCTACGCCGGACATGGTGTTCCCCTCGGCCGCCTGCATCCTGCAGAACAAGCTGGGCGCCAACGGCTGCCCGGCGTTCGACGTGCAGGCGGTGTGCAGCGGCTTCATGTATGCGCTCACCGTGGCCGACGCCATGATCCGCGCGGGCACGGCCAGCCGCGCGCTGGTCGTGGGCTCCGAGGTGTTCAGCCGCATCCTGGACTTCAACGACCGCACGACCTGCGTGCTGTTCGGCGACGGCGCGGGCGCCGTGGTGCTCGAAGCCTCCGAGGAGCCCGGCCTGCTCGCGAGCGACCTGCACGCCGACGGCAAGCACGTGGGCATCCTGTGCGTGCCCGGCAACGTGTCGGGCGGCAAGGTGATCGGCGATCCGCTCCTCAAGATGGATGGGCAGGCGGTCTTCAAGCTCGCCGTGGGTGTGCTGGACAAGGCGGCCCGCGCGGTGCTCGACAAGGCCGGCCTGACGGAGGCCGACATCGACTGGCTCATCCCGCACCAGGCCAACATCCGCATCATGCAGGGCACGGCCAAGAAGCTGAAGCTGCCGCTGGACAAGGTCGTGGTCACCGTGGACCAGCACGGCAATACCTCCGCCGCCTCGATCCCTCTGGCGCTCGACCACGCGGTGCGCACGGGGCAGATCCGCAAGGGCCAGCATGTGCTGCTCGAAGGCGTGGGCGGCGGCTTCACCTGGGGCGCTGCGCTCCTCAAATGGTAGCTTCTGGCGCCCGCCTGGCGGGCGCTGGAGCCCAATTTCATTCCAAATCATAGAGGGACAATGGCTACAACCTTTGCATTCGTGTTCCCGGGCCAGGGCTCGCAGTCCGTGGGCATGCTGGACGCCTGGGGCGACCACCCCGTGGTGGCCGAAACGCTGCGCGAGGCGTCCGACGCCCTGGGCGAGGACGTGGGTGCGCTGATCCACTCCGGCCCCAAGGAGGCGCTGGCGCTCACCACCAACACCCAGCCCGTGATGCTCGTGGCCGGCGTGGCCGCATGGCGCGTGTGGCGTGCCGAGGGCGGGGCGCTGCCCGCCGCCGTGGCCGGGCACTCGCTGGGCGAGTACTCGGCGCTCGTGGCCTCGGGCGTGCTCACGCTGGCCCAGGCCGCGCCGCTGGTGCGCCTGCGCGCCGCGGCCATGCAGGAGGCCGTGCCCGTGGGCGCAGGCGCCATGGCTGCCATCCTGGGGCTCGACTCCGCCAAGGTCATCGCGGGCTGCGCCGAAGCGGCGGCGGCCCTGGGCGGCCAGGAGGTGGTCGAGGCCGTGAACTTCAACGACCCCATCCAGACCGTGATCGCGGGCACCAAGGCGGGCGTGGACAAGGCCTGCGAGGTGCTCAAGGCCGCGGGCGCCAAGCGCGCGCTGCCGCTGCCCGTGTCGGCGCCGTTCCACTCCAGCCTGATGAAGCCCGCCGCGGAAAAGCTCAAGGCCGCGCTGGCCGCCACGCCGCTGGCCGCGCCGCAGATCCCCGTGGTCAACAACGTGGACGTGGCCGTGGTGCAGGACGCCGAGGCGATCCGCGACGCCCTCTACCGCCAGGCCTTCGGCCCCGTGCGCTGGGTGGAATGCGTGCAGGCGCTGAAAGGCCGCGGCATCACCCGCATCGTCGAATGCGGCCCCGGCAAGGTGCTGGCGGGCCTGACCAAGCGCATCGACGCCGAGCTGGTGGGCGCCGCGCTGTACGACCCGGCCACGCTGGCCGAAGCCAAGGAGCTGCTCGCATGACGAACCCCACCCAAGTCGCGCTGGTCACCGGCGCCTCGCGCGGCATCGGCGCCGCGATCGCGCTGGAACTGGCCCGTCAGGGCTTCCAGGTGGTCGGCACGGCCACCACCGACGGCGGTGCCGCCGGCATCACCGAGGCGCTGGCCGGCCACGCGGGCTGCCGCGGCGCCAGACTGGACGTGAACGACGGCGCAGCCACCGAGGCGCTGATCGACGAAATCGTCAAGACCCAGGGTGGCCTGCACGTGCTGGTCAACAACGCGGGCATCACGCGCGACCAGCTCGCCATGCGCATGAAGGACGAGGACTGGGACGCGGTGCTGGACACCAACCTCAAGGCCGTGTTCCGCGCCAGCCGTGCCGCCATCCGCCCGATGATGAAGCAGCGCTTCGGCCGCATCATCAGCATCACCAGCGTGGTGGGCGCCTCGGGCAACCCGGGCCAGGCCAACTACGCCGCCGCCAAGGCGGGCGTGGCGGGCATGACGCGCGCCCTGGCGCGCGAGCTGGGCAGCCGCGGCATCACCGTGAACTGCGTGGCGCCGGGCTTCATCGAGACCGACATGACCGCCAAGCTGCCCGAAGAGCAGCAAAAGGCCCTCAACGCCCAGATCCCGCTGGGCCACATGGGCAAGCCGTCCGACATCGCCCACGCCGTCGCCTACCTCGCATCCGCCGGTGCGGGCTACGTGACAGGGCAGGAGTTGCATGTCAATGGCGGCATGTACATGTAATTAGCATGCGTTGACGCCGAACCATCCGAGCGGCGGGCCGGAAAGAGGTTTCCCTCTAAACGGCTAGAATCGCGGATTCATTCACAACCCCCAGAGGGAAACCATGAGCGATATCGAAGCACGTGTCAAAAAAATCATTGCCGAGCAACTCGGCGTGGAAGAGTCCCAGGTCACCAACGAAAAGGCTTTCGTGGCCGACCTCGGCGCCGACTCGCTCGACACGGTGGAACTGGTGATGGCCCTGGAAGACGAATTCGGCATCGAGATCCCTGACGAGGACGCCGAGAAGATCACCACGGTGCAAAATGCCATCGACTACGCCAACACCCACCAGAAGGCCTGATACCAGGCCTGTCTCGCCCCGAGCGATCAGCAGAAGGTTTTAACGCATGAGCCGTCGTCGCGTTGTCGTGACCGGCCTGGGTTGCATCAGCCCCGTGGGCAACACGGTGCAGGACTCCTGGGCCAACCTCCTCGCCGGACAATCCGGTATCGACCTCATCACCAAGTTCGACACAGCGAACTTTGCCTGCAAGATCGCGGGCGAGGTCAAGGGGTTCGATCTGGAGTCGTACATCAGCGCCAAGGAAGCGCGCTCGATGGATGCGTTCATCCATTTCGGCATCGCGGCGGCCGCCCAGGCGGTGCAGGATGCGGGGCTGCCCTCTGGGGAGTCGCTGACTGAAGAGCAGGCCACGCGCATCGGCTGCGTGATCGGCTCGGGCATCGGGGGTCTGCCCCTGATCGAGAACACCCACTCGGAACTGGAGGCGCGCGGCCCGCGCCGCATCACGCCGTTCTTCGTGCCGGCCTCCATCATCAACATGGTGGCGGGCCACGTGTCCATGCGCTTCGGCTTCAAGGGGCCGAACCTCTCCGTCGTCACGGCCTGCACGACCGGCCTGCACTGCATCGGTGAGGCGGGGCGCATGATCGAATACGGCGATGCCGACGTGATGGTCGCAGGCGGCTCCGAGGCCACCGTGTCGCCGCTGGGCGTAGGCGGGTTCGCCGCCATGCGCGCCCTGTCCACGCGCAACGACGACCCCAAGACGGCCTCGCGCCCCTGGGACAAGGACCGCGACGGCTTCGTGCTCGGCGAGGGCGCGGGCGTGATGGTGCTCGAGGAGTATGAGCACGCCAAGGCGCGCGGCGCCAGGATCTATGCCGAACTGAGCGGCTACGGCATGAGCGCCGACGCTGGCCACATGACGGCCCCCAACATGGACGGCCCGCGCCGCGCCATGCTGAATGCGCTGCGCAACGCGGGCGTGAACGCCGACCAGATCGACTACCTGAACGCACACGGCACCTCCACGCCGCTGGGCGACGTGAACGAAACCAACGCCATCAAGGCCGCTCTGGGTGACCATGCCAGGAAGACGGTGGTGAGCTCCACCAAATCCATGACCGGCCACCTGCTGGGCGGCGCGGGCGGCATCGAGAGCGTATTCACCGTACTGTCCCTGCACCACCAGAAGGTGCCGCCCACGATCAACCTCTTCAACCAGGACCCCGAATGCGACCTGGACTACTGTGCCAACACGGCGCGGGACCTGAAGATCGACGTGGCGCTCAAGAACAATTTCGGTTTCGGCGGCACGAACGGCTCGCTGATCTTCAAGCGGGTCTGACCTGACCACCTACCACGCACCCGCCGTGCGCTTCGGCGTGGGGCGCAGCCCGGCACTGCGCCGGGGCGTGCTGGCCCTGGCGGCGGCAGGCGCCCTGGGCCTGTGCGGGTGGGCGGCGGGCGGGGCGGCCAAGCCCGGGGCCGTACTGGCGGGCGCGGCACTGCTGTGGCTGGCCTGCACGGGCACGGCGCTGCGGTTCGTGGCCTGGCTGCCCCAGGGCGATCTGGCATGGGACGGCGCCGTTTGGCGCTTCGAGTCGGGCAGCGGCCGTGCCTTCATGGGCGTGCTGCGGGTGCACATGGACGGCCAATCGCGCCTGCTGGTGTCCCTGCAAGGCGACCGCACCCTGTGGCTGTGGCTCGAGCGGCGCATGCAGCCCGAGCGCTGGGCCGACCTGCGCCGTGCGGTATATTCGCGCCCCGGGCCGGACGCCGGGCCCGGCTTTTCCCCCGTTTCCTGACTGCATGACAGCTTCCCACACCCCGTCCAGCGCAGCCGACAGCGACCTCCAACTGGTGGAGCGCACGGTGGCGGGCGACCAGCGGGCCTACGAGTTGCTGGTGATTAAGTACCAGCGCCGCATCGAGCGGCTCATCGCGCGCATGGTGCGCGATACCGACCTGGTGCAGGACATCGCCCAGGAAACCTTCATCCGCGCCTACCGGGCCTTGCACCAGTTCCGCGGCGAGGCGCAGTTCTACACCTGGCTCTACCGCATCGCGGTGAACACGGCCAAGAAGGCGCTGGTGGACCTCAAGCGCAACCCCGTCGTGACCGAAAGCGCGCTGCGCGGAGGCGACGACGACGATGAAACTTCTCGGCTCGGCCACGAACTAACGAGCGACGAAACCCCCGAGACGGTGCTGGCGGCGCAGGAAATCGCGGCGGCGGTGAACGCCGCCATGGAGGCCCTGCCCGAAGATTTGCGCCAGGCGGTCACGCTGCGCGAGATCGAAGGCTTGAGCTACGACGAGATCGCCACGGCCATGGGCTGCCCCATCGGCACCGTGCGCTCGCGCATTTTCCGGGCCCGGGAGGCGATTTCGCAGCGCGTGAAGCCCCTGCTGGAAAAGCAGTCGGGCAAGCGGTGGTAAGCAGGTGCAGGTTGGCGGTACAGGTTTGCAGGTGGACACCATGAACGAAGATCCGAGACAACGCGAGCAGGAACGTGAACGCCTTTCGGCACTGGCCGATGGCGAGTTGCAGGGCGGCGAATTCGCGCAGGCTGTGGGCTTCGCCGGCGGCGACGATGGCCGTGCGGCCTGGGCCCTGTACCACCTGGTGGGCGATGTGCTGCGCTCCCCGGAGCTGGCCTGCCATGGCCGTCCGGACCTGCTGGCGGCGGTGCGCGAGCAGATCGCGAAGGAGCCGCTGCCCGCGCTGCAGCCGGTCCCCGTCGTTCAGGTGGCGCAGTCCGAGGTGCCTGCGGCCAATGGGTCGGTGTTTCGCTGGAAGATGGTGGCGGGCTTTGCGTCGCTGGCGGCCGTGTCCGCGATCGGCTGGAACGCCGCGACGAACCTGCGCGCCACGGACACCTCTGGCGCCCCTGGCGCCCAGATCGCCGCTGCACCGGCGGCCCAGGCGCCTTCGCCCATCGTGGCCACGGCGGTGGAGGGCCTGCCTGGGCAGCCGGGCCCGCAGATCATGCTGCGCGACCCGCGCCTCGATGAGCTGCTCGCGGCCCACCAGCAATTCGGCAGCACCTCGGCGCTGCAGATGCCTGCGGGCTTCCTGCGCAACGCGACGTTCGAAGCGCCGCCGCGCTGATTCTTCCTCACCACGCAGGGCATGCATGGGGTTTTCAACGCGGTTCTTGGGCACATGGTGAAGCAGCTCTGGCGCAGCGGGCTGCGCGGTTCCCTGTTCTTTCTTTGCATGGCATCGGCCGTGGCGGCCCTGGCGGCGCCACCGGCTTCCGCTCCTGCTGCCCCGTCCACGGACGGGCCGGCGGCGTCTTCGCTCGACGTGGCGCAGTGGATCGCGCGCATGCACCAGGCCTCGCTCCAGCGCAGCTACACGGGCACGTTCGTGGTGCTTTCGTCGTCCGGGGCCATGGCCAGTTCGCGCATCTGGCACGCCTGCGATGGGCAGCAGCAGATCGAGCGCGTGGACGCGCTCAGCGGCCCCCAGCGCACGGTGTTCCGCCGCGGCGAAGAGGTCCGCACCTTCCTGCCCCAGTCCCGCACCGTGCACACGATGGAGCGCCGCGATGCGCCCGGGCGCTTCCCGCCCGTGGCATTGTCCGTTGATGGCCTGGACTTGGCGCGCTACTACACGGCGCGGCCGCTGGGCCAGGAGCGTGTGGCAGGCCTGGTGGCCGACGTGGTGTGGTTCCAGCCACAGGACGGGTTGCGCTATGGCTACCGCGTCTGGAGCGAGCATGCCTCGGGCCTGGCCCTCAAGCTGCAAACGGTGGGTGCCGATGGGCGGGTGCTGGAGCAGGCGGCCTTCTCGCAGCTCGACCTGGAAACGCCCGTGCCGCTGGCGTTGCTGGCGCAGGCCATGGACAACCTGGCGGGCTACCGCGTGGTGCCCGTGGCGCTGGAGCCCACGACGGCAGCGGCCGAGGGCTGGGTATTGCGCGAACCCGTGCCGGGGTTCGTGCCGGTGAGCTGCTACCGCCGGGAGGCCGAGGCCGGCGGCATGCTGCAGTGCCTCTATTCCGACGGGCTGGCCACCGTGTCGCTGTTCCTGGAGCGCTTCGACGCCCGCCGCCATCCTTCCGCGGCGCAGCAGATGGCGCTAGGTGCCACGCACACGCTGGGCCAGCGCATCACGCAGGACACCTGGTTCACTGCCGTGGGCGAGGTGCCTGCGCAAACCCTGCAGCAGTTCGCGCGCCAGTGGCAGCGCGTGCGCTGAACAACCGCAATGCAAGAAAGGTAGACGATGCCCAAGATCGACGGGAAGACGCTGCAATCGTGTGCGCTCGCCGCAGTGCTGGCGCTGGGGGCCGCCTCGGCCCTGGTGTGGCCGGCGGGAGCGGCCCATGCGCAGAGCGCGCTGGCGGCGCCTTCCATGCGCGGCCTGCCCGACTTCACCGAGCTGGTGGAGCAGGTGGGGCCCTCGGTGGTCAACATCCGCACGGCGGAGAAGGTGTCCAGCCGCTCCAGCGTGAATGGCATGGACGAGGAGATGCAGGAGTTCTTCAAGCGCTTCGGCCTGCCCATGCCCAACATGCCGCGCCAGCAGCCCCAACGCCCGCAGCCGCAGGACGAAGAGCAGCCGCGTGGCGTGGGCTCGGGCTTCATCCTGACCCCTGACGGCTACGTGATGACCAACGCCCATGTGGTCGAGGGTGCGGACGAGGTGGTGGTCACGCTGACCGACAAGCGCGAGTTCAAGGCCAAGATCGTGGGTGCCGACAAGCGCACCGACGTGGCCGTCGTGAAGATCGACGCCACGGGCCTGCCCGCCGTCAAGGTGGGCGACGTGAGCCGGCTCAAGGTGGGCGAGTGGGTCATGGCCATCGGTTCGCCGTTCGGGCTGGAGAACACCGTCACGGCGGGCATCGTGAGCGCCAAGCAGCGCGACACGGGCGACTACCTGCCCTTCATCCAGACGGACGTGGCCATCAACCCCGGCAACTCGGGCGGCCCGCTGATCAACATGCGCGGCGAGGTGGTGGGCATCAACAGCCAGATCTATTCGCGCTCGGGCGGCTTCATGGGGATTTCGTTCGCCATTCCGATGGACGAGGCGATCCGCGTGAGCGACCAGCTGCGTGCCACGGGCCACGTCACGCGCGGGCGCATCGGCGTGCAGATCGGCCCCGTCACCAAGGACGTGGCCGAGTCCATCGGCCTGGGCAAGCCGCAGGGCGCGCTGGTGTCCGCGGTGGAGGCCGGTTCGCCCGCCGAGAAGGCCGGCGTCGAGGCCGGCGACGTGATCACGCGCTTCGACGGCAAGGCCATCGAGAAGGTGGCCGATCTGCCGCGCCTGGTGGGCAACACCAAGCCCGGCACGAAGAGCGCGCTCACCGTGTTCCGGCGCGGCAGCACGCGCGACCTGTCGATCACCATTGCCGAGATCGCGCAGGACGACAAGGCGGCCGCCAAGGACAGCAAGGAGGGCGGTGGCGCCAGCAAGGCCAAGCCGTCGGCCGCCGCGCAACAGCTGGGCCTCTCGGTCGTGGAGCTGACGGCGGCGCAAAAGAAGGAGCTCAAGCTCAAGGGCGGCGTGCGCATCGTGGCCGCCGATGGCGCGGCCGCGCGCGCGGGACTGCGCGAGGACGACGTGATCCTCGCCGTGGCCAACACCGAGATCGGCAGCGTGAAGGACTTCGATGCCGTGCTCGCCAAGGCCGACAAGTCCAAGCCCATCAACCTGCTGGTGCGCCGCGGGGAGTGGGCGCAGTACGTGCTGATCCGCCCCGTGCGCTGACCGTCCGTGCCCGCAACAGGCCCCATCCCGTGGTCGGGAATGGGGCCTTTGTCTGGGCGATGGGTGAATTTTTTTGACGTGAGTATTCGCTAACATTCTGCGACCCTAACGACCGCTTTCGGTAGAATGGCGGCTATTCATGGCGGCGTATCGGCATATCGGACGGCTCCAGACCCACGATGCGGGATGCCAGGGGGCCGTGCACAGGTGATCCACAGATCGCCCACAAGTTGTCCAAGGCCATGTGGCCGCAGATTGTGAATAAACTGTGTATAAAATCCCTGTTGCAGCGTGGCAACGACCCCTGGAGGCGGTGGTGCGGGCTTTCGGTTGCGGGCTTTTTGCCTACAATGAAGTCCCAACCATCGCAGTTGCCATAGATTGTTGGTTCAGGGCGCGTCGCCATTCGACGCGCCCTTTTTTCTTGTGCGCGCCGTTCTAATTCAACTACTTGACGCTTTTCGTTGATGAACCACATCAGAAACTTTTCCATCATCGCGCATATCGACCATGGCAAATCGACGCTCGCCGACCGCTTGATCCAGCGCTGCGGCGGCCTCGCGGACCGCGAGATGGAAGCCCAGGTGCTCGACTCGATGGACATCGAAAAAGAGCGTGGGATAACCATCAAGGCACAGACCGCCGCGCTGCAGTACAAGGCCCGCGATGGGCAGGTCTACAACCTCAACCTGATCGACACGCCGGGCCACGTGGACTTCTCCTACGAGGTCTCGCGCTCGCTCTCCGCATGCGAGGGCGCGCTGCTCGTCGTCGATGCCTCGCAGGGCGTGGAGGCGCAGACCGTGGCCAACTGCTACACCGCGCTTGAGCTGGGCGTGGAGGTGACGGCGGTGCTCAACAAGATGGACCTGCCGCAGGCCGACCCCGACAACGCGAAGGCCGAGATCGAGGACGTGATCGGCATCGATGCGAGCGATGCGATTCCCTGCTCGGCCAAGACCGGCATGGGCGTGGATGAAATCCTCGAAGCCATCGTCGCCAAGGTGCCGCCGCCCAAGGGCAACCCCGGCGGCCCGCTGCGCGCCATGATCATCGACAGCTGGTTCGACAGCTACGTGGGTGTGGTCATGCTGGTGCGCGTGGTCGATGGCGAACTCAAGAAGAATGAGCGCTTCAAGATGATGGCCACGGGTGCTGCCTACGAGGCCAACAGCCTGGGCGTGTTTACCCCCGCCAACCAGCCGCGCGATTCGCTGCGCGCGGGCGAGGTGGGCTACATCATCGCGGGCATCAAGGAGCTGAAGGCCGCCAAGGTGGGCGACACCATCACACTGGAGAAGAGGCTGCCCAACAACGCAGGCCCCGCGACCGAGGCGCTGCCCGGCTTCAAGGAAATCAAGCCCCAGGTGTTCGCGGGCCTGTACCCGACCGAGGCCAGCGAGTACGACCAGTTGCGCGACGCGCTCGAGAAGCTGCAGCTCAACGATTCGTCGCTGCACTTCGAGCCCGAGGTGTCGCAGGCGCTGGGCTTCGGCTTCCGCTGCGGCTTCCTGGGTCTGCTGCACATGGAGATCGTGCAGGAGCGCCTGGAGCGCGAGTTCGACCAGGACCTGATCACCACCGCGCCCAGCGTGGTGTACGAAGTGGTCAAGGGCGACGGCGAAGTCCTCATGGTGGAGAACCCGTCCAAGATGCCCGACCAGGGCCGCATCCAGGAGATCCGCGAGCCTATCGTCACGGTGCACCTGTACATGCCGCAGGACTACGTGGGGCCGGTGATGACGCTGGCTAATCAGAAGCGCGGCGTGCAGATGAACATGGCCTACCACGGCCGCCAGGTCATGCTGACCTACGAGCTGCCGCTGGGCGAGATCGTGCTCGACTTCTTCGACAAGCTCAAATCCGTGTCGCGCGGCTATGCGTCGATGGACTACGAGTTCAAGGAGTACCGCGCCTCCGACGTGGTGAAGGTGGACATCCTGCTCAACGGCGAGAAGGTCGATGCACTGTCCATCATCGTGCACCGCAGCCAGTCGCAGTACCGCGGCCGCGCGGTGGCGGCCAAGATGCGCGAGATCATCAGCCGCCAGATGTTCGATGTGGCCATCCAGGCGGCCATCGGCGCCAACATCATCGCGCGCGAAACCATCAAGGCGCTGCGCAAGAACGTGCTGGCAAAATGCTACGGCGGCGACATCACCCGCAAGCGCAAGCTCCTCGAAAAACAAAAAGCAGGCAAGAAACGCATGAAGCAGATCGGTTCGGTGGAAGTCCCCCAGGAAGCCTTCCTGGCCATTTTGCAGGTGGAGGACTGAAAGCCATGCAGGCCATCACCGCCATCGTTCTCGCCGCGTTTGCGGCCTATGTGGGCGCCTGGTACTTCGGCGCCATCGAAGGCAACTTCGCGTTGCTGCTGTTCCTGGCCACCGTTGTCACGGGTGCGTACTGGCTGGCCGAGCGCTTTTACTTCCTGCCCCGGCGCCGCCAAGCCGCCGAGGCGCTCGAAGCCTCGGTGGCCCAGCGCCGTGCCGAGCTTGAGCGCCAGGGCATCCAGAAGGTGGACAGCACCGACGTGGAGGAAGGCAAGGCGCGCCTGCTGATGCAGCCCTGGTGGCTGGACTGGACGGCGGGCCTGTTCCCCGTGATCGTGGTCGTGTTCCTGCTGCGTTCGTTCCTGTTCGAGCCGTTCAAGATCCCGTCGGGTTCCATGATCCCCACGCTGCTCGTGGGCGACCTGATCCTCGTGAACAAGTTCACCTACGGCATCCGCCTGCCCGTGATCAACACCAAGATCACCGCGGGCACGCCGCCGCAGCGCGGCGACGTGATGGTGTTCCGCTACCCGCCCCAGCCGAACATGGACTACATCAAGCGCGTGGTCGGCGTGCCGGGCGACGAGGTGGCCTACCTGAACAAGCGCCTGACCATCAACGGCAAGCCGATCGATACCAAGGCCCTGCCGGACTTCCTGGACCAGGACGCGATGCGCTACTTCAAGCAGTTCGACGAGCAACTCAACCCGGGCGGGCACCGCATCATCACGAACGACGATGTACCCGCCTTCGTGCAGGGCGCGAGCAACTTTGCCTACCGCGACCACTGCCGCTACAGTGTCGAGGGCGTGGTCTGCAAGGTACCGGAAGGCCACTATTTCATGATGGGCGACAACCGCGATAATTCGCTCGATTCGCGCTACTGGGGCTTCGTGCCCGACGCCAACATCGTGGGCAAGGCCTTCTTCGTCTGGATGAACTTCGGCGACCTCAAGCGCATTGGCCCGTTCCACTGAAACAAAGCAGCACACAAGAGGGTAGAAACATGCTCGACCACCGCACCATCCGCCGCCGCTCCGCCAGCCGCGCACGCCAGCGCGGCCTGTCGTTCTTCGGCCTGATCTTCATCGGCCTGCTGGCCGTGGCGGTTTTCGCCATCGGCGGGCAGTCGGTGCCAGTCTTCCTGGAGAACCAGGCGATCCGCAAGGCCGCCGCCAAGGCCGCCAAAGAGGGTTCGACGGTGGCGGAAGTGCGCAACGTCTTCGACCGGGCCGCCGCGATCGACGACATTTCCTCCATCGCGGGCAAAGACCTCGAAATCACCAAGCGCAACGACAAGGTCATCGTGTCGTACAAGTACTCGCGTGAAATTCCCCTGGCCGGCCCAGCCTACCTCGTGTACCGCTTCCAAGACCAGACCAACTAGGTGCAGCCCAGCCTATCGGCGCTGCAGGACCGCCTGCAGCACGCCTTCTCCGATCCCGCGCTCCTGCAGCGTGCCGTCACGCACCGCAGCTTTTCGTCGGACCACAACGAGCGCCTCGAATTCCTCGGCGATTCCGTCCTCAACCTCGCGGTGTCCAGCCTGCTCTACGAGCGGCTGCGCTCGCTGCCCGAGGGCGACCTCTCGCGCGTGCGCGCCAACCTCGTCAAGCAGGAGACGCTGCACCAGCTGGCCCTGAAGCTGCAGGTGCCCGAGGTGCTGCGCCTGGGCGAGGGCGAGTCCAAGTCGGGCGGCAAGCAGCGCCCGTCCATCCTGGCCGACGCGCTGGAGGCGCTGATCGGCGCCGTGTACCTCGACGCGGGCTATGCGCGGGCCGAGGCGCTGGTGCACCGGCTGTTCGAGGGCGTGGCGATCAACCCGCAGATGCAGGCCGCCTCCAAGGACGCCAAGACCGCGTTGCAGGAGTGGCTGCAGGGCCGCAAAATGAAGCTGCCCCAGTACCGCGTGGTGGCCACGGTGGGCGCGGCGCACCGCCAGACCTTCGACGTGGAATGCGAAATCCCCGAGCTGCGCCTGGCCGAGCGTGGCATCGGCGGCTCGCGCCGCGCGGGTGAGCAGGCCGCCGCCGCCGCCATGCTCGCTACCTTGAAAGCAAGACATTGATGACCGATGCTACTAAAGATGTAGCTGCTGGCGCAGACCCATCGGGCGCTGGAAGCCAAAATGACCTCGAATCCATGCTCGCGGCCGCGCGGCCAGGCGGCGATGCCACGGGCCAGCAAGGCCAACGCTGTGGCCTGATCGCCATCGTCGGCAAGCCCAACGTGGGCAAGTCCACGCTGATGAACGCCCTGGTGGGCCAGAAGATCAGCATCACCTCGCGCAAGGCGCAGACCACGCGCCACCGCATCACGGGCATCCGCACGCTGGGCGCCGCGCAGTTCGTGTTCGTCGATACGCCGGGCTTCCAGACCAAGCACAGCACGGCTTTAAATAAGTCGCTCAACAAGACGGTGATGGGCGCGATCGGCGACGTGGACCTGATCCTGTTCGTGGTCGAGGCCGGCAGCTTCACGCTCGCCGACGCCAAGGTGCTGAGCCTGTTCAAGCCCGGCATTCCCACGCTGCTCATCGCCAACAAGCTCGACGTGGTGCACCGCCGCGCCGAGATCGCCCCCTGGCTCAAGGGCATGCAGGAGCGCCACCCGTTCGCCGAGTTCGTGCCCATGTCGGCCAAGAACAAGGGCGACATCGAGCGGCTGTTCGGCATCTGCGAGAAATACCTGCCCGAGCAGCCCTGGTGGTACGCCGAGGACGAGCTTACCGACCGCAGCGAGAAGTTCCTCGCTTCCGAAACGGTGCGCGAGAAACTGTTCCGCTTCACGGGCGACGAGCTGCCCTACACCTCCACCGTGGTCATCGACAAGTTCGACGAGGAAAAGAGCAAACAGTACAAGCGCTTCATCCGTATCGCCGCGACCATCGTGGTCGAGCGCGATGGCCACAAGGCCATGGTGATCGGCGAGAAGGGCGAGCGCTTGAAGCGCATCAGCACCGAGGCGCGGCAGGAGCTCGAAAAGCTCATGGACGCCAAGGTGTTCCTCGAAGTCTGGGTGAAGGTGCGCTCCGGCTGGGCGGACGACGAAGCGCGCGTGCGCTCGTTCGGATACGAGTGACTGCCAAACGGGTCAGCGACGAACCCGCCTTCGTGCTCCACCGCTACGACTGGAGCGAGTCGAGCCTGATCCTCGAAGTCTTCACCCGCCACCGCGGCCGCGTGGCGCTGGTGGCCAAGGGCGCCAAGAAGCCCAGCTCCAACTTCCGCCCCGTGCTGCTGCCCCTGCAGCCGCTGCGCGTGGGCTACACATTGGGCGAGGAGATCCGCCCGCTCAAGAGCGCCGAATGGGTGGGCGGCCACGTGATGCCCACGGGCGATGCGCTGCTCTCGGGCCTGTACCTCAACGAACTGCTGCTGCGCCTGACAGCGCGCGACGACCCGCAGGCCGCGCTGTTCGACATGTACGCGGGTGTGGTGCGCGTGCTGGCCAGCGAGCATGGCGACGCACTGGAGCCCGTGCTGCGCGCGTTCGAGCTGCTGCTGCTGCGCGAGCTGGGCCTGCTGCCCAGCCTGGATGCCGAAACGCTCACCCTCGCGCCGCTCGCGCCCGAGGCGCGCTACGCCCTCGTGCCCGAAGGCGGCCTGCGCGCCGCCGCACCCGCCGACCGCGCCACGCTGGCGGGCCGCCAGTGGCGCGCGCTGCAGCAGGCGCTCGATGCCGCCGCGGCCTACCCTGCCACCTTGCGCGCCTGCGCCGATGCGGCCATGGCCCTCAAGCCCCAGTTGCGCGCGCTGCTGCAATACCATTGCGGCAGCCCCGTGCTGCGCACGCGCCAGCTCATGATGGACCTGCAATCGCTATGACCTCACACCACCCCCGCACCGCCCTGTCGGTTAACGTCAACAAGGTCGCCCTGGTGCGCAACACGCGCCACCTGGGCATTCCCAGCGTCACGCGCGCCGCGCAGCAGTGCCTGGAGGCGGGGGCGGCGGGCATCACTATCCACCCGCGTCCCGATGGCCGCCACATCCGCACGCAGGACGTGTACGACCTCGCCGCACTGCTCAAGGACTGGCCGCAGGCCGAGTTCAACATCGAGGGCAACCCCACGCAGAACCTGATGGACTTCATCCGCGACGTTCGTCCGCACCAGGCCACCTTCGTGCCCGACGGCGAAGACCAGTTCACCAGCGACCACGGCTGGAGCTTTCCGCAGGACGCCGAGCGCCTCGCGCCGCTGATCGCCGAATGCCGCAGCCTGGGCGTGCGCGTGAGCCTGTTCATGGACCCGGTCCCCGGGCAGATGACCGCCGCCCGCGCCGTGGGGGCCGACCGCATCGAGCTCTACACCGAGCCCTACGCCGCCGCCTGGGGCACGCCCGCGCAGGACGGCCAGCTGCAGCGCTACGCCGCCGCGGCCCAGGCGGCGCTCGCCGTGGGCCTGGGCGTGAACGCGGGCCACGACCTCAACCAGGACAACCTGGCCACCTTCGTCGCCCATGTGCCGGGGCTGGCCGAAGTCTCCATCGGCCATGCCTTCGTCGCCGATGCGCTGGAGCTGGGCTACGGCGATGCGGTGCGCGCCTACCTGCGCTGCATCGCCCAGGGCATGAGCGAGCGGAACTCCTGAATCAATAGCTGCCAGCGCAATCCACACAAGGGCTGGCGGCCTTTTCTCCTCAAAACCATGGTCTACGGCATCGGCACCGACATCTGCGACGTGCGGCGCATCCGCGCCAGCCTCGCGCGCCACGGCGACCGCTTCGCCGAGAAGGTGCTGGCCGAGGGCGAATTGCGCACCTGGCGCGAGCGCAGCGCGCGCTGGCCCGAGCGCGGCGTGCGCTACCTCGCCACGCGCTTTTCGGCCAAGGAGGCGTTCAGCAAGGCCATCGGCCTGGGGATGACCATGCCCATGACCTGGCGCGCCTGCGAGGTGGTCAAGCTGCCCAGCGGCCAGCCCGCCATCGTGCTGCACGGCACGCTCCGGGAGTGGTTCGAGGCCCGGGGCCTCACCGCCCACCTGAGCGTGACTGACGAGTCCGACTACGCGGCGAGCTTCTGCGTGGTCGAGAAAATATGAGCCAAATAAGCCTATAGCGCTTACGCAGCAGGCGCTAGCAGCTATCAAAACAAAAGCAAAACCATGACCGAACACGCTCCCCTGATCATCGACGTGGCCGGCACCGCGCTCAGCGCCGCCGACCGCCGCCGCCTCGCCCACCCGCTGGTGGGCGGCGTCATCCTGTTCGCACGCAACTGGCAGGACCGCGCGCAGCTGCTGCAGCTCACCAGCGCCATCAAGGCCGTGCGCGACGACCTGCTCATCTGCGTGGACCACGAAGGCGGCCGCGTGCAGCGTTTTCGCACCGACGGCTTCACGCACCTGCCGCCCATGCGCGCCCTGGGCGAACTCTGGATGCGGGATGCCCTGGCCGCCACCAACGCCGCTACCGCTTGCGGCTACGTGCTGGGCAGTGAGCTGCGCGCCTGCGGCGTCGATTTCTCCTTTACCCCGGTGCTCGACCTCGACCACGGGGCCAGCGGCGTGATCGGCGACCGCGCCTTCCACCGCGACCCGCGCGTGGCCGCGCTGCTCGCCAAGAGCCTGATGCACGGCCTGCTGCAGGCGGGCATGGCCAACTGCGGCAAGCACTTCCCGGGCCACGGCTTCGTGCAGGCCGATTCGCACACCGATGTGCCCGTGGACCGGCGCGGCCTCCAGGCCATCCTGGCCGACGATGCCGCGCCGTACCCGTGGCTCTCCACCACGCTCACCGGCGTGATGCCCGCCCACGTCATCTACCCCAAGGTGGACAAGCGCCCCGCGGGCTTCTCGCGCAAGTGGCTGCAGGACATCCTGCGCGGCCGGATGCGCTTTGGCGGTGCCATCTTCAGCGACGACCTGAGCATGGAAGGCGCGCGCCGCCTCGACGGCCAGGTGGTCAGCTACACCGCCGCCGCCGTGGCTGCGCTGGAGGCGGGCTGCGACCTCGTGCTGCTGTGCAACCAGAGCCTGGGTGAGGGCCGGGCGGTTGATGAGCTGCTCGACGGCCTGGCCGCCGCCCAGCAGGCGGGCCGCTGGCAGCCCAGCGGACACAGCGAGGCGCGCCGCCTGGCTCTGCTGCCCGAAACGCTGCCCATCGCCTGGGACGAGCTCATGCTGCAGCCCGCCTACATGCAGGCGCTGGACCTGCTGCCGTAGCAGGGCCCGGCTACGGCTTCCAGCGCCGCACCACGCGCTGGAAGATCAGCGTGTTGGGCACCTGCAGCAGCACGGGGCGGGCGGGCTCGCTCTGGGTGTCTTCCAGCGTGACGTAGAGCAGGTTGACGTCCACCACGCGGCCCTTGGCGCCGGGCTTCTCGGCCGTGTCCAGCACCTCGATGGTGTCGCCCACCCGGAACGGGTTCACCGTGAAGATCAACAGCGCGCAGAACAGGTTGGACAGCACGCTCCACGCCGCGAAGAACGCCACCGCGCCCACGGTGGCGAAGCCCGTGAAGGCCGTCCACAGCACGGTGGCCGAGACGCCCAGGCGCTCCAGCACCAACAGCAGCGCGCTGCCCATGACCAGCCAGCGGATCAGGCCGTTCACGGGTACCAGCATCTCCTGCGGCAACCCGTAGTGCAGGTTGGCGCGCCGCACCAGGCGGCGCAGCACGCGCTGCAGCAGCCAGGCCACGGCCAGGATCAGCAGGATCTGCACGCCGGGGACGATCACGTCCAGCCAGTCCTGCGCCCAGTCGGGCAGGCGGGCGGCCAGGGCGGCGAGGCTGTGCTTAGTGCTCACGCCGCAGCGCCGGGAACAGGATCACGTCGCGGATGCTGGGCGAATCGGTCAGCAGCATCATCAGGCGGTCGATGCCGATGCCGCAGCCGCCCGCCGGGGGCATGCCGTATTCGAGCGCGCGCACGAAGTCGTGGTCGTAGTACATGGCCTCGTCGTCGCCGCTGTCCTTGGCGTTCACCTGGGCCTGGAAGCGCGCGGCCTGGTCCTCGGCGTCGTTCAGTTCGGAAAAACCGTTGCCGAACTCGCGGCCCGTGATGTACAGCTCGAAGCGCTCCGTCACCTCGGGCCGTGCGTCGTTGGCGCGCGCCAGGGGCGAGATTTCGGTCGGGTGCTCCATGATGAAGGTGGGCTGCCAGAGCTTGTCTTCCACCGTCTCCTCGAAGTACAGCACCTGCAGCGATGCGAGCGAGCGGGTGCTGAGGCGGTCCTTCTCCTCCGTCATGCCCAGCTTTTTCAGTGCACTGGTGAGCCACGCGGCATCGTCCACGTGCGCGCCCGCCTCGGTGTACTGGAAGATGGCTTCGCGGATGGTCAGGCGCGCGAAGGGCTGGGCCAGATCCACCTCGCGGCCCTGGTAGGTCAGGTGCAGGCCGCCCGTGGCCTGCTGCGCGGCGTGGCGCACCAGCGCCTCGGTGAAGCCCATCAGGTCCTGGTAGTTCCAGTAGGCCGCGTAGAACTCCATCATCGTGAACTCGGGGTTGTGGCGCACCGAGATGCCTTCGTTGCGGAAGTTGCGGTTGATCTCGAACACGCGCTCGAAGCCACCCACCAGCAGGCGCTTCAAATACAGCTCGGGCGCGATGCGCAGGAACATCTCCTGCTCCAGCGCGTTGTGGTGCGTGACGAAAGGCTTGGCGTTGGCGCCACCGGGAATGGGGTGGAGCATGGGCGTTTCCACCTCCAGGAAGCCGTGCTGCACCATGAAGTCGCGGATGCTGCTCACCGCCTTGCTGCGCGCCACGAAGCGCGTGCGCGCGGCCTCGTCGGTCATCAGGTCCACGTAGCGCTGGCGGTACTTGACCTCCTGGTCGGCCACGCCGTGGAACTTGTCGGGCATGGGGCGCAGGCTCTTGGTGAGCAGGCGCAGGCGCGTCACCTTGACCGAGAGCTCGCCGGTCTTGGTCTTCATCAGCGTGCCTTCGGCGCCCACGATGTCGCCCAGGTCCCACTTCTTGAAGTCGGCGTACGGCTCCTCGCCCAGCGCGTCGCGCGTCACGTAGAGCTGGATGCGGCCCGTGGCGTCCTGCACGGTGGCGAAGCTGGCCTTGCCCATCACGCGCTTGAGCATCATGCGGCCCGCCATGCTCACGGTGACGGGAGTGGCTTCAAGCCCTTCCGCCGCCGCATCGGCGTGCGCGGTGTGCAGTGCAGCGGCGTGGTGCGCGGGCTTGAAATCGTTGGGAAAGGCCACGCCCTTGCCCACGGCCTGCTGCGTGCGCAGGGCCTTGAGTTTTTCGCGGCGCTCGGCGATGAGCTGGTTGTCGTCTTGCGGGGCTTGCGCGGGAGTGGCTTGTTCGGACATGGCGGGGCGATTTGGAATGCGGGCGGAAACCTTCTATTTTGCCATCCAGGCCGACAGCGCCAGCAGCCCGGCGGTGCAGACGCCCGCGAGCCACCACAGGTGCGCCTGCGGCGCCCAGCCCAGCGGCACCAGCAGCACCGCCAATTGCACGGCGCTGAACCCCATGGTCAGCAGCGAATAGCGCCGCGCCTGCCCCTGCTGGAAGGGCCGGTGGCTCAGCGCCGCGAAAATGCAGGCGCTGCCCTGCCATAGCACCATGGGCAGGATGTAGGGCAGCAGGCCATGCCACGCAGGCGCGAGCGGGGTGGCCTGCAGCACGGCAGCGCCCGCCAGCCCGATCAACCCCGTGAGCAGGGCCGCCGCCAGCCCCACGCCCAGCGACTTGCGCCGCGAGGGCCGGGCCTGCGCCAGCAGCACCTGCGCCCAGGCCGCGTGCACGATCGCGGGCAGAAAGCCGAACAGCCGCAGCAGCACGGCCAGGTAGCTGGCCTCCGCCGCGCCGTGCTGCCGCTGCCAGGCCAGCACCAGGGCCACGCCCGCCACGGCGTCCATCACCGTGTGCGCCATGCGCAAGAGGGCGCTGCGGCCATCGGCCTGCGCGGCGGCGGGCGAGGGCGGGTGATCGGTGCCGCTGCCGTGTAGCAGCCACAGCGCCCCCAGCACATAGCCGCCCGCGGCGGCGGCCAGCAGGCCAGTGGCGCTATCGGCGCTCCAGCGCGTGCCCAGCCAGGCGGCCAGCGCCAGGGCCAGCAGGGGCGGCGCGGCGCGCGCCCAGGCGGCGGATGCGGGTGACGCCGTGCGCAAGGCCCAGGGCTGCGCCAGGTACCAGCCCATCTGCAGCAGCGCCAGCAGCGCGGCCCAGGCCAGTACCGAGGTCAGGCGTTGTTCAGGCGCAGACCACCACACGGCCCCGGCCACCAGCGGCAGCAGCAGCAGCCAGCGCAGCAGGCTGGCGTGCAGCGCGGCGCGCAGGGCCTGCCGGGGCGGCAGGTGGGCGTTGGCCAGGAACTGCAGCGGGCTTTGCGCCAGCGCCAGCGTGACCCAGAAGAACGCCACCTGCGCTACGACGGCGAAATGGCCCGCCGCCGCGGGCGTGAAGAAGCGCAGCATGGCCACGCCCATGAGCGCTTGCGCGGCCAGCGCGGCCAGGCTGGCCCCGGCCATGACGAGCGAAGTGCGGTTCACGAACACAGCCCCAGGCGGCGCCAGAGCGCCAGCCGCTCGAGCACGCGCGGCCAGGCGAGGGCAGACACGTCGGGCACGGTGCAGGCCGCCGTGTCCAGCATCGGCAGGTAGGCAAAACGCGCGCCATGCTGCGCCTCGAAGGCACGCACCCAGGCGTAGTCGGTGCTCACCACGGGCAGGCCCGCTGCACAGTATTCGAGCAGCTTGGTGGATGTCTGCTGGCTGTAGGGCAATTGGTTGGGCACCAGGTTCAGGCCATAGCGTGCGCGGCGCAGCAGGGCGGGCACCTGGCCGTGTGGAACCCGGCCCGTGACGTGCGCCAGGGACTGCAGGGCGGTGCGCAGGTCAGCGGGCGGCTCGCCGATCAGCAGCGTGCGCTGGCCGGATTGCCGCAGCGCAGCTAGCAGCGGCATGAAGCGGCGCAGGCGCTGCATATCGCCCAGGTAGACGCCGTCGAATTCCGGTACGGCGCAAGGTATTGAAAAAAACGACTGCGCGACCCCCATGTCACGCAATTCGTATGGCACGCCGTCGGCAAAGCCCAGCCGGTCGCGCACCCAGGCGTTCTGGAAGATGCGGTACTGCGGCACGGGCTGCAGGGCGCGCTTGGCCCGGTCCTTGGCCCAGGCCCAGGGCGGCACCGAGGCCGAGGCGTATTCGTGGACGTGAAAGGCCTGGGCCAGGCGCTGTGCTGCGCTGTGCGGCACGCGCCCGCACATCCACCAGCAGATGGCCGCATCCGCGGGCACGCTCGCGGGGCTGGCGTGCACCTGCGCGCCATGCCCCAGCGCGGCCAGGAATTCGCCGTACGCCGCCAGCTCGGGCAGATAGGCCCCGCCAGGGTGGATGAAGTGGATTAGCACGCCGCCTCCTGCAGCACGGCCAGCCAGCCCTGCGCGAAGCGCTCGGGGCTGTAGCGGCGCAGCACCCGGGCCATGTCGTGCGCCAACGCCTCGCGCGGCATGGCGCACACGGCCTGCACGGCCTGGGCCAGCGCGGGCGCGCTGCATTCGCGGGCCAGCGCGTAGGGCATGTCCGGCTCGAGCATTTCGCGCAGCGCGGGGATGGGCAGGCCCACGCAGGGCACACCCGCGGCCAGCGACTCCAGCGCGGCCATGGGGCAGCCTTCGTAGCGCGATGCGAGCACGGTGGCCTGCCACGGCGCGTACAGCGCGGCATCCACGGGCTGGAAGGGGCGCAGCGCCAGCCGCCCGGCCTGCTGCAAATCGGCGCTGGCCGCGCGCAGGGCTGGCTGCGATGGGCCATCGCCCACCAGGCACAGCCGGTACGCGGTGGGCAGCAGGCGCAATGCCTGCACCAGCAATTCGGGCTGCTTTTCCGGCGCAAGCCGGCCCACGAAGCCCAGGTGCCGGGGCGGCGCATTCACCGGCACGGGCTGCCACGCGGGGTGGGCGTTGGGAATGACCTCCAGGCGCTGCCCCGCCGTTGCGCCGCCCGTGAAGCCCAGGAACGAATCGCGCGCGTGGCTGGACACGAACACCACCCAGCGCAGGCGGCGGTACAGCCAGCGCAGCCAGGCGCGCTTGGCGGCGCTGGTCCGGGCCTGTTCCAGCACCTCTTGCGTGGGGCCGTGCAGCCACGCCACCATGGGCTTGCGCAGCAGCCTGCCCAGCAGCCAGGCGGCGTAGGTGGGCAGGAAGCCGTTGGTGGCCACGATGAGGTCGGCCTGCCGGGCGGCGTGCAGCAACGCCCTGAGCGGCGTGCCGCGCACGGCCAGGGCGGCGGGTGCGTGGCCCGCGCGCCGCAATGCATCCGCCAGTGCCTGGGTGATGGTGTGAATACCGCCAACGGCCGTGTTTTCTTGCAGCAGCAGGATGGAGCGCGTGGGCATTCTGGTGGAGGGAGCACGCCGGAAGGCCGGCCGATAATTGCGCGATGCCGCACATCGAAACCTATCTGTCGGGCGAGGCTTTCAGCGACGACCTGTCTTTCCGGCCCCGGATTATCGGCCATGCCCAGCCGCGCGGCGATCTGCTGACCGGCTGGGTGGCGCAGCGGCGCGTGCTGCACGTGGGCTTTGCGGACCATGCCCCGCTGATCGCGCGCCGCACCGCCGACGGCAGCTGGCTGCACGCGCTTCTCAGCCGCAGCGCGCTGGCCTGCCACGGCATCGACATCGATGCCGCCGCCGTGGAGGTGGCGCGCGGCCTGGGTTTCGATAACGTGCAGCGGCTCGACGTTTTCGCCCCCGAGGCCCGGGAGGCGCTGGCGCGGTGCGCGCCCGACCTGGTGCTGGTGCCCGACGTGATCGAGCACCTGCCTGACCCCGCCGCGTTCCTGCGCCGGCTGGCGCAGTGCCTGCCGCAAGCGGAGTTCGTGGTCAGCGTGCCCAATGCGTTCTCGCTGCGCAACGTGCTGCACAGCGCACGCGGGGTGGAGCATGTCAACACCGACCACCGGGCCTGGTTCTCGCCCTTCACGCTGCTGAAGGTGCTGGCGGATGCGGGGCTGGCGGGCGCTGAGCTGCACAGCTGCCAGGTGGTGGCGCCGGGTTCCATCCGGGGGCGTTTGCTGCACCGGCTGGCGCTGGCCAGGCCGCTGTGGGCGGACGTGCTGGTGGCGCGGGCCAGGGTGGGCCGGATTTGAAGCATTTTTGGCCTCTAGCCATTTGCTGGTGCGCACCACCAGCTATCGAAAGGGTAGCTTCTACCGGGCCCCGAACCCCGTGAGCACCGTGCGCACCGTCTTGTAGGCGATGAGCAGATCCAGCGCCATGGAGCAGTGGGCCACGTAGTACAGGTCGTAGCTGAGCTTGATGGCGGTCTGCTCGGCGCTGTCGGTATAGCCGTGCTGCACCTGTGCCCAGCCCGTGAGGCCGGGGCGCACCAGGTGGCGGTAGGGGTAGGCGGGCAGGGCGGCGGCGAAGTCCCGCGCGAACGGGGCCTGCTCGGGGCGCGGGCCGATCAGGCTCATGTCGCCGCGCAGCACGTTCCAGAGCTGGGGCAGTTCGTCCAGCCGGGCGCGGCGGATGAAGCGGCCCACGCGGGTGATGCGGTCGTCCTGGTGCCGTGCGAACTGCGCGGCGTGGCCGGTGGGTTCGTGGCGCATGCTGCGCAGCTTCCAGATGCGGAAGATGCGCCCGTTGCGGCCCATGCGCGGTTGCGAGTACAGCATGGGGCCGGGCGAGTCGAGCTTCACCGCCAGCCCCGTGCCCAGGCACAGCGGCACCCACAGCGGCAGGGCGGCGAGCGTGAGGCCCACGTCCAGCATGCGCTTGGCGATGTCGTAGGCGGGGTGGCTGGCCAGCTGCCACAGGTCCTGCGCGCCGGAGGCGCCGGTGATTTTGCGGCCCGAGAGCATTTCCGCCGCCGCTTCGGCGCTGTACAGCGGCACGCGCTGGAGCTTGAGCTCGCTCACCCATTGCTGGCGCTGCGTGTCGCTTTCCGCGCGCCGGTCGAGCACCACGCCGTCCATGGCCAGGCGCTGCTCGCGCCCTGGCAGGCCGCCCGTCCAACTGGTCAGGCGCAAGCGGTTGTCGCCCTGCTCCTGCGGGCGCAGCATCTGGTGCAGCGCGAGCGGGACGCCGGCATCCAGGTAGGCCAAGTGCAGCGTGCGGCGATGGCCCCAGAGCGCATGCCCGCACAGCAGCCAGGCCAGCGCCAGCGCATAGGCCAGCAGTACCGCGCCGCGCGAGTAGGGTGCCTGCAGCAACGCAAAGCCCAGCGGCGCGAGCAGGAAGGCCACCGTGGTCACCACCAGCAGGAAGCCGCCTTGCTCCAGCGGCGGCAGGTGCGCGCCCTGGTGCAGCCAGCGCGCCGCCAGCAGGTAGGGCACGGCGCACCACAGTACGGTGGAGGGGAACAGCGGCGTGACCCAGCCCGCGTGCTGCATCTTGTGCGCCACGGCGTAGCCCAGCGCCTGCGGCAGCAGGCCCAGCAGGCTCCACCACAGCAGGGCGCTGCCGCGCCGCGCGGGGAAGGGCGCGGCGGCGGAGCTTGGCGTGGCAAGGGGCGGGGTCATGCAAGGGCCTGGGTGTAGATGGAGAGTATGGCCGAAGCCATCCGCTGCGGCGCGTAGCGGGTTTCGTAGCGTTCGCGGGCGGCATGCCCCATGCGTTCGCGCAGCGCGGGGTTGCGGGCCAGGCGCTCCAGAGCCTGGGCGATGGCCTCCACCGTGTTGGGTACCAGGATGCCGTGCTGCCCGCAGGAGAGCAGCTCGTCCACCCCCGGCAGCTGGCTGGCCACGGTGGGCAGGCCCGCGCGCATGGCCTCGATCACCGAGATGGGCAGGCCCTCGTGGTCGGACAGCAGCACGAAGAGGCCATGCCGGGCAAGGCGCTGGGGCACATCGTCCACATCGCCCGCGAAGCGGACTTGGCGCAGCCCCAATCGGGCTGCCAGTGCCTGCAGCGCCATACGGTCCGGGCCGTCGCCGATGAGGCTGGCTTCCACTTCGTGCCCCAGCGCATCGCGCAGCCGGGCCAGGGCGCGCAGGAGCAGGTCGGGGCGCTTGGGCGCGGCCAGCCGGGCCACCATGGCGATGCGCAAGGGTTCGAGCGCAGGCCGCGCCCGGCAGCCGTCGTCTTCCAGGGCATTGGGCACGAGGGTGAGCCGGCTGGCCGGCACCGGCAGGCCTTGCGCCAGGTGCAGCTCGTGCGCCGACACGCACACCATGTGCCGTGTCCACCGCGCCAGCAGCCATTCGCAGCACCACGCCACGGCGCGGCGCGGCCAGGGTACTTCGGGCTTGAAGGCGAAGCCGTGCACCGTGTAGACCACGGGCTTGCGGCACAGCCTGCCCGCAATGCGTGCCGCCACGCCCGCTACGGCGCTGTGGGCGTGCAGCACGTCGGGTTCGTGCCGGCGGATCAGCGCGCGCAGCTCCAGGACCGCGCAGCACAGGTGCCAGGGCGCCAGCGAATTGCGCAGGCCGTGTGCGCGGTAGACGGGCAGCCCGAGGGCGCGCAAATCGTCCTCCAGCGGTGCGGGGCCGGTGCCGCCGATGACGGCGCACAAGCGCACCTGTGGGGCCAGTGCCTGGCACAGGGTGCGCACATGGGTTTGCGCGCCGCCCCGTTCGCCCTTGGTGATGACCTGCATCACCTTCAGTTCAGCCGCCATGCCGAGGTCTTACCCCGCAATCCCGGTGCGTTCCAGAACGTCCCCCACCAGCTCCAGCCGCACCAGCGGGTTCTCCAGCTCCATCAGCTGCTGCTTGAGCGCCAGCGGCACGGGCAGCAGTTCGCACCAGCGGTTGGCCACCCAGCTGCAGTCGTTGGTCTGCACCGGGCTGGGCGCCGCGGGCAGGGCCGAGTCCGGGTGGCGGGCGCGCAGGGTGCGCAGGACCTGGTCGAGTGCCTGCGCCACCCGGCGCAGGTCCTCGGGCACAGGCACCGGGGTGTCTTCGGCGATCTGCTCCACGTCCGCCACCCACAGGCCATGCGGCAGGTGGCTGCGCTGGTGGATGCGAAAGCGCTGCGTGCCGCGCACCAGCAGCGTGACCAGCCCGGGCTGCGGTGTTTCGAGCCGCTCGATGACGGCCAGCGTGCCGGTGCCATGGAACTGTTCCTGCGGTGCGCCCGCCTGGCGTACCTCGCGGCCGCTCATGAGAGCCACCACGCCGAAGGGCGCGCCCGCCTGCTGGCATTTGCGCACCATGTCCAGGTAGCGCACCTCGAAGACGCGCAGCGGCAGCAAGCCCCCGGGGAACAGCACGGTTTCGAGCGGAAACAGGGGCAGCGATGTAAGCGTGAGGGGTAATGCCATGGCGTGCGGATTCAGCCCGCTATCATCCCACGGCTTGGGGCCACGGCGTGGCCTGTTTCCCGGTGTTCAGAGGCCTATGCTCTTCCAGATCGTTTCGTTCCTGCTCGATGTCGTGGGCGGCCTGCTGACGGGGGCCTGCCTGGTGCGCCTGTACATGCAACTGCAGCGCATTCCGTTCGGCAACCCCCTCGGGCGGCTGGTGTTCGCGCTGTCGGACTGGATCGTGATGCCGCTGCGCCGCGTCATTCCACCCAGCGGCCGGTGGGACGTGTCCAGCCTCGCCGCCGCGCTGCTGTTGCAACTGGCGCAGTACGCCATCCTGGGGCTGCTGCTCGGCGCCGGTGCGGGGGGCTGGGCCTGGCTGCCGTGGCTGGCGCTGTTCGGGCTGGTGCGCATCGGGGTGTCGGGGCTGATCGGCCTGCTGATCATCTACGCGGTGCTGTCGTGGGTGCAGGCGCGCTCCCCGCTGTCGGACGTGATCGAGCGCCTGTGCAACCCTGTGCTGCGGCCCCTGCGCCGCTTCATTCCCCTGGTGGGCGGAGTGGACCTGTCGCCGCTCGTGGCGCTGGTGCTGCTGCAGGTGGTGATGATCGTGCTGGGGAACCTGCAGGCGGCCATGCTGCGGTAATTTGCAATGAAAAGAGCTGCTGATGCCCGGTGGACGGGCGCCAGCAGCTCTTTTTTTGAGAGCAAATCGGCCAGAATCAGCCGCGTGGGGTCACATCATCGCATCGGCCGGCAGGCGCTGCAGCATGGCGAGGCTGCGGGCCACGGTGTCGCGCAGTTCGCGGCGGTCGCAGATGAAGTCCACGGCGCCCTTGGTCTGCAGGAACTCGGCGCGCTGGAAGCCCTCGGGCAGCGTCACGCGCACGGTGGATTCGATCACGCGCGGGCCGGCGAAGCCGATCAGTGCCTTGGGCTCGGCGATCACGATGTCGCCCACGAAGGCGAAGCCCGCGCTCACACCGCCCATGGTCGGGTCGGTGAGCACGCTGATGTAGGGTAGGCCCTTCTTGGCCAGGCGCGTGAGTGCGGCATTCGTCTTGGCCATCTGCATGAGCGAGAACAGGCCCTCCTGCATGCGCGCGCCGCCCGTGGCGGTGAAGCACAGGAAGGGCACCTTCTGCTCAATGGCGGTCTCGACGCCGCGCACGAAGCGCTCGCCCACCACGCTGCCCATCGAGCCGCCCATGAAGTCGAACTCGAAGCAGGCCGCCACGATGTTGATGCTCTTGACGGCGCCGCCCATGACGATGAGGGCGTCGGTCTCGCCCGTGTTCTCCAGGGCTTCCTTCAGGCGCTCGGGGTACTTGCGGCTGTCCTTGAACTTGAGGGCATCGACGGGGATGACCTCCTGGCCGATCTCGTAGCGGCCCTCGGGGTCGAGGAAGGCGTCGAGCCGCGCGCGCGCGCCGATGCGGTGGTGGTGGCTGCAGTTGGGGCAGACGTTCTGGTTGTGCTCCAGGTCGGTCTTGTAGAGCACGGTCTCGCAGCTCGGGCACTTGATCCACAGGCCTTCGGGCATCTGGCGCCGCTCGGAGGGGTCGGTGGGCTGGATTTTGGCGGGCAGGAGTTTTTCGAGCCAGGACATAGCGTTACCTCTTTCAATCTCCGGCGCGCGCCGCTTGGGCTCGCGCCGGGCTGCATTATGCGTCCAGCGCCTTGCGCACGCCGCGCAGGAAGTCCACCGTGACAGGCACCACCTTCTCGTGCGGCTGGTCCTCGATGAGCTGGATGATGCGGCTGCCGATCACCACCGCGTCGGCTACGCGGCCGATGGCCTGGGCCGTGGCCGCGTCGCGGATGCCGAAGCCCACGCCCACGGGGATGTGCACGTGCTTGCGGATGGTGGGCAGCATGGCCTCGACGGCCGCCGTGTCGAGCGCGCCCGAGCCGGTCACGCCCTTGAGCGACACGTAGTACACGTAGCCGCTGGCCACGCGGGCCACCTGCTGCATGCGCTCCTCGGTGCTCGTGGGCGCGAGCAGGAAGATCAGGTCCATGCCGCGCTCGCGCAGGCTGGCGGCAAACTGCTCGCACTCCTCGGGCGGGTAGTCCACGACGAGCACGCCGTCCACGCCGGCCTCGGCCGCATCGCGCACGAAGGCGCCGGTGCCGCGGACCTGGTCGTAACGCTCCACGGGGTTGGCGTAGCCCATGAGCACCACGGGCGTCTTGGCGTTGCGTTGGCGGAACTCGCGCACGTGGCCCAGCACCTGGGCCATGCCGATGCCCAGGGCCAGGGCCTTCTCGCCCGCCTTCTGGATCACGGGGCCGTCGGCCATGGGGTCGGAGAAGGGTACGCCGAGTTCGATCACGTCGGCCCCGGCCTCGACCATGCCGTGCATGAGCGCGGGCGTGATGTCGGCGAACGGGAAGCCCGCCGTCACGTAGGGGATGAGGGCCTTGCGGCCCTTGGATTGCAGTTCGGCGAAGGTGTCGGTGATGCGGCTCATGCTGCGGGCCCTCCCTTCACGGTCAATCCGCGCATCGAGGGGCGGTCGTAGAAATCCACGCCCGACAGGTCGGCTACGGTGCCGATGTCCTTGTCGCCACGGCCCGACAGGTTCACGAGAATGGACTGGTCGGAGCGCATGGTCTTGGCGAGCTGCAGGGCATAGGCCACGGCGTGGCTGGATTCGAGCGCGGGGATGATGCCCTCGGTGCGGCACAGGTAGTGGAAGGCTTCGAGCGCCTCCTGGTCGGTGATGCCCACGTACTGCGCGCGGCCGATGTCCTGCAGCCAGGCGTGCTCGGGGCCGACGCCGGGGTAGTCCAGGCCCGCGCTGATGCTGTGCGTCTCGGTGATCTGGCCGTTCTCGTCCTGCAGGATGTAGGTGCGGTTGCCGTGCAGCACGCCGCTGGAGCCGCGCTGCAGGCTGGCCGAGTGCTTGCCGCTGTCCAGCCCTTCGCCCGCGGCTTCCACGCCGATCAGGCGCGTTTGCTCGAACGGGATGTAGGGGTGGAAGATGCCCATGGCGTTGCTGCCGCCGCCCACGCAGGCGACCACGGCGTCGGGCTGCTCTGCGGCGATCTTCTGCGCGCGCAGCATCTCGGGCATCTGCGCGAGGCATTCGTTGCCGATCACGCTCTGGAAGTCGCGCACCATCATCGGGTAGGGGTGCGGGCCCGCCACGGTGCCGATGATGTAGAAGGTGTCGTCCACGTTGGCCACCCAGTCGCGCATGGCCTCGTTGAGCGCGTCTTTCAGCGTCTTGCTGCCCGATTCGACGGGCACCACGGTGGCACCCAGCAGCTTCATGCGGTAGACGTTGGGGCTCTGGCGCTTGACGTCCTCGGCGCCCATGTAGACCACGCATTCGAGGCCGTAGCGCGCGCAGATGGTGGCCGTGGCCACGCCGTGCTGGCCCGCGCCGGTCTCGGCGATGATGCGTGGCTTGCCCATGCGGCGGGCGAGCATGGCCTGGCCGATCACGTTGTTGATCTTGTGCGCGCCGGTGTGGTTCAGGTCCTCGCGCTTGAGGTAGATCTGCGCGCCGCCCATCTCGCGGCTGGTGCGCGCGGCGTGGTAGATGGGCGAGGGGCGGCCCACGAAGTGCGCCAGCTCGTACTGGAATTCGGCGAGGAACTCCGGGTCGTTCTGGTAGCGCGCATAGGCTTCGCGCAGCTCGGTGAGCGCGTGGGTCAGCGTCTCGCTGGCGAAGCTGCCGCCGTAGGGGCCGAAGTGGCCCGAGGCATCAGGTTGCTGGTAGGTGGACATGGGTGTTCTTTGCAAGTTGGGCATCGGCCGCGCGCACGGCGGCGACGAAGCGGTGGATCTTGTCGGCGTCCTTGACGCCCTTGATGGGACGGCCGTCGGGGCCATCCGCCTCCACGCCCGAGCTGACGTCAACGGCGAGCGTCAGTCCGCGCGGGCGTACTTGCAAAATGCCATCGGTCACGTTTGCAGGCGTGAGTCCACCAGACAAAACGAGGTGAGAGCCGACGCTTGGTGGTAGGAGTGACCAATGGAATGCCTTGCCGCCGCCGCCATAGCCCTCGACGTGGGCGTCGAGCAGGATGGCCTGGGCTTGTGAATAGTCCTGGGCGTATTTTACGAGGTCGAAGCGGGCCGCCCCATTGCCCAGGGGAATGCGCGCCGCGCGCAGGTAGCGGTGCGCGCCCTGGCCGCTGGCGGCCCAGCAGTCTGAGGGTGATTCATCCCCATGGAATTGCACGATAGCGCCCGGTACGCTTGCGCAAGCAGCTATCACATTCGTAGCGATCTCGTTCACCACGAGCAGCACCGGGGTGACGAAGGGCGGCAACCGCCGAGCGAGCTCGGCGGCGCGCTGCGGCGTGACGGCGCGCGGGCTCGGGGCGTAGAGCACGAAGCCGATGGCATCGGCCCCGGCAGCCGCGGCGGCATCCACGTCCTGCTCGCGGGTCAGGCCGCAGATCTTGATGCGGGTGCGTTGTTGCTCGGTCATGGGAGCCAATCATAGGCAGCCGTGCGCGTGGGCAGACCCCAGGCCGGGTCGTACACCGGGCCCAGGAAGTACAGGCCGTCGGGCGCGAAGGTGGGCGCGGCGGCGTCGCGCGAGCGCGCGGCGAGCACCTCGGCCATCCAGCCGGGGGCTTTCAGGCCCTGGCCCACCGCGATCAGGCAGCCCATGATGTTGCGCACCATGTGGTGCAGGAAGGCGTTGCCCTGGAACTCGAAGCGCCAGTAGCAGGTGTCGCCTTCCCCGCGCCGCGTGATGTCGATGCGGTGCAGGGTCTTGACGGGCGTCTTGGCCTGGCAGGCCGAGGCGCGGAACGAGGTGAAGTCGTGCTCGCCCAGCAGGTGCCGCGCGGCGGCGCGCATCGCACTGCCGTCGAGCGGGTGGAACACCCAGCCCACGCGGCCGGCCTCCACGCTGGGCCGCACGGGCGACTGCAGCAGCACGTAGGCGTAGCGGCGCGCGGTGGCGCAGGCGCGCGAGTGGAAGGTGGCGGGCACTTCCCGTGCCCACTGCACGGCGATGTCGGGCGGCAGAAAGGTGTTGGTGCCGCGCACCCACGAGAACGGCGTGCGCTGCAGCGGCGTATCGAAGTGCACCACCTGCATGAGGCCGTGCACGCCTGCGTCGGTGCGGCCCGCGCAGAGGGTGGCCACCTCCTGAACGGCGAAGCGGCCCAGGGCCGCTTCGAGGTGGTCTTGCACGGTATTGCCCGAGGGCTGGCTTTGCCAGCCGTTGTAGCGCTGCCCGTTGTAGCTGACGCCCAGGGCAACCCGGGTGGTGGCCCGGGCGGTCTCTTCGGGCATCAGCCGATATCGGCCAGCAGCTTCTGGGCGCGGGCCTTGATGGGGCCCGTGGCTTCGGCGATCACTTCCTCGATCAGGGTGCGCGCGCCGTCGCTGTCGCCGATGGCGTGGAATTCCTCGGCCAGCGCGAGCTTGGTGCTCAGCGGGTCGCTGGTGTCCACGGGTGCTTCGGGGGCCGGTGCGGCGGCGGCCTGGGCCTTGGGCGTGGGAGCGCCCAGGGGCGCGGGGGTGGTCGCGAGGTCGAGGGACAGGTCGCCCAGGTCGAAGTCCATGGAGGGCGCTTCGGGTGCTGCGGCCTGTGCCTGGGCACTGGTGAGCGGCGCCATGCCCGAGGCCAGCAATTCCAGCCCCGAGGTCGGGAACTCCAGATCGGGTGTTTCAGCCGCCGGTGCCGGCGTTGGTGCTGGTTCCGGCGCAGCGATCGGCGGCAGGGACGGGGCTGCGTCCAGCGCGCCCAGGTCCAGCTCGGGCGTTGGGGGGGCGGCGGGCGCGGGCGCCGCCGCAGCGGCGGAAGCCAGCGCGCCTGCGGCGGCAGCGGCCGCCGCGAAACCTCCCGGCGCGGCGGGTGCGACGGAAGGGGCTTCGCTCAGGGCGTCGGTGGGCAGGTCCAGGTCGAGATCGAGGTCCAGATCGGGGGGCAGCGAGGCTGCCGGGGCCGCTGCGGCGTGGGTGGCCGGGAAGCTGGTCAGCGGCGCGGGGGCGCTCGCGGCACCCGCCGCCGTGCCGGGGCGGCCGCCGGGCTGGTACAGCGGGTTCTCGGGGTCGAGTTCGCGGCCCAGGTCGGCCACGCGGGCCCAGTCGGGGCCCTCGCCCTGCGTGAGCTGGAACACGTCGCCTGCCACGGCTTCCAGGCCCTTGCGGTCCTGGCGCTTGGCGTAGATTTCGCCCAGCTTCACGTGCACCGAGGTGCGCGTGGGGTTGTGGCGCGCGGCTTCCTTGAGGATTTCCTCGGCTTGCAGGTCACGGCCGTAGGCCAGGTAGACGTCGGCCTCGGCCACCGGGTCCACGTCGCCGCCCGCATCGAGCTGGCTGGGCGAGTAGGCCATGGACGAGCCCGTGTTCATGTCGCTGCTGGCCGTGTCGACGCGCTGGCCGCCGCTGGCGCCAAAGAACGAATCGGGCTGGAGCTTGCTTTCGGCGAACGTGCTGTCCATGGCGCCAGCGGCGTTGCGGCGGCGCTGGACCATGCGGTACGCGCCGAAGCCCAGCAGCAGGGCCAGGATGCCGCCGCCCGCCATGGGGATCATGGGGTCGTCCATCAGGCTGGACAGGAAGCTGGTCTCTTCCGGCGCCGGAGCGGGGGCGGGTGGGGCCTTGGGCTTGGGGGGCACGGGCGCGGGTGCAGGCGCCGGAGCTTCGGCCGATGCGGTTTCGGCCGGTGCGGAGGCTGCCGCCGCAGGTGCGGGCGTTGCCTCGGAGGCGGGTGCCGCCACGGCAGGCGCTGCCGCGTCGGGCGTGGTGACGGAAATGCCCGGCGTTGCCGCGGCAGAGGCGGGCGATGCACTCGACCCCGCGGGGGCCGATGCGGCGCTGAGCTTGTTCAGGTCGGAGATGTTGCGCGACAGCTCGGCCATGCGGGCGGTGTTCTCGCTCGCCTGCTTGTCCTTGGCCAGCTTGTCGTCGGCCGATTTCTGGCCCTGCAGGGCGCCCTTGGACAGCGTGAGCTTGTCGGGCGCGGCCTTGGCGGTGTGCTTGTCCTCGACCTGGGTCTGCACCTTGCCGCTGTCCGCGCGGCCGGAGGCCGCCACTTCGGTGGCAGGCACGGATGCTGCGAGCTTGTGGCGGAATTCGTTGAAATCGCGGCTTTGCGTCGCCACGATCTGGCGTGCCTCGCTCGCGGAAACGGACTGGGCCGTCGCCTCGTCGGGCATCTGCAGCACGGCGCCGGCCTTGAGGCGGTTCATGTTGCCGCCGATGAAGGCATCGGGGTTGGCGCGCACCATGGCCACCAGCATCTGGTCGAGCGAGACGCTGGGCGAACGGTAGGCGTTGGCCAAGCGGCCCGCGGTATCGCCCGCGTGCACCGTCACGTTGCCGGATTCGGCGGCCGGGCGGGCGGCTGCCCGGGCAGGGGAGGGGGACGGCGAGGGTGCCATTGCCGGCGTGGCGGTGGCGGCAGGTGCCGGGCGCGCGGGCACTGCGGCGGCGACCGCGGGTGCCGTGGTTTGCGGCGCCGCCGTCACGGTGGCCGGGGCCTTGCGCAGGGCCGGCGGGTCGAACAGCATGGTGTAGCTGCGCACCAGGTGGCCGGAGCTCCAGGTGGCGTCGAGCACGAGGTCCACGAAGGGATCGTTCACCGGGCGGTTGCTGGACAGGCGCAGCGCCATGGAGCCATCGGCGCGGCGCTGCATCTGGATCTGCAGCCCGCTGATGGAGGGCGAATACTCCATGCCCTGGGAGCGGAACACCTCGGGCGATGCGATCTGGGTGCGCAGCGAGTCGGCTTCGGCGGGCGTGATCTGGGGCAGATCGATCTCGGCCCGCAAGGGCTCGCCCAGCGCCGATTGCACGGTGATGCGGCCCAGGGCCAGGGCGCAGGCGTCGGTCGTATAGAGGCCGGCCGATGCCACCACGGCCGCAGCGGCCAGAGCGGAGAATTTCCAACGATGCATGTTTGCCATCAACTGTGTAGGTGGTGCTGTGCGATCGAGCGGCGCTTTTGTTGTCATGGTCCGTCCCCGCTCCGGCGCTGTAAAAAATGTAAAAAGCACCTTAGCAGCAATGTTTTGCACTGACAAGCTAAGGTAGCGCCGAAGCTTTGATAGCCCGTTTCGAGCCCCTGGCAAGGGGGATGGCCGTTGCCTAATGACAACGGGACGTAACGGCGTGTGTCCATCCGGGCCTGCAAAAAAAAGCGGGCGCCGGCTTCGGCGCCCGCATTCTATAGGGCCGGTGCGAGGCTGGATCAGGCGTCCAGCAGGATGCGCAGCATGCGGCGCAGGGGCTCTGCGGCGCCCCACAGGAGCTGGTCGCCGATGGTGAAGGCGCCAACGTACTCGGGGCCCATGGCGAGCTTGCGGATGCGGCCCACGGGGATGGTCATGGTGCCCGTGACGGCCACGGGCGTGAGGTCCTGGAGCGTGGCCTCGCGCGTGTTGGGCACGACCTTCACCCATTCGTTGTCGGCCGCGATCAGGGCCTCGATGTCGGCCACGGGCACGTCCTTCCTGAGCTTGAAGGTCAGCGCCTGGCTGTGGCAGCGCATGGCGCCCACGCGCACGCAGAAGCCGTCCACGGGCACGGCGGCGGTGCCGAAGCCTTCGCCCATGCCCATGATCTTGTTGGTCTCGGCCATGCCCTTCCATTCTTCCTTGGACATGCCGTTGCCCAGGTCCTTGTCGATCCAGGGGATCAGCGAGCCGCCCAGGGGCACGCCGAAGTTGGCCGTCTCGGCGCCGGTCAGCGCGCGCTGCTTGGCGATGACCTTGCGGTCGATTTCGAGGATGGCGCTCTTGGGGTCGTCGAGCAGGTTGCGCACCTCGGCGTTCAGCGTGCCGTACTGCGTGAGCAGCTCGCGCATGTGCTGGGCGCCGCCGCCGCTGGCGGCCTGGTAGGTCTGGGTGCTCATCCATTCGACGAGGCCGGCCTTGTACAGCGCGCCCACGCCCATGAGCATGCAGCTCACGGTGCAGTTGCCGCCGATCCAGTTGTTGCCGCCCTTGGCCAGGGCGTTCTGGATGACGGGCATGTTCACCGGGTCGAGGACGATGACGGCGTCGTCCTTCATGCGCAGCGTGGAGGCGGCGTCGATCCAGTGGCCCTTCCAGCCCGCGGCGCGCAGCTTGGGGAAGACTTCGGTGGTGTAGTCGCCGCCCTGGGCGGTGATGACGATCTCGCAGCGCTTGAGCTGCTCGATGTCGAAAGCGTCCTGCAGCGTGGTTTCGTTCTTGGCCTGCGCGGGGGCTTTGCCGCCCGCGTTCGAGGTGGAGAAGAACAGGGGCTCGATCAGATCGAAGTCCTTTTCCTGCACCATGCGGTCCATGAGAACCGAGCCGACCATGCCGCGCCAGCCGACCAACCCTACCAACTTGCTCATTTTCAACGCCCTTTCAAAGTAAGAAACAGTACCCGGCCAGGGCCTTCTGTTCCTGCCCCGGCTCGTCTGGGCCAGGGAGGGCGCACGACGATACCGGAGCTGGATCAGCCCTTAATGGTCGTGGTTTTGGTGGTGATTGCGCGCGTGGCCACGCCTGCCAGGGAGGCAGCAACGGTGTTCAGGGGGAACGGGCGGGCGGCAAACATAGCGGGAGATTGTAGCGGATGCCGCCGCCGCTGGCCTCACACCCGTGCCAGCGCTTGCAGCCGTGCGCCGCAGGCGTGCACGGCCTCGCGCAGCGCGGGCGGGGCGATCACCTCGAAACTGCACGACAGGCGCGCGAGCTGGCGGGCGTACCAGTCCAGGTCGTCCGTCTGGCTGTGCAGCAGCACGCCGCGTGCGTGCGGCTGGAACAGGCCGATGGCCTCGAACAGCTCGCCGCGCGCGGTGGCCAGGTCGGTGTGCAGCAGCACCTGCACCGCATGGGCGCGCGGCAGCGAGGCCAGGCCGAGCGCGAGGTGCTCGATGGCGTCGAAGTCGCCGGGCACGCCGAAGGACGCGGGCAGGGGCGCGACCTCGGTGATGCGGTCCACGCGGAAGGAGCGCAGCGCGTGGCGCAGGTGGCACAGGCCCACGGCGTACCAGCGGCCGCCGCGCCACGCGAGGCCGTAGGTGTCGAAGGCGCGCTCGGTGGCCGTGCCGTCGGCCGCGCGGTAGGCCAGGTGCACGCGCTGGCGCGCGTGGGCGGCGGCACTCAAGGCGAGCAGGGCGGATTGGTCGGCCTCGGCCGCGGCGCGCGCGAGGTCGATCTGCACCGTCTCGCCCAGCGCCTGCACGCGGCGCTGCAGGGCGCGGGGCATGACGCGCTCCAGCTTGGCGCGGGCGCTTTCCACGGCCGGGGCCGACTCGGCCAGGCCCAGGCGCCGGGCGGCGAGCAGGCCCAGCGCGAGCGCGAGGGCCTCGTCGTCGCTGAACATCAGCGGCGGCAGCTTGAAGCCGGGCAGGAGCCGGTATGCGCCGTAGCGCCCGCGCTCGGCCAGCACGGGCAGGCCCAGGTCTTCGAGCTTGCGGATGTAGCGGCGCAGCGTGCGCCCGTCCACCTCCAGCCGACGCGCCAGCTCGGGGCCGCTCAAGGCGCCGTGCGCCTGGAGCAGTTCCAGCACGGCGAGCACGCGGGTGGTGGGCGAGGCGGTCATGGGCCGCCATCATCGTACCGAATGCGGGCGGATTGTGTCCGCATTGCTTCGTATCGTCGTCCGGTTCTGTTTATTTGGAGGATGGGCGATGCCGGAATTCGACGTGGCGCAGCAGCAGGCTGCGCATCTGTGGCTGTTTTTCGTGGTGCTGCTGGGCGTGATCGTGCTGCCCGGGCTGGACATGGCCTTCGTCATGGCCAGCTCGCTCGTGGGCGGGCGCCGCTCTGGGCTGGCGGCCGTGGCAGGCATGGTGGCCGGCGGCGCCTGCCACACGCTGATGGGTGCGCTGGGCGTGGGGGTGGTGCTGCGGCTGTTTCCGGCCGCGTTCAATGTGCTGCTGCTCGCGGGCGCGGCCTACATTGCGTGGCTGGGCGTTGCGCTGGCGCGCAGCCGGCTGGCGTTCGATGCCGGCAGCGTGCGCACCGCGCGCCGCCCGCTCGCATCGACCTTCGGCCGGGCGATGGCGACCTGCCTGCTCAACCCCAAGGCCTATGTGTTCATGCTCGCGGTGTTCCCGCAGTTCCTGAAGCCCGAGTGGGGGCCGGTGCCGGCCCAGGCCCTGGTGCTGGGCGGCATGATCGCGCTCACGCAGGCCGGGGTGTACGGCACCGTGGCCTGGGGGGCCGCCGCCGCGCGCGACGGGCTGGCGCGGCGGCCCGCGGTGACCCTCTGGCTGGGGCGGGGCGTGGGCGCGGTGCTGCTCCTCGCGTCGGGGTGGACGGTGTGGAGCGGCTGGCGCTGATGGGCTGGGAGCCGGGCTGTCAGCCCAGCGCCTTCACCACCGCGTCGCCCATCTGCGCCGTGCCCACCTTGGTGGTGCCTTCGCTGTAGATGTCGGGCGTGCGCAGGCCTTGGGCCAGCACCTTCTTCACCGCGTTCTCGATGCGGTCGGCGGCGGCGGCCTGGTTGAGGGAGAAGCGCAGCATCATCGCGGCCGAGAGGATGGTGGCCAGCGGGTTGGCCACGCCCTTGCCCGCGATGTCGGGGGCGCTGCCGTGGCTGGGCTCGTACAGGCCCTGGTTCTTGCTGTTCAAGCTGGCGCTGGGCAGCATGCCGATGGAGCCGGTGAGCATGGAGGCTTCGTCGGAGAGGATGTCGCCGAACATGTTGCCGGTGACCAGCACGTCGAACTTCTTGGGGCCTTTCACCAACTGCATGGCGGCGTTGTCCACCAGCATGTGGTCCAGTTCCACGTCGGGGTATTGCTGGCCGACTTCGACCATCACGTCCTTCCACAGCTGCGAGGTTTCCAGCACGTTGTTCTTGTCCACGCTGGTCACGCGCTTGCTGCGCTTTTGCGCGGCCTGGAAGGCGACGTGGGCGATGCGCTCGATCTCGGGGCGGCTGTAGCGCATGGTGTCGAAGGCTTCTTCGGCGCCCGGGAAGTGCCCGTCCACGGCCGTGCGGCGGCCGCGCGGCTGGCCGAAGTAGATGTCGCCCGTGAGCTCGCGGATGATGAGGATGTCCAGGCCCGCGATCAGCTCGGGCTTGAGGCTCGAAGCGCCCACGAGCTGCTCGTAGCAGATGGCGGGGCGGAAGTTGGCGAACAGGCCCAGGTTCTTGCGCAGGCCCAGGATGGCCTGCTCGGGGCGCAGCGGGCGGTCGAGCTTGTCGTACTTCCAGTCGCCCACGGCGCCGAACAGCACGGCGTCGGCGGCCTTGGCGAGGTTGAGCGTGGACTCGGGCAGCGGGTGGCCGTGGGCCTCGTAGGCGGCGCCGCCGACCAGGGCGGTTTCCATCTCGAATTTCAGGCCGAGGGCATTGAGGACCTTGACGGCCTCGGCGACGATCTCGGTGCCGATGCCGTCACCGGGCAGAACTGCGATTTTCATGGATTCACTTCTCTTTCGATAGCTGATAGCGCACGCCAGGCGGGCGCTGGAGGGTAATTTGGCTTGAAGTTTTAGCCGTGCATGGTGTGTGCGAGCCAGGGCTTGGTGGCCAGGCGCTCGGCCTCGAAGGCGGCGATCTTGTCCTTGTGGCGCAGCGTGAGGCCGATGTCGTCGAAGCCATTGAGCAGGCAGTACTTGCGGAACGGCAGCACGTCGAACGCGATGGCGTCGCCCTGCGCGGGGCGGATCACCTGCTGGTCCAGGTCGATGGTGAGCTGGTAGCCGGGGAAGGCGTACACCTCGTCGAACAGGCGGCTCACCGTGGCCTCGGGCAGCACGATGGGCAGCAGGCCGTTCTTGAAGCAGTTGTTGAAGAAGATGTCGGCGAAGCTCGGCGCGATGATGGCGCGAAAGCCGTACTGGTCCAGCGCCCAGGGCGCGTGCTCGCGGCTCGATCCGCAGCCGAAGTTCTTGCGCGCGACGAGGATGCTCGCGCCCTGGTAGCGCGGCTGGTTCAGCACGAAGTCGGGGTTGGGCTTGCGCGCCGACTCGGGCACGCCGGGCTCGCCCTTGTCGAGGTAGCGCCATTCGTCGAACAGGTTGGGGCCGAAGCCCGTCTTCTTGATCGACTTGAGGAATTGCTTGGGGATGATGGCGTCGGTATCGACGTTCTCGCGGTCCATGGGGGCCACAAGGCCCTGGTGCACGGTGAATTTCTGCATGGCGGTGTTCCGGTTACTTGGCGGCGCGCTCGATGGCGGAGCCGGCTTTGCCGATGTCCTGGCCCATGCCCTTGACGGTGTTGCAACCGGCGAGGGCGAAGGCCAGGGCGAGAAGGGCGGCGAGTTGTTTCATGGCGGATCTCCTGGGCTGGGGGGTCAGGCGAACTGGCGCACGTCCACGAAGTGGCCGTTGATGGCGGCGGCGGCGGCCATCGCGGGGCTGACCAGGTGCGTGCGCCCGCCCGCGCCCTGGCGGCCCTCGAAGTTGCGGTTGCTGGTGGAGGCGCAGCGCTCGCCGGGCTCCAGGCGGTCGGCGTTCATGGCCAGGCACATGGAGCAGCCGGGCTCGCGCCACTCGAAGCCCGCGGCCTTGAAGACCTCGTGCAGGCCCTCGCGCTCGGCCTGTTCCTTTACCAGGCCCGAGCCGGGCACCACCATCGCCAGCTTGATGTTGGAGGCCACCTTGCGGCCCAGCTTCCTGACCACGGCGGCGGCCTCGCGCATGTCCTCGATGCGGCTGTTGGTGCACGAGCCGATGAACACCTTGTCCACGAAGATGTCGCTCAGGGGCTTGCCGGGCTCCAGGTTCATGTAGGTGAGCGCGCGCTCGATGGCGCCGCGCTTGCTGGCGTCCTTTTCCTTGTCGGGGTCGGGCACGCGGGCGTCGATGCCCAGCACCATCTCGGGCGAGGTGCCCCAGGTGACCTGCGGCAGGATGTCCTCGCCGCGCAGCTCGACCACGGTGTCGAACTTCGCGTCGGCATCGGAGTGCAGCGTCTTCCAGTAGGCCACGGCCTGGTCCCATTCCACGCCCTTGGGCGAGAGCGGGCGGTCCTTCACGTAGGCGATGGTCTTGTCGTCCACCGCCACCAGGCCCGCGCGCGCGCCGGCCTCGATGGCCATGTTGCACACCGTCATGCGGCCTTCCATGGAGAGCGCGCGGATGGCGCTGCCCGCGAACTCGATGGTGTAGCCCGTGCCGCCGGCCGTGCCGATCTTGCCGATGATGGCCAGCACGATGTCCTTGGCCGTCACGCCCGGGGCCACGGCGCCTTCCACCTTCACGAGCATGTTCTTGGCCTTCTTGGCCAGCAGGGTCTGCGTGGCCATCACGTGCTCGACCTCGCTGGTGCCGATGCCGTGCGCCAGCGCGCCGAAGGCGCCGTGGGTGGAGGTGTGCGAGTCGCCGCAGACCACCGTCATGCCCGGCAGCGTGGCACCGTTCTCGGGGCCGATCACGTGCACGATGCCTTGGCGCTTCGAGAGGAAGGGGAAGAACGCCGCCGCGCCGGACTCCTGGATGTTCTTGTCGAGCGTGGTGATCTGCTCCTTGCTGATCGGGTCGGCAATGCCGTCGTAGCCGCGCTCCCAGCCCGTGGTGGGCGTGTTGTGGTCGGCCGTGGCCACGATGGAGCTCAC
>Ga0222423_1000219_pt1 | contig 49835 bp, 47 predicted proteins | sample 3A0metagenome_FD_182472 | JGI IMG/M metagenome (GOLD analysis project Ga0222423, IMG submission 182472) | Enriched microbial communities from leaf-cutter ant dump, University of Wisconsin, Madison, United States - 3A0 (version 2) | ecosystem: Environmental > Terrestrial > Nest > Insects nest >...
CGCGCAGCCCCTCGCGGCAGGCATCTACGAGGGACTGGCCGCCCACCAGATAGTGGAAGTGAAGGCGCTACGCAAGGCGCACCTGGAACTGGCAGACGAATACGACCCCGCCACCCACGACAAGCACTTGAGCACCCTGACCTGGCGTGACCTCACGCCCGAGGAACTACGCCTCATGCCCAACGTGCTCACCATTGGCGGTGACGGTGCCAGCTACGACATCGGCTTTGGTGCCATGTCACGGGTACTGGCCAGCGGCACCCCCGTGACCATGCTGGTGCTGAACACCGGCGCCTACTCCAACACGGGCGGCCAGGCCTCTACCGCGAGCTTCATCGGCCAAGACGCCGACCTAGCCCGCTTTGGAAAGGCGCGCGACGGTAAGCAGGAGGGCCGTAAGGATTTGGCCCTGCTGGCATCGTTCCACCCGGGCGTGTTCGCCTCGGCCACCTCCACGGCTATGCACGGACACTTCCTCACCACCGCCATGCAGGCCCTCGCCTATCAGGATGGCGCCGCCGTGTTGGACATCTACACCCCTTGCGGTACCGAGAACGGCATCGCGGAGGACCTGTCCAACTCGCGTTCACGGCTGGCTGTGGAGAGCCGCATGAGCCCGCTGTTTATCCACGACCCACGCAAGGGCACCACGCTGCGCGAGCGTTTCAGCCTGGACGGCAACCCAGACATCGACAAAAAGTGGACCGCGTCCACGATGGAGTACATCGGTGACAGCGGTCAGACCGAGTTGCTGACCACGCCGCTAACCCCCGCCGAGTTCGCGATGGGTGAGGTGCGTTTCAAGAAGCAGTTCCGTCGCCTTGCGCCCGACGCGGAAGCTACCGCCATGGCGATCGCGGACTATGTGGAACTCACCCCCGCGCAACGTGACGGACATGTGCCATTCGTGTATGCGACCGATGCCGACAAGCGCCTGATCAAGGTCGCATGTTCGGCCGCGATCGTTGCCCTGGTTGAGGAGCGCCAGCGCTTCTGGCAGACGCTCCAATACCTCGCTGGACTCACCGAGGATCGTCTGACCAGCGCACACCAGGCCGAACTTGCCGAGCTGACCGCCCGGTACGAGGCCGCCCAAACTGAGCGGGAGTCCTCCCTGGACCAGATCGCCCGCGCGATGTCGTCCCTTGCCACCGCAAGCGCAGCCACCGTGGCAGGGGGCGGTACCCGCGTGGCCCTGTCGCTGGGTTCCAGCCCTGCGGCGACGGCTACGGCGGCCCCTGCGTCGGCGTCGTGCGCTGATGTGGTGGCCGGCTCAACCGGTCCGGTCTACTTGGACCCCGCCGACGAGGTGCGGTGCAACGACTGCGGAACCTGCTACCAGGAACTACCGCAACTGTTTGAGAAGAAAACCGCACTTATTGACGGTCAGGCACACACGATCGCCACGATGGTGCCAGGGGCCTTGCAAACCGTGCAGCTCACCCCCGAGCTGCTCAAGCGAATTGACCGCGTCAAGGCGGCATGCGATGCGGAGATCATCAAATGAGCACCATCGACGCCACCGGTACTGGCACCGGCACCCTTGACGAGGTGCGTCGCTACCTGGACGCACAGCGTTCCCTCAGCGACACCCTCACCGAGGTGGAGGACCTGGAAGGCTCGGCCAGCGTCGAGTCCTTCAAGGGCCAACTGGAGTTGCTCAAGCGGCGCCTGGTCGCAGACCCGGCGACGTTTCGCACCATGTTTATTGAGGACGGCATCGCCGCCGCGGCATGGGAGTTCCAACAGCCGGAACTGTCCGACGAGTTCGTGCGCCAGTTGTGGAGCATTCTCGAACAGGACAACGACGCCTCCACCGTGATGATGCGCTTCATTTGGGACTTGCCGGTGGGCAAGAAGCGCGCGTTCATTCGCGGGGTGGACCGGGTGATGTCGGATCACTATCCGATGCTGCGCGGGTTCTCTGCCACCTGGCCCGCCCATGTGGCCATCCCTCCGTATGTGCGTGAGGCCGACGCGCGTGCGGAGGACTTCGACCTGGTTAACCAGGGCTACCTGGGGTACACCGCGCTAGGCTACACAGCCCGCGAGGTGGACCTGCTGGTGTGGCTGGAAGTGCTGCGCGACAAGCAGTGCGAGGAACGTCCCTGCGAACTGGGCACCCATAAGGGCTCCGCGGACGAACGCGTGGGCGGTTGCCCCGTGCGCATTCACATCCCCGAGATGCTGGATTACATCGGCCGGGGTGACTTCCGGGGCGCACTGGAACTGATTCAGAGCATGAACCCGCTGCCGGATGTGACCGGACGGGTATGTCCACAGGAACTGCAGTGCCAGGGATCATGCCTGCTCAAGACCCCCATGTCGATCGGTCAAATCGAATACTTCCTGCCCCAGCGCGAGAAGCTGCTGTTCCCCAACGCCAACCAGGAGAAATTTGCCGGGGTCGTCTCCCCGTGGACTCAGGCCACCAAGCCGCCCGTTGCGATTGTCGGTTCCGGTCCCGCGGGGCTGATCAACGCGTACCTCCTGGCGGCCGAGGGCTACCCCGTGACCGTGTTCGAGGCCTTCCACGAACTGGGAGGGGTGCTGCGCTACGGCATCCCCGAGTTCCGTCTTCCCAACTCGCTCATTGACGATGTGGTGGAGAAGATCCGCCTGCTGGGCGGCCGGTTTGTGCTGAACTTTGTGGTGGGCAAGACGGCCACCTTGCAAGACCTGCGCGACGCCGGATTCTGGAAGGTGTTCGTGGGCACCGGCGCTGGTTTGCCGCGCTTTATGAACGTGCCCGGCGAACATCTGCTGAACGTGATGTCCGCCAACGAGTTCCTCACGCGCGTGAACCTGATGCAAGGCCTGAGGCCCGAGTTTGAGACGCCTCTTCCCGATGTTGCAGGCAAGCAGGTGCTGGTGATCGGCGGTGGCAACACCGCCATGGATGCGGCACGCACGTCGCGGCGCCTGGGTGGCAATGTCACTATCGTCTACCGCCGCTCCCGCGATGAGATGCCCGCCCGTGTCGAGGAACTCCATCACGCCCTGGAGGAGGGAATCGGCCTCAGGCAGTTGGCCTCTCCCAGCGAGTTCGTGGGTAACGATGACGGCTTTGTGCGCGCCGCCGTGGTGGACATCATGGAGCTGGGCGAAGCAGACCAGTCGGGGCGGCGTGTGCCGGTATCCACCGGCCGCACCGAGACCATCGAGGCGGATCTGGTGATTATGGCGCTGGGCAACTCGTCCAACCCCATCATCAAGGATTCTGAGCCCCGCATCGAAACCTCCCGGTGGGGCACCATCGTGTTGGAGTCCTCCACCTCACAGGAGACCACGCTGCCTGGGGTGTACTCCGGTGGCGACGCAGCCCGTGGCGGCTCGACCGCGGTCAACGCGGCCGGTGACGGTCAAAGTGCCGCCCGGGAAATCCTCGGCGCCGAGCTGGACGACCCCGCGCAGATTGAGGCGATGGTCACCTCGGCTCGCACCTACACCGAGCGCAGCCTCACCGCGCCGACGATTGTGGGCAAGCGTGTTCTGTCCGACGGGATCGTCGAGTTCACCGTCAATGCGCCGGTCATTGCCGACTCTGCGCAGGCCGGTCAGTTTGTTCGCGTCCTGCCATGGGAAGGTGGCGAACTGATTCCGCTGACGTTGGCCGACTGGGACCGCAAGGCCGGCACGATCTGCCTAGTGGTGCAAGCCGTGGGCGCATCGTCCATGCTCATGAATCGCATGGACGTGGGCGAACAGTTGGCCGGTGTGGCCGGGCCGCTGGGTCTGCCCAGCCATGTGGTGGACCACGGCCCCGACAAGACCGTGGTGTTCACCGCTGGCGGGCTCGGACTTCCGCCCGTGTACCCCATTGCACGCACTCACCTTGAACGGGGTAACCACGTCACCCTCATTGCAGGGTTCCGCACCAAGGACCTGATGTTCTGGACCGGTGAGGGTGAGCGCGTGCCCGAACTCAAGGCCCGCTTTGGTGACCTGTTGGACGTGGTGTATGCCACCAACGACGGCACGCTCGGGTATGAGGGGTTTGTGACCGGGCCGCTGGAGCAGATGCTCGAGGCCAATAAGGCCACCGTTGGGCGGCCTATCGCCGAGATCGTCACCATTGGTCCACCGTTCATGATGCGGGCGGTGTCCGACCTGTCCAAGCCGTACGGCGTGCACACCACGGCAAGCCTGAACTCGATCATGGTGGACGCCACCGGCATGTGTGGTGCATGCATGGTGCCCGTGACCGTTGAGGGCAAGACTGTGCGCAAGCACGCCTGCATCGACGGACCCGAGATCGACTCCCACATGATCGATTGGGACAAGTTCCTGCCCCGCTTCAACCTGTTCAAGAAGCAGGAGAAGGAAAGCCTTCAGCGCCACAACCTCGTGCCCTAACCCGGCGCGGGCCTCACCCGCGCTCCAGCAGTGCCCCGCCCGCGCTCCAGCAGTGTGTGGTGGTCGATTCCGGCTCGGAATCGACCACCACACACTGCTGGAGCGCAGAGGCTGGGGCTGGAGCGCAGAGGCTGGGGGCTGGGGCGCAGAGGCTGGGGCGCTCCCCCTTCTTAGGCGAGGCCTCCGTTGGCAAAGAGCACCTGGCCATTGATCCAGCGTGCGGGCCCGGCCAAGAACGCCACGACTTCGGCGATGTCCTCCGGGGTGCCGAGCCGCTCCAACGGAGCGGCGGCCGCCAAGCCTGCGATCTGCTCGTCCGACTTACCCTCCAGGAACAGCGGCGTGGCGGTCGGCCCCGGCGCCACCGCATTGACCGTAATGTCGCGCCCGCGCAACTCACGGGCCAGCACCATCGTCATGCCTTCCACTGCGGCCTTGCTGGCCACATAGGCGCCGTAGGTGGGGAACTGCGTGCGCGTCACCGAGGTCGAGAAGTTCACAATCGCACCGCCTGTGCGCACACGCTGCGCAGCCAACTGGTCCACCACAAAGGTGCCGCGAATGTTGGTGCGGTGCATCGCGTCAACGTCGTCAAGGCTTACGGTGGCGATGGGGCCCAGGCGCATGACGCCTGCAGTGTGGACCACCACATCTACCCCACCAAACTCGCTGGCTACCGCATCGAACACGCCTGCCATGGCAACCTCGTCGGCCACGTCCCCGCCCAGTGCGATGGCGCGCCCACCCGCAGAGCGCACCTGGTCAACAACGGCGTCGGCGGCGGTCTTGTTGCCTGCATAGTGCACGGCCACGGCAAAGCCGTCTTGGGCGAGCCGTTGGGCGACGGCCCTGCCGATGCCGCCAGACGCTCCGGTGACGAGCGCGACGCGGGTAGGGATGGTGTCAGTCATGAGGGGTCTCCTGCTGTGTTGGTGATGCGTGTTGCATCCGTTGAAGCCATTCCGTAAGCAGCGCGGACTCAGCCGCACTGAAGGGAACGGGGCCCGCGAGGTGTGCGAGCAAGGTGGTGGCGGCGGTTGCCGCTGGTTTGATGCCGTCTGAGTGGTCTCCCGTCGCCGACGCTTCCATCGCCGACCCTTGCGTCACGATGCCGCGGATCGTCGCGTCGCGTACGGCGGCAGTGACCGCAGCGTCGCCGCGTAGGACCGCAAGTGCGTGCCCGGTGTTGGCGGCCATGACCACGCGGACGGCGTCGTCCACGGGCACGGCCAAGTGACCGGCGGCGGCAATGCGTTCCACGACCGCGCGCAGCAGGTCGGTTGCCTGGGCGAGAGCGGCCGGACGGGTGGTGAGTGCGCCGCCAAACAGGAGTCGATAGGCGTGAGGGTTAGCGACGGCGAATGCCATGTGCGCATCCCATCCGGCCTTGAGGTCCGCGATGGGGTCTGCGCTGGAAGTGGCAGCACGCTTCATGGCGAGGTAGCGGTCCCAGACGGCGTCGACGGTGGCGGCCAAGAGGGCGTCCTTGTCGCCAAAGAGCCGGTAGAGGACGGGCTGCGTGATGCCTGCGGCCTCGCATACTGCCCGGGTAGAGACGTCGCCAGTGACAGAGTGAGCCAACAGCTCGGCTGTCTTATCTAGTACCAGTACTCTCGAATCCACGTATCAACGATAACACGGATGCGATATCGCCGATACGCAGTGCGATGTCACGCGTCAATGAGCGCCGCAAAAACGCCTATGCCCGGCACAAGGCCGGGCACAGGCAAAAAGTGGAGATGGCGGGAATCGAACCCGCGTCCGCATGTTCAAAGGCAGGTCTTCTCCGGGCGCAGCCTGAAGAAGTATTTCTCGGCCCCTCCCCGCTATCAGGCGAGTTGGGAGTAGGCCCAGTCACGGTGAAAGTCCCGGCCGCCGCCGTGACGCCGGCGACCAGCAAGTTCTCTAGATGACGCCAGGAACTAGGTCGAGAACGAACCTAGGCTGACGGACTTCGGGGCTCGCTTAGGCAGCGAGGGCGAAGTCGGTGCGCTTGGAATCGGCACCTATTGGTTTGCTGGGGGCGTTGACAAGATAACCCAGCATCCTTGGCCCGCTTCTCCTGCGATGTAAACACACGTCGAAACCGATCATCCCCTGTGCAGTTGTGCCCCCAGTCTACCTGGGCTGGGCAAAACCGTCACCGGGTATCAGGCCGACGCCGCCTCCCCCTCCGGTTCGAGCGTCGCCTCGGGCACACGGACGGCCTCTTGGTTCCGATAGTGCCCAACAACCGCCAGAACAACGCCGATGGCAAACCACGCAACGAGCACGAGCCATTGCTTAGTCGCGTCGGCGTCGGGGAAGTAGCTGATGGTGCGCACGAGGTTCATGGCCGCGCCCGGAACCAGGTACTGCCCAATCGCCCCCCATGGCTCGGCGAGGAACTGCCATGGCACGGCGGCCGCAGAAAGTGGATTGGCCACGAACAGCGTCACCACCGCGCCGATCCCGATTCCTGCCCTACCAACGAGCGAGGCGCAGCCGACGATGAAAGCCGAGGTGGCCGAGATAGCGAGGCCAAGGGCAAGGGCATTGATCCAGAAGCCACCCTGAAGGAACTCGAACCAGGTGTACAACGCGAGCGTCACCACGAGGCCCGCAGCCACCCCGAATGCGGCGACCGCGCCGATACGCCGGGCGGGCCCGACGACGGCGAGCGACACCAGCACACCGCCGATCATTCCACCCATTGCCAGGGGGAATGCCGCGCCTGCGAGTCCCGTCCCACCGGGATCGGTGGTTGACAGCGGCACAATAGGCGTGATTTCAACAGTAGGTGCCGGAACTCCAGCAGCCTCCGCCTGGGCCTGGAGCTGGGTCTGGAGCTGTCCGCCGAGCTGGGTGAGCATCTGTGTGGAGGCCGCGCTGGCCGCTGGCGCGGTGAGCACCTCGGGCGCAGTGGGCGATAGCACGATCGCCCCGTAGGTCGCCCGCTTGAGGATCTGCTCTACCGCCGCCTCACGGTCCGGGGCCTGGACCAGGTCAATTGCCCCAGGCAAGGCCTGATCGAGTGTCGCCTCGACGCTGGCCACTGCCTGGTTGTCGCCAACGACGCTGATGGGCAGGTTCTGAGTGGACATCGTCTTGGTGGGCCACAGAAAGGCGAGCACCACAAGGCCAACAACGAGCGCGGCTGCTGCTCCCAAGCCAACGGCGACGGGCCACTTGGTGTGTGGCGTGGCGTGGTTGTCCATGACAGTCTCCTCACAAACAAAATGAACGATTCGTTTGCCGATGCTAGCAGAACTTGTATTCTGTTTGCATGCCGAGGCTCAAGGACGAAACCAAACGCGAACGGCGCGACCAGATCACTGAGGCCGCACTCAGATGCTTTGCCCGCAACGGCTTCACCGGCACTTCGGTGGCGGACATCATCGCGGAATCGGGCCTCAGCGCCGGCTCGATCTATTCACACTTCGACTCCAAAACGGACCTGCTTCAGCACGCCATCGCACAAACGCTGGCGCGCAGCGGCGGCCTGGTTCCGCAACGGCTTGCATCTCCCGCCGATGCCATCAAGGCCCTCGCGTCTGTTGTGGACCTGACCCCCGAGTCGGCGCACATCTTGCTACAGCTGTGGGCAGAAGGAACCCGAGACGACGAGGCGCGCACACTAATCACCGCCAACGTGCACCGCATCCGAGACTGGTTCGCGCAGTCCCTGGCCGAATGGGCCACTCAGCGCGGGCTACTACCTCAGGAGGCAGCCGATATCGCGCTCGCACTCATGCAGGGACTTATCACGCGCTTGGCCCTAGACCCGAGCGCCGACCTCGCACAACTGATCGCCACCATCGACAAGACGCTGCGCTGACAGTGCCAGGGTGAGGTCGCTTTCAGGCACCTCCCGGGGGGCTCGAAGGCTGCCGGCCACATGCAGATAGCCCACGCCAATGACCACGGCGCCGCCCACCAAGTTGCCTAGCCCCACCACCCCCATGTTGGTCGCAAAGGCCACCCAACTCACGTCCACCCCACCCCCAATCAGGCCCAGCGCAAAGGTGGTCATATTCGCCACCACGTGCTCAAACCCGGAGGCCACAAAGCCCAGCACGCACCAGAAAATCGCGATCGCCTTGCCCGCCTCGGATTGCAGGCGCCCCGCTGCCCAGATGGCACCGCACACCAGCACGTTGCACATCACACCACGCCAGAACAGCTCGCTGGGTGTGTGCTCAATTTTGCCGGCCAGGTACGTAGCCCAGGCATCGTGCGCGGCGCCGCTGGCCAGCACTCCCGTGCGTACCATCACCCAGGCAAAGGCGAACGATCCCATCAGGTTTCCCACAAACACTGCCGCTAACGCTCCTACGGCCTGCCACCACGAGATCACTCGCCGCAGCGCCCCTAACGGCAGGATCATCATGGCCGAGGTGGCCAATTCCGATCCGGCAAAGACGATCATGGTCAGTGCCGCCGCGAAGACCGCACCCGAGACGATCTTGGCTGCAGGATGACCCGCCGCGGTGAATGGCCCCGCTGCCGACCACATCAGCACGTCCCCCACGCCAATCCACACGCCCGCCAGCATGGCCGCAACTGCCAGGCGTGACGGGGTCTGAAGCAGGTGCGCTTTGTGCACGGCAGCGTCCGTATGGACGTGGACCGTTTGCGCCAAGGTGAGCATGCCTCGACGGTATGTGCCCGGATGGTCCTAGGTGGGGTCCTAGGGTCCTAGGTTCGCGTGCAGCCAGGCTCCCCCACAGGCACTCCCATGATGATTGACCAAATCCATTGCGTGGCCTGCGCCGCGGGCGGCATCACCTCGCGTCCCAGCCATGCGCCAATAACGCCGACGATGGACCCGGCTACCCCTGCGGCCACCACATCGACGGGGGTTGCCAGGGCGTTGTCGCGTTGTGCGTGACGTGCGAGGTCCTCAATAGCGGTGTGAATGTGGCCGCGCAGCCGTGCCAGCGCCGCCCCCGATCCGCTGCCCACAAAGATTCGCCGGTAAATGCCCGCGTTCGCCTCGATGTGCTGCAGGAACTTCAGCAATGCCTCGGGGGGTCCATCGCTGGGGTCCAGGGGCGCGTCCAGACTGGCTCCCGCGTGTGCCGCGACGCGGTCAAGTGCGTCGGCAAGCACGGTGTCTTTGTCGGCATAGTGCTGGTAGAACGTGCTGCGGTTAACTCCGGCGCGCTCGGCGATGTCGCTGATGGCAATGAGATCAAAGTCTTGCTCGTTGGCCAACTCGAACAGCGCCGCTTGCAAGCGCTGACGCGTACGCACTACCCGAACATCCACCGGAGTATGGTGCCACGGCACCACAAAAACAACAAGTGTTGGAAATCTTGGCCGGACATGCCTACACTGGTACCGGCAACGTCGCCGCCTCCCCCTGTTCCTGCCCTCGAAAGGCCGCACGTGGCCCCCTTACTGTTCCGTCTTGGACGCGGCTCAGCGCGTCGTCCCCTCACCGTGATCGTGCTGTGGCTTGCCGTACTTGCCGTGGCCGGCGGCGCCTACCTCACCGTTGGCGGCAAACTCGCGGACTCCTTCTCCATCCCTGGTCTTGAGACCGAGCGTGTCGCCAACGAGATGGCCACCCAGTTGCCCGGTCTCACCGGCGGCAGTGCTCGCGTGGTATTCCACACCGACGACGGCACACCCTTCACGCCCGCACAGGAGGCGCAAATCAGTGCCGCGCTGGACGCTGTTACTCGACTCGACACGGTCACGGGCGCGCTCGACCCCTTCGCCATGCAGGCTCAGCAGGAACAACAAGCCCAGCAACTGCAGGACTCCGCTGACCAGCTCGCCGCGGCACAGGCCGACCTGGACGCCGCTGCTGAATCCGGCGCTGACGTCACGGACGCGCGCGCCGAACTTAACGCCCAAGCCCAGCACCTCGCACTGGGCACTGAGCTAGCCGGCTACGCCTCCGGCATTCGCACGGTCTCCTCCGACCACAGCGCCGCGCTGGCCGCCATCAGCTTTGGTGTCGACACCTACGAACTCACCCCCACAGACAAGCAGGCCGTGATCGAGACCATCTCGTCCATGCCGCTGGACGGCGTCACCGCCGACTTCTCCGCCGAACTGACCACCGACGTGTCCGGAGTGCTGGGCGTGGGTGAGATCGCCGGTGTTCTCATCGCCTTTGTGGTGCTGTTTCTCATGATGCGGGCCTTCTGGCCTGCCGTGCAGCCACTGATCACGTCCGTCCTGGGCGTGGGTGTGGGGGTCGCGACCGCACTGGCGTTCTCCGGAGTTGTCGACATGCAGTCCGTGACGCCCGTCTTGGGCGTGATGCTGGGACTTGCGGTCGGCATCGACTACTCGCTGTTCATTCTCAACCGCCACCGCACTCAGTTGCGTCAAGGCATGGACGTGCTCGAATCCATCGGCCTGGCCAACGGCACCGCAGGTAATGCGGTGATCTTTGCCGCCTCCACGGTGATGGTTGCTTTGCTCGCGCTCAACGTCACCGGCGTGCCATTCCTGGGCATCATGGGCACGGTGGCGGCCTTCTGCGTCGCGGTGGCAGCGCTAAGCGCCATCACCCTCACCCCGGCCATCCTTGGCCTGATGGGAATGCGTGCCCTGGGACGCAAGGCTCGTGCTCACATTGGCCAGGCACACACCGAAGCCCCCGTGCGCCCAATGCGCCGCACCACCACCGTGCTGGCCAGCATCGGCTCGGTGGCGGCGCTACTGGTGATTGCCATCCCGTCGCTGTCCATGCGTTTGGGGCTGCCCGACGGCACGCAGGAGCCGCAGGACTCCACGCAGTACCGCGCGCACCAGATGGTCAGTACGGCCTTTGGGCCCGGCCTCAATGGGACGATGCTGGTGACCGCAACGCTTCCAGGGCCGGTCGGTGAGGACGGCCTGTTGGCTGCCCAGGTGCGCGTGGCGTCTGTGCTCGCCGCCAACGACAACGTGGCCGCCGTTGCCCCCGCCGGACAGTCGGCCGACGGCTCCTACCTCGCATTCCAGGTGGTTCCCGCTGACGGCCCTTCCAGCGTCGGCACCCAGAACTTGGTCCACGAACTGCGCGACCTCAGTCCTCTGGACGACGGCACCGTACTGGGCGTGGCGGGCGAAGCCTCGGGCTCGATCGACGTCATCGAAAAGCTCAACGACGCTCTGCCGCTATACCTAGCGGTCGTGGTGGCGCTGTCGCTGGTGATCCTGATCATCGTGTTCCGCTCGTTGGTGGTGCCGGTGCTCGCAACCGCAGGGTTTGTGCTGTCGCTGTTTGGCTCGTTCGGGGTGGTCACCGCGGTGTACCAGTGGGGATGGGCATCCAGCTTCTTTGGCGTCCATGACCCCTCACCACTACTGGCGTTCCTGCCAATCTTGCTCACAGGCATTCTGTTTGGCCTGGCAATGGACTACCAGCTGTTCATCACCACCGGTATGCGCGAGGCGTACGTTCACGGACTGAGCGCCCGACACGCGGTTGTTGCCGGGGTGCGGCACGGGCGCGCCGTGGTCACCGCGGCCGCGATCATCATGATCTCCGTGTTCGGCGGGTTCGTGTTCTCCGACCTGGGCATGGTGCGACCCATCGGTATGGGGCTGGCCGTGGGCGTGCTCCTCGACGCGTTTGTGGTGCGCATGGTGCTACTACCGTCACTGATGGACCTGTTTGGCGAGGCCGCCTGGTGGCTGCCGCGCTGGTTGGAACGCATATTGCCCAACGTGGACGTGGAGGGCGCCCAGTTGGAGCGTGCTCACCCGCTTCACCAGGTGGCCGACGCTACGGACGTAGCCGACGCCGCAGCGGCTACTGTCTAGACCGGCTGGGTTGGCACGGGCTAGTGCCAGCTGGGTGGGCGCGGGCTGAGCTGCCGCGCGCCGACTGCTCGTGCGAGGCTCAACGCGCCGGGTAGGCCAATCGCCTACTCGGCGCGGCCCTTCGTACTCATGGCCCGCTGCGCCTCGCGGGCATCCTGACGCTCCCGCAGTGCCTGGCGCTTGTCGTAGAGCTTCTTGCCGCGGGCTAGGCCAATCTCCAACTTGGCGCGGCCGTCCTTGAAGTACAGCCGTAGCGGCACAATCGTGTGCCCCTTTTCGCGGGTACGAATCAGCAGCTCGTTGATCTCGGTGTGGTGCAACAGCAGCTTGCGTTTGCGGCGCGGCGCATGGTTAGTCCACGTGCCCTGGCTGTACTCGGGAATGTGGAGGTTCTCGGCCCACGCCTCATGCGCGTCGATGTACACGTAGCCGTCGCCAATGGTGGCCCGCCCCTGACGCAGGGACTTGACCTCAGTTCCCGTCAGCGCGATTCCGGCCTCAAAGACGTCATCGATGAAGTAGTCGTGGCGTGCCGAACGATTCGTCGCAACCACCTTGACTGCTTCCGCCATGATTCACCTCACCTACATCCCTGGCGCCCTGTGCAGGCGCGGCCCACCAGTGTAAGCCCGCCCGTGCCACCCCAGGCAGGACCGCTTACATGTTGGGCAGGTAGTCCATCGGGTTGTGGGCCACCCCATTGAGACGCACCTCAAAGTGCAGGTGGCATGCGGTCGAGTTACCCGTGGAGCCGGAGTAGCCCACCAGGTCACCGCGTTTGACGTTTTGACCGGCCCGCACCGCGAAGGAACTGAGGTGGTCGTAGTTGGTATAGACCACCTTTCCGGACATGATGCCGTGATCGAGGAGCACCTGGTTGCCGTAGCCACCGTTGACCTTGGCCCACAGCACGGTGCCGTCAGCGGCGGCGTGAATGGGGGTACCACAGTACGCCCGGAAGTCCGTGCCCTCGTGCAGGATGCGCGTACCAAAGATCGGGTGAATGCGGTAGCCAAACGATGAGGTGATGTACGGAACGTCTGTGGGGAAGCTGAAGAATCCCTTACCCAACGAGCCCGTGCCATTAGCGGCTTCCTCGGCCAGCTTCTTTTGCCATAGTGAGTCCAGCTCGGCCTTGAGGGCTGCCTGCTGTTGCGCCAGCTGTTCCTGCTGCTGTTCGTAGTAGGCGCGCTGACTGTCCAGGTAATCCATGAGGTCTTGGGTCTGGGCTAGCGCCTGCTCCACCTCAGCCTTCTTCGCCTCGGCAACTTCCTTGGTGGCCTGCGTTTGGTCTACCAACTCGTCGGCCTGGCGCTTGAGGTCTTCAATGTAGTCACGCACGGCCTCTTGGCGCAGTTGGCGGTTTCGGTTGACGGCCTGCAACTCCTCCATGTCGGCCAACGTGGTTGACTGCACGCGGACTGTCGTCTCCGCATAGGCGAAGTCATCCACCAGTTCACTCGACGGGCGGGTGTCAAAGATGAACCCCAGCGCGTCGGAACTTCCCGCGCCCTGATATTCGGTACGGGCAACCTGGGCGAGGATGTCGCGCAAATCCTCAATCCGCGCATCGTCGGACGTGATCTGCTCGGTCAGGCTCTTGTCTTCCTCCTGAGCCGCTTCCAGCTTGTCGGCAACGATCTGCTGTTGCGCAACGGCAGCGTCGTACGTGTCCTTGGCGGTGCGGTACTCCTCCTGCAATGCCGGCAACTTGTCGTTGAGTTCTTGCAGTTTGAGCGTGGCATCGGCAATGTCACGATCCGTCTGCGTCAGCGCGTTTTCCAAATCGGCCGCGTACTGCTGCTGACGCTGCTGCTCCTTTTGCGCCTGAGCAATTTCGTCATCATGCGAGGACCACCCCGGCAGGCGGGAACCGTCGGCCTGTGCGGAGCCTGCCGCCACACCACCCAGCATGGCCGTCACAGCCAACGCGGCCACAATGCGGGCGGCGCGGGGAATGCGATGTGAACTCATGCGCGTGTATACCTCCCCAAGGTGACAAGCGACGCAACCAAAGCCAGCACCACGGCAATCGCCAGCAACCAGGGCGCGACCACCAACACATCGTCCGCACTGATGTATTCCACCACCAGGCTCGACTGATGCAACCAGTCCGTCACGGCGAACTTCATGGCCGACCACAACGCACCAGAGGCGAGCACCGCACCCAACGTGGCGGCAACGGCGCCTTCCAACATAAACGGCAACTGGATCAAGATGCGCGACGAGCCCACCATGCGCATGATCGCGGTTTCTTGGCGCCGACTCATCGCACTGAGGCGAATCGTGGTGGTGATAAGCAAGATCGCGGCCAACAGCATCAACGCCGCCAGTGCGGCTGCCACAAAGGTTGCCGCGTTGAGCAGGCTAAACAGGCCCTTGAAGATGTCGCGCTGGTCCTTGACCACGTCGACGCCCTTCATTCCCTTGACCGCGTCGGCAACAACCTCGAACTGTTCGGGGTCTGTCAGCTTGACCCTAAATGACGCCTGCATTTGGTTGGGGGTCAGCGTGGCGTAGGTGTTGTCAATGTCGTAGGCCTTGAACTTCTTAAACGCCTCGTCACGCGATTCGTAATGTACTTGCTGCACCAGCGGCGCCACCGAGCCGTTGGTCAACACGTCCTCAATGGCGCCCTCCTGGTCGGGCGTGGCCAAACCGGCCGCGCACTGCAGGTGCGGGGACTTCTCCGGGCACAAGAAGATCGACACCTCGACCTTGGAATACCAGTCCGATTTGAGGTTGTCGACCTGCATTTGAGTCAGTACAGCCGCACCCACGAACGCCAGCGACACAAACGTGACCAGCACAACTGACAGCGCCATCGTGCCGTTACGACGCAGCCCGGTGAAGACCTCACGGAAGATGAAGCGCAGTCTCATGCTTGCTCCACCCCATATACGCCACGGTCCTGGTCCCGCACCAGCAAACCGCCACTGAGTTCAATGACGCGTTTGCGCATTTGGTCCACGATCTCGTCGTCATGCGTCGCCATCAGTACCGTCGTTCCGGTGCGGTTAATGCGGTCAAGCAGCCGCATAATGCCGACGCTGGTGCCCGGGTCCAGGTTTCCGGTCGGCTCATCACACAGCAGGATTGGCGGATGGTTCACCACGGCCCGTGCGATCGCCACCCGCTGCTGTTCACCGCCAGACAACTCTCCCGGGAAGCGCTTCTCCTTGCCGGCCAGCCCCACCAGTTCCAGCGTCTCCGGCACCATGGAGGCAATGTGATGGCGCTTTTTGCCAATCACCTGCAACGCGAAGGCCACATTGTCAAAGACCGTCTTGTTCCGCAGTAGCCGAAAGTCCTGAAACACTGCGCCGATTTCCCGGCGCAGGTGCGGCACTCGCCAGTTCGACAACTTGTTCAAATGCCTACCTGCGACGTGCACGTCGCCCTCAGTAGGGCGTTCCTCACGCAAGATCAGCTTGAGGAAGGTTGACTTTCCCGATCCGGACGAGCCCACCAGGAACACAAAGTCTCCGCGCTCGATCTCAACGGAAACATCATCGAGCGCTGGACGCGCACCTCGCGCATACACCTTAGAGACATGATCGAGTCGTATCACGGCAGCCTTCGGCACGGGGGGTTGGACCCGCGTCGTTGGCATCGTAAGCATGCCGCGCGCGTGTATGCGGGAGCATGGGCGGCGAGCCTTCGAGTGATTCGGCTCACTGGGCGGCCGTTAGGACGCGGATCCGTCCTGCTGGGCGCGCCTCCAGCGGATGCCGGCGTCGATGAAGTCGTCAATCTCGCCATCGAATACGCGGTCCGGGTTGCCGGACTCGAACCCCGTGCGCAAGTCCTTGACGAGTTGCTGCCCGTAGAGAAAATACGAGCGCATTTGGTCGCCCCAACTGGCCTTGATGTCTCCGGCCAGTTCCTTCTTCTGGGCGGCCTCCTGCTCCTTCTTGAGGATCAGCAAGCGCGACTGCAGCACGCGCATCGCGGCGGCACGGTTTTGGATTTGTGACTTCTCGTCCTGCATGGACACGACGATGCCGGTGGGCAGGTGCGTCAGTCGCACCGCCGAGTCGGTGGTGTTCACCGACTGCCCTCCCGGGCCCGACGAACGGAACACATCAACCTTGATGTCTGCTTCCGGCACCTCAATATGGTCGGTTGATTCGATCTGTGGAATCACTTCAACGGCCGCGAAGCTCGTCTGGCGCTTGTCGGCTGAGCCGAACGGGCTGATCCGGGCCAGGCGGTGCGTGCCTGCCTCCACGGACAGCGTTCCGTAGGCGTAGGGGGCATCCACCTCGAACGTCACGGACTTGATTCCGGCACCTTCGGCATAGGAGGTGTCCAGCACCTTGGCGGCATAGCCGTGCCGTTCCGCCCAGCGCAGGTACATCCGCAACAGCATCTCGGCAAAGTCGGTCGCATCGTCCCCGCCCGCACCGGAACGAATCGTCACCACCGCGTCACGCTCGTCCCATTCCCCCGACATCAGCGTGCGCACCTCCATCGCGGCCAGGTCCCGCTCCAGCACGTGGAGCTCTGCCTCCGCCTCGCTCAGCGTGGCAGCGTCGTCGCCTTCCGTGCCCAGTTCCACCAGCACGTCCAGGTCATCAAGCCGCCCGCCCAAGCCTTGAATGCGCTCCAGTTCGCTGGTGGCTGCCGATAGTGCGCTGGTGATTGACTGGGCGTGGTCCTGGTCGTCCCACAGGTCCGGGGCTGATGCTTGCTGCTCTAGGTCCGCGATGCGGGCCTTCAGCGCCTCAGGGTTCAGTACGGCCTCGATCTGCGCGAAGGTGGCACGTAAGTGTGCGATCTGTGCAGGGAAGTCGATGGCCACGAGGGACCAGTCTAGTTGCTTGGCTTACCAGCAGCCCCACGAACCAAAAGCAACCCAGCCCCCCGCCCCCCACTCGAAGCTACGAACCTTTCGCATACGCGACACGCCGGGGAAATAGGGCAAATCGCCCAGCCGCCCCGCGTGTCGCGAACATGAGAGGTTCAAAACGTTGAGCAGGCAGGGTGGGAGGTTCGTAGCGTTAGGTGCCCAGACATGAGGAAAGGGGCCGGCTCCCCATTGCGCCGGCCCCTTGAGGCGTTGGGTGTCCCCTCCCAACGTCTCCCCACGTCCAATGATGCCCGCCCTGGCTGCACTGGGGACGGGACCAGGGTCCCGATGTTTCACGCCCCGCCACCACCGAGTGCAGGCATGGGTAAGCCCCGCGAGCGAACCGTACTCGCGGGGCGCCCAGCTGACCCGGGTGGGCCAGCGTCTACTTGGCCGTCTTCTTGGCTACCTTGGCCTTGGTAGACGTTCCAGGCTCGCTCACGCGACGAGCCTTCACTTCGTCCCAGGTGATTCCGTAGTACGCCGCCTCCATCATCACCTTCATGTCCTCCAGGATGGGCAGGCGCGGGTTCGCGGGGGCGCACTGGTCCGCGTAGGCGTTCATCGCCAAGGTGTCCAGCGAGGCGATAAAGTCCGCCTCGTCCACGCCCACGGCTTGGAACGATGCCTCAATGCCAACCTTCGCACGCAGCTCCTCAACCGCCTTGGCGTAGGACTCCACACCCTCTTCGGGGGTCGAGGCCGGCAGCCCCAGGTGCTTGGCGATCTCCTGGTAGCGCTGCGGTGCCACATAGGACTCCGCCTTGGGCCACGAGGTGGGCTTGGTGGGTACCTTGCCGTTGTAACGGATCACGTGCGGCAGGTAGATGGCGTTGGTGCGTCCGTGCGCCACGTGGAAGGTGGATCCCGTCACGTGGGACATGGCGTGCACCAGGCCAAGGAACGCGTTCGCGAAGGCCATACCGGCGATCGTGGCGGCATTGTGCATCTTCTCGCGGGCCTTGATGGCAGTGCCGCCTTCATTGACCGATTCGGCAATGTTCTCGAACACCATCTTGATGGCCTGCAGGCACAACCCGTCGGTGTAGTCGTTGGCGTACACCGACACGAAGGCTTCCGTCGCGTGCGTGAGCGCATCCATACCGGAGTCCGCCGCCACCCGCGCGGGCAGGTTAGCCGTCAGCACCGGGTCCACAATCGCCACGGTCGGGGTGAGCGCATAGTCCGCCAGCGGGTACTTGCGGCCGTTCTCGGGATCCGAGATCACCGCAAAGGGCGTGACCTCGGAGCCGGTACCGGAGGTGGTGGGGATGCACACCAGTGCCGCCAGGTCGCCCAACTTGGGGAACTGGAAGGCACGCTTGCGCACGTCAAAGAACTTCTCCTTCAGATCAGCGAAGTCGATGTCCGGGTGCTCGTACAGCAGCCACATCACCTTTGCCGCGTCCATTGGCGAACCGCCACCGACGGCGATGATGGTGTCCGGCTTGAAGGCTCGCAGCACCTCGGCGCCCTTGCGCACCGTTGCCACCGACGGCTCGGGTTCAACGTCGTCAATGATTTGCACGGAGATGGGGTTGTCGCGCCGGTTGAGCACGTCCAACACCTTGTCCACAATGCCGATGCGGGTCATGGTCGCGTCGGTGATGATGGTGACGCGGCTGACGCCCTTCATGTCGTGCAAGTACTGGATCGCGTTGGGCTCGAAGTACGTCTTGGCCGGGACCTTGAACCACTGCATGTTGTTGTTCCTCCGGCCAATGCGCTTGACGTTGATCAGGTTCACTGCGGTGACGTTGTTGGACACCGAGTTGTGACCGTACGAGCCACATCCAAGCGTCAGGGACGGCAGGAATGCGTTGTAGATATCGCCGATGCCGCCATGGCTCGACGGTGCGTTGACAATGATGCGGATCGCCTTGCAGCGCTTGCCGAACTCCTTGACCAGCTCGTCATCGGTCGCGTGGATTGCGGCCGAGTGGCCCAGTCCGTGGAACTCGACCATCTGCTCGGCGTAGGTAAGGCCCTGCTCGGTGTCGGTGGACTTCAGCACCGCCAGTACCGGGCACAGCTTCTCGCGGGTCAGCGGCTCACCCTCGCCAACGGTCGACACCTCAACCAGGATGATCGAGGTCTCCTCCGGCACGGTGAAGCCGGCTTGTTCGGCGATCCATTGCGGGCTCTTGCCCACGACGGTGGGATTGAGTTTGGCGCCCGCGCAGTTCTCGCCACCGGCAGTGGCACCAAAGATGAACTCTTCGAGCTTGGCCTTGTCTTCCTTGGTCGCACGGTAGGCGTGCAGGCGCTCGAACTTGGCAAACGCGTCGTCGTAAATCTCCTTGTCGATGATGACGGCCTGTTCGGAGGCGCACACCATGCCGTTATCGAAGGCTTTGGAGATGACGATGTCGTTGACGGCACGGTCGAGGTTCGCGGACTTGTGGATGTACGCGGGGACGTTTCCAGCGCCGACGCCGAGGGCGGGCTTTCCGCACGAGTACGCCGCCTTGACCATGGCGTTACCGCCGGTGGCCAGGATGAGGGCAACGCCATCGTGGTTCATCAGGGCGCCGGTGGCCTCGAGTGAGGGGGTCTCCACCCACTGGATGCAGTGTTCGGGAGCACCGGCCGCCACGGCCGCGTCGCGCACAATCTTGGCCGCTGCCACCGAGGACTTCTGGGCGCTGGGGTGGAAGGCGAAGATGATGGGGTTGCGGGTCTTCAGGGCGATGAGCGACTTGAAGATCGCTGTCGAGGTGGGGTTGGTCACCGGGGTGACACCCGCCACCACGCCCACGGGCTCTGCGATCTCGGTGATGCCGCGAATCGGGTCCTCGTTGATGATGCCCACGGTCTTCATGGGGGCCATGGAGTGGGTGACGTGCTCGCAGGCGAAGATGTTCTTCACGGCCTTGTCTTCGAACACGCCGCGTCCGGTCTCCTCGACTGCCAAGACTGCCAGTTCGCCGTGCTGGTTCAGCGCAGCCACGGATGCCTTCTTGACCAGGTAGTTCACGTCTTCTTGCGTGAAGCGTGCGTATTGAGCCAGCGCCTGCTGGGCGTTGCGCACTAAGTGGTCGATCTGCGCCTGGGTGCTCACGGCATCGGCCGGCACCGGACTCGAGGTCGGGGCTGTCGTGGTCATGGGGGTTGTCCTCCTTGTAGGGCCCTGATGGGCCTCTACTGAGGACGCTATGCCCGCACGGGGGCAAACTCGCCGGTCCTAGGTCCCGGGACTTTCGCCCCGGCCAGCGACCTTATCCCCGCATGAATACCTCTCCCCCTGCCCCGCCTAAGGTCCCCCATCCCAGGACCTTAGGCCGCGTACTCCTTGAGCGCCGAGATCAGGCTCGTCAGGCCCTTCTTCGCATCCGCAAAGAGCATGCCTGTCTTGGGGTTGGCGTACAACTCGTTGTCCAGTCCGGCGTAGCCGTGACCGAGCGAACGCTTGATCACCACAATCTGGCGGGCCTTATCCACATCCAAGATCGGCATGCCGGAAATCGGGTTGCCGCTACGACGCGCGGCCGGGTTGGTCACGTCATTGGCCCCCACCACCAGTGCCACGTCTGCCGTTTCAAACTCGGGGTTGATGTCGTCCATCTCCTTGAGCTGGTCATAGGGCACGTCAGCCTCGGCCAGTAGCACGTTCATGTGCCCGGGCATGCGCCCGGCAACGGGGTGAATGGCATAGGCCACCTCGATGCCCTGCGCCAGGAGTGCCTTGCCCAACTCGCCCGCCTCACGCTGTGCCTGCGCAGCCGCCAAGCCGTACCCGGGAACAATGATCACCTTGGACGCATACGCCAACTGCAGGGCAACATCGTCCACATCGGCACGACGTACGTCGGCACCGGCCGTGGTGACGCCCGGCCCGGCTGCATCCCCGGTTCCAAACCCGCCCACCATGATTGCCAGGATCGACCGGTTCATGGCGTCGGCCATCAGCTTGGTGAGGATCGTGCCTGCCGCTCCGACCAGTGCACCGGCAATGATGAGAATGTCGTTGTCCACGACAAAGCCGGCCATGGCCACAGCCAGCCCGGTGAAGGCGTTCAGCAACGACACCACCACCGGCATATCCGCCCCACCAATGGGCAGCGTCATCAGCACACCAAAGACCAGCGCGGCAACGGCTACCACGACCAGCGGCCAGATACCCGGCGCGGCAACCAGCCACACCACGCCCGCCACACCACCAGCAGCGCTGATGAGGGACAGCAGCCGCGAGCCCGGGAAGCTGACCGGTGCGCCAGACACCCAGCCCTGTAGTTTGCCCGCCGCAATCAGCGATCCGGAGAACGTGATCGCGCCAATCAGGATGTCCAGGCCAACCGGGACGGTCAGTTCCGCACCGCTGTGGGCCGCATCGAGTGCGCGCATCATCTCCGCCACGGCAACCACTGCCGCCGCTCCACCGCCCACGGCGTTAAATAGCGACACCATTTGCGGCATCGCGGTCATGTGCACACCCTTGGCTCCCCACACGCCTCCCACCGCGCCCACGGCAAGGCCACCCAGGAGGGCCACCCACCCCCAGGCGGTGACGTGGAAGGCATCGGCGGTGGCCACCCAGGCAACCGTCAAACCAATCGCCAGCGTCATCCCTGCAGCCGACAGCAGGTTGCCGTTGCGCGCGGTCTTGGGTGAACGCATCATGTGCAAACCCAGCACAAAGGTGGTCGCGCTGACCAGGTACAGCAGACGCAACACCGTCTCAAAGGTGCTCACTGCGATTCCTCCTTGTTGCGCTGCGGCCGGGCCGAGAACATTCCGAGCATGCGGTCCGTCACCACATAGCCACCCACGACGTTCATGGCTGCGAACGTGGCTGCCACAAACGTCAGCACGTACCCCAGCGGGCTGTCGACAACACCTGCGATCAGCACCGCTCCTGCCACGACGACGCCGTGAATAGCATTCGCGCCACTCATCATGGGCGTGTGCAAGGTTGCGGGAATCTTGGAGATCACCTCAAAACCCACCAGCAGGGCTAGGACAAACAGCCCCAGGTCACTGAGTAGTTCCGCACTCACTGGGCCACCTCCTTCGCAGTGCTCCACAGCATGGCGCCGATCACGTCGTCATTTGGATCGACCCGGACCTCACCGTCCATTAGCACGGCGCTGGCCACGGCATACACGTTGCGGGCAAAGGCGTCCGACGCTGCCGGGGCCATGTCCGCGGCGATGGCGCTGGCGCCAATCACCGTGACCCCACCGTCGGTGACTACCGTTTGGCCATCCACCGAACCGGCAATGTTTCCGCCGAGCTCCGAGGAGGCCAGGTCCACCAGAACGCAGCCGCGCCGCATGGCCGCGACGGTCGATTCCGTCACCAGCAACGGAGGGGTGCGCCCGGGCACCTTCGCCGTGGCAATCACCACGTCAAAGGTGGCAATCGCTGCCGACAGTTCCTCTTGCTGAGCGGCGGCCTCCTGTGCGGTCAGTTCACGCGCATAGCCTCCCTCACCTACGGCGGTGACCGTGGTGGTGAGAAAGGACGCCCCCATGGAGGTGACTTCTTCGCGTGCGGCCGGGCGTACGTCGTAACCGGATACCCGTGCGCCTAGCCGACGCGCTGTGGCGATGGCCTGCAAGCCCGCCACTCCGGCCCCCAACACGAGCACGCTGGCCGGCTTGGCCGTGCCTGCCGCCGTCACCATCATTGGGAAGTAACGCCCATAGGTCTGCGCGGCCACAATCGCGGCCCGGTACCCCGCGATGGAGGCTTGCGAGCTGAGCGTGTCCATCGACTGGGCGCGGGAAATTTGGCGCGGCACCTTCTCCAGCGCCAACAGGTGAGCCCCGCGCGCGGCAGCCTTGTCCAGGTCCGCCGTGTCGGCCCACGAGTCGAGCTGGGCAATGAGCACTGCACCCGGCGCCAGTGCCGCGAGCGCGGACTGCGGTGGGCGGCCGACGCTGAGCACCACCTGGGCACGTTTGAGGGCCTCCGGTGCGCTGACCACGGACGCGCCCACATCGGTGTAGGACGCATCGTCAAAACCGGCGGCAACACCAACGCCCTTGTGGACGAGTACCTCGTGACCGGCCTTGACAAACTGCGCTGCCGTGGCAGGTGTCAGTGCAGTTCGGGGATCCCCGATTGCGTCACGAATAGTGGCGATGACAGCCATTGACTCTCCTTCGGCTCACAGCCTGCAACGCGCCCATCCTGGTGGCCCGGGACGGTCCTACTTGAGGACCATAGTCCCTGCCAGCGGAGTGTGGTGACGGCGCGTCGAGGGGGTCAGGGTGTGCCGTAGCGCGAGGCTAGATCGGCAGCGGGAACCTGAATCGATTCGGTCAGGATGGTGGTGGAGTCGGGCAGGTCCAGTGCCTCACGCAAGCCATTCGGCAAGCTCATCAACACGTTGGGGAACTTCTTTGAGTCGCGATACTCACCCCGGTACAAGAACACGTGCAACTCACGAGAATCGCCCTGGCGGTCCATCTGGCGCCACGCTGCACCCAGCAGGTCATCAATCACGTCCACCAGGTCAACGCTGCCGGGGTCCGGGATGTACACCCGGAACACGCTCTTGGGGGTGAGGAAGCTGTAGTACCCCGTTGCTCGTACCGACGACACGGCCGGGTTTGCGGTGGACATCGCCTCCGCAATGGCGCGGGTCTCAGTGCTGTCGGCGCGCTGCGCACCCCCCAGCGAACATGCCGTGAGGGCCAGGCACACCACGGCCACCAGGGCGACCTTCAAGGATGTAGCAACGCGACGCGGGGACATAGCGCGAGTCTAGGGGGATAACGCGTTACGCAACCCGAACCGGCAGCGAATGAGCGTCGAACTGTGCCTTCACTCGAGCGATGAGTTCCTTGCTGGGGGGCTGCGCGTTGGTGAGCAGGTACGGCTCCCCCGCGGCTTCCCACTTGGCGCGGCCCATCTGGTGGAACGGCAAAATCTCCACCCGCGTCACGCCGTCCAATGGTTCGACAATCCGAGCGACGGCTTCAACGTTGTCTTCCGCATCGGTCAGGCCCGGCACCAACACAAAACGAATCCACATGGTCTTACCCAGGCGGGACAGCCGCTGAGCAAAATCCACGGTGGGTTGCAGGGGACGCCCCGTGACACGGCGGTAGGTGTCCGGGTCGCCGGACTTGATGTCCAGCAGCACCAGGTCAATGGAGTCAAGGTCGTCATCACTTAGGCGTGATCCCAACAACCCGGCCGTATCCAAGGTGGTGTGGATCCCAGCCTCATGCGCCCGGCGGAACACATGCATCACAAAGTTCGCCTGCAGCAGCGGCTCGCCCCCGGAAATGGTCAGGCCACCTCCAGTGACGTCCATGACCTTGCGGTAGCGCTCGACCCGCTGAATCACCTCATCGACGGTGTGCCGCTTACCGTCCTTCATACGCCAGGTGTCGGGGTTGTGGCAGTACTGGCAGCGCATGCCACACCCGGCCATGAACAGCGTCATTCGGGTGCCCGGACCATCCGCCGCCGTGACCAAATCCCACGAGTGGATCGACCCGGTGGTGTGATCTTCAATGCCTTCGCTGAGCGCAAGCTCACGGTCGGCAATCTCCATGGGGGGGCTCAGCAACACGGGCGCATTTCTCGACGCTTCACTCATCGCGTCGTCTCCTTACTTGTCGGGACGGACAAGATGGCGCTGCCCCGCCTACACCAGGCGGGGCAGCCGCGCGTGGGGGACCTACAGGCCTCCGTGGAAGGTACGCGAAAGCACGTCGAGCTGCTGCTCCCGCGTCAGCCGCACAAAGTTCACGGCATAGCCGCTGACGCGGATCGTCAGCTGCGGGTAGTTCTCGGGGTGCTCCATGGCGTCCTCAAGCGTCTCGCGGTTGAGCACGTTGACGTTCATGTGGAAGCCGTCGGAAACGATGTACGCATCCAGGATTCCCACCAGGTTGGATACCTGCTCGCCCCGGTCACGCCCCAACGCGGTGGGCACGATCGACGTGGTCAGCGAAATGCCATCCTGTGCGTCCTCATACGGCAGCTTCGCCACCGACAGCGCCGACGCCATGATGCCGTGGTTGTCACGCCCGTTCATCGGGTTAGCACCCGGAGCGAACGGCTCACCCGCACGCCGACCGTCGGGCGTGTTGCCCGTCGCCTTGCCGTAGACCACGTTCGAGGTGATGGTCAGCACCGATTGGGTGTGCTTGGCACCGCGGTAGGTGGGCTGCTTGCGAATCTTGCCCATCATGCGTGTGACCAGGTCCGCCGCAATCGAGTCGACACGGTCGTCGTCGTTTCCATAGGTGGGGAACTCGCCCTCTACCTGGTAGTCGACCACCAGTCCGGTCTCATCGCGCACCGGCCGCACCGTGGCGTACTTGATGGCTGACAGCGAGTCTGCCGCCACCGACAGTCCCGCGATGCCGCAGGCCATGGTCCGCAGCACCACGCGGTCGTGCAATGCCATCTCAATGCGCTCGTAGGCGTACTTGTCGTGCATAAAGTGAATGACGTTGAGTGCATCGACGTAGGTCTCAGCCAACCAGTCAAGGAACGTGTCGAACTTGCCCATCACGTCGTCAAAGTCGAGCACATCCCCACTGACGGGAGCCGTGGCCGGCGAAACCTGCTTGCCGGAGACCTCATCGCGTCCACCGTTAATGGCATACAGCAGACCCTTGGCAAGGTTGACGCGCGCTCCAAAGAACTGCATCTGCTTGCCAACTTCCATCCCGGACACGCAGCACGCGATGGCAGCGTCGTCCCCGCACTGTTCGCGCAGCAACTCGTCGGACTCGTACTGCACGGCGGAGGTGTCAATCGACACCTTGGCGCAGAACTCCTTGAACCCGCGCGGCAGCCGGTCTGACCACAGCACCGTCATGTTCGGCTCCGGGGCCGGGCCCAAGTTGTACAGCGTCTGCAAGTAGCGGAAGGAGGTGCGCGTGACCAGGGCACGGCCGTCCGTGCCTACCCCGCCAATTGACTCGGTCACCCAGGTCGGGTCGCCCGAGAACAACGCGTCGTACTCGGGGGTACGCAGGAAGCGCACAATGCGCAGCTTGATGACAAAGTCGTCGATCAGCTCTTGTGCTTCCACCTCGGTGATGGTGCCTTCAGCCAGGTCACGCTCCAGGTAAATGTCCAGGAATGTGGACGTGCGGCCCAGCGACATCGCCGCACCGTTTTGCTCCTTCACCGCGGCCAGGTAGGCGAAATACAGCCACTGCACGGCCTCGCGGGCGTTGCTTGCCGGGCGGGAGATGTCGTATCCGTACGATGCGGCCATCTGCTTGAGTTCGCCCAGTGCCTTGATCTGTTCGGAGTTTTCTTCCCGGTCGCGGATGACGTCCTCGGTGGAACGTTCCATGTCCAGCGCTACCCGCTCACGCTTCTTGCCCGTGATGAGCGCGTCCACGCCATACAACGCAACCCGGCGGTAGTCACCAATGATGCGGCCACGGCCGTACGCGTCGGGCAAACCGGTGACGATGTGTGACGAACGGGCCGCCCGCACGTTGGGCGGGTAGGCGTCGAACACGCCGTCGTTGTGGGTCTTGCGGTACTGGGTGAAGACCTTCTCCAGCTCCGGGTCCACCGGGTAGCCGTAGGTTTCCAGTTCCTTGGTCACCATGCGCCAACCGCCGAACGGCATGATCGCGCGCTTGAGCGGGGCGTCGGTCTGCAGGCCGACGATCAGGGTGTCGTCGTCACAGATGTAGCCGGGCCCATGGGCGGTGATGCTCGCCGGAGTGGCCCAGTCGACGTCATACACGCCCTTGGCTCGCTCCTGAGGGAACATGCTGACGATCTTGTTCCACACGGCGGTGGTGCGTGGCGTGGGGCCAGCCAAGAAGGAGTCGTCACCCTCATATGGGGTGTATGCGGCCTGGATAAAGCCGCGAACGTCGATCGTGTCGGTCCACTTGCCGGCGGGGAACGAGCGCCAGGGGTCATCCTGGGGAATGTCGGTCAAGGGGTTACTGAGGGGTTCAGCGATGGACATGGGGTGGGGAACCTTCCTGCATGGGGTAAGCGCTGTAGCGCTATACCGCGACACTAAGCGCCAGGCACCACGATGTCGTGGGACCAAGGACCTCACGGTCCCGGGTCAGGCCCCTCAATGCCAGGCGTGATCGCCCCACCCGCTGGGCGAAAGGAACTGCGTAGACCTACAGTGTGACTATGTCGCGGCCCGGTGTAGTGGAGGCGCGCCCATCAATTGTGGGCGTGTCGCGGCACCTAATCCGCCGACGCTGGCTTGCCTTCGCGGTGGCCGCGAGCGCCGCGGTGAGCGCCTGTTCGGCGAGCTCGGATGCGCCGCCTTCGACACTGGCGTCCGCGTCAACGGCCACGCCGGTGTCTATTTCAATTTCCGTGTGGTCAACTCCCGCCATGGCCGCGTTAGTGGACACCTATATGGCGGACAACCCCGGCGTCAGCATTGAGGTGCGCACCGGCGATTACAACCCCCTGCACCAGCAACTCCAGTCGCAGCTGGTGTCCGGTAGTGGCGCCCCCACGATTGCGGCGATTGGCGAGGACTACATCGCACAATTTGTCGCTCAGCCGGACGCCTTTGTGGATTTGAAGACGCTGGGAGCGGGTCAGGACGCCGACGCGTACTTGCCGTGGGCGTGGAAGCGTGGCAGTAACGGCGATGCGCTGATTGGTCTTCCTGCCAACGTGTCCGGCCTGGCGCTGTGTTACCGGGCGGATTTGTTGGAGGCGGCCGGTTTGCCCAGCGATCGCACCGAGCTGGCTGATCTTATGGGCGACAGTTGGGAGGGGTTCATTGCGACGGGCAAGCGCTATGTGGCCGCTACCGGTAAGCCGTTCCTGGATAGCGCCACGACGGTGCTGCGTCCCGTGCGTCAGCAGGACGCAGCCTCCTATGTGAACGGCGACGGCGAGGCCACTGCGCAGGGCGCAGCTCATGCCTTTGATGTGGCGTTGCAAAGCTCCGATGCGGGCTTCTCGGCTGGCCTGACACCGTTCACCTCCGATTGGGATGCGGGGCTGACTACGGATGCCTTCGCTGTGAGCGTGTGCCCCATGTGGGGTGCCGGTGACATTCAGGCTGTGGTGGGTAGTGGGGACACGAGCGCCCGGTGGGATGTGATGGACATTCCTGGTCCGGGTGGATCGTGGGGTGGGATGTATTACGCGATTGCTGCCTCGGCGGATTCTGCTCAGCGCCGCGCGGCATGGGAGTTTTTGAGTTGGCTGAGCCAGCCCGACCAGCAGTTGGCCCTGTTTCGTGCCACCGGTAACTTGCCAGCGCAGCCGGGGTTGTATGACGACGCTGCGATTACGTCCTATTCCAATGCGTTCTTCTCGGGTGCACCGCTCGGGCAACTAATGTCGAAGGCGGCGGCCGAACTTGCCACCCAGGACACCTACTCGGTGAAGGATTCCGGCATTGAGGCCACCCTCCAGGATGTGCTGGACCGCGTGCAGGCGGGGTCGGTAGCCCGTGCCGATGCCTGGAAGGTGGCAACCGATGCGGTCGCACTCACACCGTAAATCACGTGAAGGACGAGTCACCACAGGGACGTGAGGTGCGAGGAGGTCGTAGGCGCCTCGATGGCCGGGGGCTCCTTCTAGAACGAGCGTGACTGGCCGGTGGCACTGAGCGTGATGCCGTTGGCGAAGGGCATCAGGGCCTCAAGCCCAAACAGCGGGTAGACAACTTGTTGCACGCTCACGCGCGCGCTTTGCGCATCGTCAGCCTGAACGGACACCACTCGCACCCCGTCAAGGTGCCCTGTGCCACGCACGCTCAGGTGGCGGGCCACGGCCTCCTCCATGCGCCGCTGTGCCAGTCGCGGGTCGTCTCCGGGGCCTGCGGCAAAGTAGGCGACCGTGTCGAGAGCATCGGCCGCATCGATGGCGAGTTCGTCCGCCAGGTGGGCTAGGCGCAGTCGGGATACGTGAACGGAGGTGGCGGAGGCCACCACCAAGATGACCATCAGGGCCAGCACCGTCAGTCCCAGGGTGAGGATTCCGCTACTGCCCTCATCGGTGTGGTGGGGACATGGGTGCCGCCGTGGCACCTGCGGCAAGCGTGCCGACCGTCTGGTACGTGCTGTCATAGGTCCCTCGCCATTGAGTCCACGGGGGCACGCGAGTGCCCTTGTACCTGCACCTGCATGGGGACGTGCTCAGCCAGGAATCCCGGGATCCCCGGTAGCTTCACGTCAATGGTCACGGTGGTGGTGATGTTGGAGCCCGGTTCCAGGCATTGGGCCTCACAGGTGATGGCCAACGTCGCGTCGGTGGCCTCGAAGCCAAAGTCACTCACTGCCTGGGTGACAGACTCGTGTGCATACTGTGCAGCCCACTCCATTGCCTGGACGCGCGGCGCCCCCGATTCGAGCCGCGCCACACCGTGAACCACGCTAACGCGGGCTGCCGCTGACGAGGCGGATTCGGCCGCAAAAATGCCGGCCTGGATGCGGGCGAGCGTGAGCACCAGATAGACCAGTGGCACCAGGAGCAACAGTGTCAATGCGACAAACTCCACCATGGCGGAACCGTCGTCGTCGCGGTGCGTCCGGGTCACGCGCTCTCGGACGAGCGCGAGGCTAGCCACGGTTTACCTCCTCCAGAGCGTGGGCGGTGACGGTCATTGACACTGCACCCCACAACCCCAGCACCGGGACGGGGGCACTGACCGTGACCTCGTCCAGCACCACACCGTCCACCGTTACTTCACGGGCCTCAACCCGGACGCCACGGCTGTCCGTCGATTCGGCAATCAAATGCTCTGTGCGTCGCTGGCCGTCGCTGGCAACACGGTCGTGGCGTGCCGCCAGTTGGGCTCCGTCGGCGGCACAGGAGGTCAGCATGTTGCGCAGGTGCAAGGTCAACGCCAACTGGATGACTCCGGCAACGATGGCAATGATCAGGACACTAACCAGCACAAACTCGACCACGGCGCTACCGTCGTCGCTGCGCTCACCCACCGGTGACACTGTCAATCGCGGACGAGAACAGGCCGTTGAGCGCGGGACCGGCCACTGCCCACAGTCCCGCGACCAATCCGGCGGTCATCAAGGTGATCAGCACCCAGCCGGGCACGTCACCACGATCCTCACCCTGACGGTGGCGCTCGATGACGGCGTGTAGCAATCGGATAGCGGTGTGCATAGATGTCTCCCCTCATGTGGCTTGCTAGAAGCCCAGTTGAATTGTGGCAATACCTGGAAATACGGCAAAGAGCACTGTGACGGGCAAGATGAGGAAGATCACCGGGATCATCATGGCGATCTCCTTTTTGCCGCCTTCCTCCATCAGGGCACGGCGGCCGGCTTCACGCACATCCTGAGCTTGTGCGCGCACCACGTCCGCTAACGGCGTGCCCCGCTCCACTGCGGTGGCCACGCCATCGGCGAACCGGCGTAGCGCCTGAACTCCCGTGCGCTCGCCCATGGCGTGGAGCGCGTTAGCTAACGGCACGCCTGCACGGGTGGCGTTGAGCGTGACGGTGAGCTCGTCCGCCATGGCGCCGCTGGCGGTGCGGGCCACTCGCTCTAAGGCTCCACGCACCCCCTCCCCTGCACTGACGGATAAGGCGATCAGTTCCGCAATCGTGGGCAATTGTTCTTCAATGCGTTCTTCGCGTTGCGCGATCCGGCGCGACAGCATCCAGTCGCGCGCCATCAGCGCGCCCAGAGCGCACACGGCCACCACAATCACCAGCGCAACCGGTGAGGCTGGCCGGGTTAGTGCCAGTACGGTGGCAATGACCAGTCCACCTGCGAGTCCACCGGCCACACTGAGCACCTGTTGGGCCCGGAACTGATCGACGCTCAGGTCCATTCCGGCACGCGCCAGCCGGTCTGCCGTCGCGGACGCAGGGGAATGCCACCGTGCCAGCCAGCGGGCAGCGTCGTGCATCACCGGTGCGAGGAGCCGCTCGACGGTGGGAAACGGCGTCACCGGAGCACCACTACGCAGCCACGCGGCCGGTTCCCGCTCACGCATATGCGTACCAACACGCACGGCAAGACGCGGGCGGCGCAGGTCGATCCACCACCACACCAGGGTCAGCCCTATGCCACCCGCGAGCCCAGCCAAAGCGGCGTTCACCGGAGCACTCGTTCCTCGTGAGGGAGCCGGCCCAACCGCACCATGAGCCGATAGGCCACCACGGTGGCGATACCTCCCACCACCAGCACACTCACACCGGAGGCGGAGTTATAGGCGGCGGCGTTTGCCGGTCGCGTGGACAGCACCGCGAGTACGGCCCACGGCGCCGCAACCGCCAGGCGGGCGGCATTCACGGTCCAGCTTTGGCGTGCCTCCAACTCGCCACGGGTGCGCGCATCGTCACGCAGAAACTGCCCCAAGGTGCGCAGCAGTCGCGCCACATCCGAGCCACCCACGTCCCGGGTCAGACGCAGCGCCTCCACGATTCGGTCCGCAACGGGGTCGGCCAGGCGAGCCTTGAGCGTGTCCAGGCAGTCGCCTAAGCGACCCGTGGCGCGGAAGTCTTGAGCGAAGGACCCAAAGGGTTCACGTAACCCTTCCGGTCCTCGCTGCCCGAGTTGCCCGAGCGCCTCCGGTAGCGACAACCCCGCCCGAATACCCGAGGCCAAATGGTCGACCGCATCGGGCCACATGTCGCGCAGGTGGGTTTGGCGGCGCAGCGCACGCGAGCGCACCAACGCAAACGGGCCGCGCGCCGTGAGGATGCCAAAGGCCGCACCCACAACTACCGAACCGGACATTGCCGTAGCGAATACGGCCACGACACCAGCGAGTGCGGCCGCCGTACCCACGAGCGCCCAGGCGCTTACCCCGGGCGCTCCGGCACGGATGAGGTCGTCGTGAAGCGCGGACGTCCAGGCATTGATGCGCGTCGCCGACGTCTCACGCGGCACCCAGCACGCCATCCATACCAGGGCCAAACCGGCGCCAAGTCCCAGCCCCAATAGCGCGCTCATGACTGCCATCCCAGAAGTTGTGGCAGTGCGAACCCGGCCCGAGCAAAACGCTCTTCGTGGGGCGGGAAGCCTCCGGCCGCCACCAGCACACCAGCACGGTCCAGGGTGAAGATGTCCGCCGTTTCGATGATGCCGTTCTCCACGCGTCCAGGCACGGCGACAATTTCTCGCACCCGTCGCGCGCCATGCGAATCCAGTTCTAGGTGCACCACCAGGTCAATGGCTGAGGCGACCGTGGGCACCACAAACCGGTCCGAGACGTTCTCACCTGCCAGTAGCGGCAAGGTGCACATTTTGGTGATGGCGTCCCGGGCGGAGTTGGCGTGAATGGTGCACATGCCGGGAACGCCCGCATTCAGCGCCACCAACATGTCCAATGATTCGGCCTCACGCACCTCGCCAATGATGATGCGGCTGGGGCGCATCCGTAGCGCCTCCTTGACCAGGCGGCGTAGCGCGATCTCCCCGGTGCCTTCCAAGGATGCCTGCCGACATTGCAGCCCCACCACGTCCCGCACGGGAATGTTCAGCTCAAAGACTTCCTCGCACGTAATGACGCGCTCGCGCGGCGGGATCGATCCCGCTAGCGCGTTCAAGAAGGTGGTCTTGCCCGCCTGCGTCGCCCCCGCCACCATAATGTTCAGTCCGGCCGTTACCGCGGCAGCCAGGAAGTCCGCCGCCTGGCCCGGCAGTGACCCCAGCGTCACGAGGTCCTGCATATGGCGGGCACGGGCCACATATTTGCGAATGTTGACGGACCAGTGTTCGCGGGTCACGTCAGGGATCACCGCATGGAGGCGCTCACCTCCGGGTAGTGATGCATCCACAAACGGACTGGACAGGTCCAGGCGCCGCCCGGATATTTTCAGCATCTGCTCCACCAGGTCACGCACCTGCGCCGTGGTGAGGATGGTGGGGGTGAGTTCCGGCTCGCCGCGCCGGGCCACGAACACCTGCGAGGGTTCGTTGATCCAGATCTCTTCGACGGAAGGATCATCGAGGTATTGCTGCAGCGGACCAAACCCAGCGACGTTGTCCATCACAGCCCGCACCACGGCGGTGCGGTCCTCAAGCGCACTCGCGGCACCCACCAGCGTCTGTTCGTCCCACTCGGCCAGTGCCTCATCAACGAGCGCACGCACGGCCTGGGTGTCACGCATTGGATCCACTCCGCGCATGCGGATGGCGTCGCGTACTCGCGTCTCAATGGCAGTCGTTGCCGCTTCCCCCATGGCCAGGAGGTTAGGGGACAACACCCCGCCGCGCCGGAGCAGCTGTGGATAACTCCTTGCTACCCACTGCCACTAGCGGTATTTAGCCAACGTTGTCCGCGAGAATCGGCTGATCACCAAAGTCCGGCAGCGGCTCATCGGGACACGTACTGAGCACCGTGGCCATCGCGTCGTGCTCTGTTTGGGTCACCCACACGCCGTACTTGGATTTCACCGCAATTTGCCGTGCCACGTACTCACAGCGGTAGGGCACGTCCGGTGGGAGCCAGGTGGCAGCGTCGGCGTCCCCCTTGGCGCGGTTCTCCCCCGCGTCCACTGGCTCCAGATTGAGGGGGTCGTTCGCAAAGGCGACGCGCTGGGCGTAGTCCCACTGTTGGGCACCCTTTTGCCACGCATCGGACAGCGCCACGAGGTGATCGAGATCTACCTCAGATGCGCCGCCGCGCTCAAAGTGGACCCACTCACCTGTGAACGGGTCGAGCAGGTCACCGGCCAGCACCTTGCACGTGCCGGACATGTCGAGGTTGATCAGGCGCAGGTGGAGCATGTCGTTGCGGGTGTCGCAGCCGTTGCGGTCCACATCCACCCAGCCGGATCCGAACTCGTCGCGGTCGTAGCCGGTTTTGGGTGCGCGGCCCTTGACGGCGAGGTTGTCCAGGGCGGCACGTGCGGTGCCGTCCGCGGGTAACGCGCTGGGAGACAGCGCTGGATTGGGAGACGACGCTGGATTGGGCGACGACGCCGGGCTTGGGGGCGCCGTGGCACCGGCCCCAGCCACGAGGTCCTCCACCACCTGATCGACCGGAGGCGTTGCGGGACGCTCAGGCAACGCCGCGGGCGCCATACATGCACTCAGCAGCACACACGCCAGCGCGGTAACGGCGACGTTCTTCACCACAGTGCCCTCAGTCCATCAGCCTCGGGGCGGACATCCGCCAACGGTGAGTCGAGTGTGCCACGTACCCACGCGGCGCTGGTGCTAACGAGCCGGTGCGTCAGGGCCAGGGATAAAGAAACCAGCGGCGGCCACCTCGGGCAAAGTGGCCGCCGCTGGAGGAGGAGCCCGTCGGGCGTTCGGGCGGGAGACCCGACGGGGTATGGGGACTACCTACAGTCCGAAGAGCTGCGGTAGGTCGGCAAACGAAGGGAGTGCGCCGACGATCAAGTAGTTGGTCAACACCACCACCGCTGCTGCCCCCAGCGTGGTGGAGATCAGCTCGCGGTTTTTGGCTGCCACGTGGTCAACCACGGGCAGGGTGAAGAGCGCGGCGGCCAGGCCGGGAACCACCAGGGCCAGGGCCGCCGCGCCCAACAGTGAAGGAGTCACGGTCATCTCGCGACTCATGATGGCCAGGAACAGCGCGGCCGTCGCCACAGCCAGCAGTGTTCCCAGCAACGCAAATTCGTAGACGGCCCGCACGGTGTTGGCGCGCTTGGCACGCCGGTCTGACTCGACCCGCCATCCCACAAAGAAGCCAAAGCCGCTGGCGCCGAAGGTCACCGTGACGGCGGCCAGGAGCAGCAGGGCGAAGGAGGCCGAGGATGCGGTGTAGCCGCTGTGTTCGGAGGTGGCCAGCGAGGTGGCAGGCGGGGCAAAGAATGCGAATGCGACGCCGTAAATGACGATGTAGCTAATGGCGGTGGCCCAGGCACGGCGGGCAACGGAGAGTGTGCCTCGCGTACGGGCTGCTGCGACCATTTCGGTACGGGCAGACATGGTTGTGGTTCCCTTCCATGGGGTACTGCTATCCATTGCCCGATGCCACAAGCGTCCCAGGCGCCGAGGGGTTTGCCAACGCGGTGAGGGGCCGCGAAGGGCCCGCAGAGGCCTGTGTGAGCACTCTCACAGCACGGTTGTTTTGGGTGTTTTGTCCGTTGATAAAAGCCGACATTCCCCCATAAACCCCTCGTATCGCGCGAGCGTGAATGTGGCGACCTTCACACCGCACCGCCGGTGTCGTCACCCCCGGCCGCTCCCAAAGTGGTGCGGTGGGATATCTCACAGGCCCCCACAATGGAGGCATGTGCGGACGCTATGCGGACTTCCTGACCGCCCAGGAGCTGACGGACACCTTTGCGCTGGGTGGCACGGCCCCTCAGCCCCGCCTGCTTGCACCCTCGTACAACGTGGCCCCCACCCACCTGGTGCACGTCATCCACTCCCACAATGGCCCGCGTCAACTGGACGTGGCCCGCTGGGGCCTCGTGCCGTCCTGGGCTCGCGATGCCTCCTCGGCGGCCCGTCTGATCAACGCCCGGGTGGAGACCGTTGACGCGAAGCCGTCCTTTAGCACCGCGTTCGCAAAACGTCGGTGCGTGGTCCCTGCCAGTGGCTACTTTGAATGGAGCACCCACGCGGGTACCAAGGCCCCGTACTTCATTCACCGCGCCGACGCCACGCCGCTTGCCTTTGCCGGGCTCCTGTCAGCCTGGCGAGCCCGGGAGGACGACGAGTGGCTCATCACCTGCGCGATTGTCACCACGGCCGCCCACGGCCCGCTGGCTGATCTGCACGAGCGTGCCCCCGTGATGTTGAGTGATGAGGCCTGGCACACCTGGCTGGACCCTGACTCCAGTGCCGATGACCTCTTCGCGGCGGCAGCGTCCGACGCTGCAGACGTGACCTGGCATCGCGTCAGTGACGCGGTGGGTCAGGTGCGCAATAACCAGCCGAGCCTGATCGAGCCGGTCACGCTGTTGTGAGATAGCACCGGCCTAGTGCGCCACCCGCAGCCGCACGTCACCGGCCACGACCTGTTCCACTGTGCCCGAGGCCGTGCGCACCTGGAGTGCGCCATCGGCACCGATCCCCGTGGCCCGGCCCGTCAGCGGCACCTGGCCGGCGCGTTCCACCACCACCTGCTGGCCAATGGTGGCCGTGACCGCCTCAACGGTACGAATGAAGGTGAGCGGGTCGGCCTCCACCTCACCAATGACGTCCCCCACGTGCATGGACAAGGTCTCCAATACGGCATAGCGGTCCACTCGGGGCGCACCCACACTCGCCAGTGACGCCGCGTGTGCCACGGGAAGTTCATCCAGCGTCTGCGACACGTTGATTCCTACCCCCGCCACCACGGCATCGTTGCGGCGTTCACACAAGATCCCGGCCACCTTGCGCCACTGACCCCACCCGGCCAGCACGTCACCGTCGGTGTTAACCACCACGTCGTTGGGCCACTTCAGCCAGGCATCCAGGTGATCGGCCCGTAAGGTCCGCACTACCGCCACCCCCACTGCCAGCGGTACCAGACCCCACTGGGTAGCCTCCAGCGCGGGACGCAACACGTAGCTCACAGTCAACGCCGCTCCACGCGGCGTCTCCCACCTGCGCCCGGCTCTGCCCCTCCCGGCGGTTTGATGATCGGTAACCAGCGCACTCAAATGCGGCCACGCCTGCGGATCGGACTCCAAAGCGGCAATGAGGTCCGTGTTTGTCGAGGCAGAACTATGCGTCACCGCCAGCGCACTCAGCGCCGCCTGCTCTCCCACCAGGCCCGCCAACCACTGTGCGGTCAACGGGCGACGCGGATCGTCGGGGCTCATTGACCCAGGCTAGACGAGTCCTTGCTACAGCACCGCGGCAACGGCGGGCGCGACTGCCGCCAGGACCGCCTCGCGCGCATCCTGCGCGGTGCGGGCCGAGCGGGCCAGATGTGCCAAATGCTGGCACTGGGCAAAGGTGTGATGCGCCAACGCGTACCGCACCAACGCCAGCTTGGACGGCGCCATCGACAAGCTACTCACGCCCAGGCCCGTCAACACCAGCGCCACCAGCGGATCCCCGCCAGCTTCCCCACACACTCCCATGGGCTTGCCCGTCTTGGCTGCGCCATCGCAGGCGGCCGCCACCACATCCAGCAGCGCCGGCTGCCACGGATCAAGCAGGTCAGACAATTCGCCCTGCATCCGATCGGCTGCCATCGTGTACTGAGCCAGGTCGTTGGTGCCCAAGGAGGCGAAGTCCACCTCATCGAGCACAAACCGGGAGCGTAAAGCCGCACCGGGAACCTCGATCATCACGCCCACGCTCTTGAGCCCGTTCTCGCGCACCCGTCGCGCAAACCAGGCTGCCTCCTCCGCCAACGCCACCATCGGTGCCATTACCCGCACATCCGCACCGGTCGCGTCGGCCGCACGCGATAACGCCTCCAACTGGGCGTCCAACAAGTCAGGACGCAGCGCCGATAGCCGCAGGCCGCGTCGTCCCAAGGCAGGGTTTTCTTCCGCGCCCAGGTTGGCAAACGCGAGTGGTTTATCCGCTCCCGCGTCCAACGTGCGCACCACCACTCGCCGTCCAGCAAAGGGCGCAAACACCTGCCGGTAAATGGCGTCCTGCTCGGCGACGGTCGGGGCCTGGGACGCGTTCAAAAAGACAAACTCCGTGCGAAACAGCCCCACGCCTTCGGCATCGACCGCGCCGGCCGCTGCCGCATCCTCAACACCGCCAATATTGACCAACAACGCCACCGACTTGCCATCCTTGGTGGCACCGGGGCCGTGACTGTCCGCCAACGCCTGGGCGCGGCGGGCACTACGGCCACGCAGGCGCTCCACCTGCTCCCCGGCCGGATCGATGTGCACCTGACCAGCCTCGCCGTCCACCAAAAGCGGCGTGCCCGGAGAGATATCGAGGCATCCGGCCGCTTTCACCACAGCCGGGATTCCCATTTGCGCGGCCAGAATTGCGGTGTGGCTGGTGCGCCCGCCCGCTTGCGTGACGATGCCAACCACCCGTTGCCGGTCCAGCGTGGCGGTTTCTGCCGGGGCGAGGTCGTGCGCAATCAACACGCATTCGTGCGTGACGGCCGACACCCCGGGGCTGGGTTCACCCAGCACCGCAGCAATGGCCCGGTCCCCCACATCCCGCACATCCGTGGCACGTTCAGCAAAGTAGCCGCCCAACTGTTCGAACTGCTGAACGAATGCCTGCGTGGCGCGGTCAATCGCAGTGGCTGGCCCACACGAAGCCGCCTGAGCTACTGCGGCATCAATCAGTCCCGGATCGCGAGCGAGCATTGCGGTGGCTTTGAGAATTTCCGCCGCATTGTCACTGGCCGATGCGGCCCGCTGATCAATTTGTGCGGCAACCTCGTCAAAGGCGGCCCGAATGCGCTGCGCGGCTGTGTCCCCATCCACCACCGGCTCATCATGCGGCGGCCGTACCGGTGGGGCGACGATCAGCGCCGGGGCATAGGCCGAACCCGCACTCACTCCGATTCCTTGGATGAGGCCCGCCATGGCGACTACTCGGCGTCCAGATCGCGTTCAAGCAGCGCCGCCAAGGTGTCGAGCACGTGGTCAGCGTTGGGCGCCTCGCACCCGAGCTCCACCGCATCACCGTGCCGGGCACCCAGCGCCATGATGGTGAGCATCGAATTCGCGGGGCCAGGAGTTCCTCCCGGCTTGCAAATAGTCACGGGCACTGCGGCCTCATTGACCGCGGCAACAAACAGGGCAGCCGGGCGGGCATGCAAACCCACCGACGATCCCACCACAACAGTGCGAGTAGCCATTGCGTCATCCTTCGGTTTCGGGGGCCACCAGGGCCACGTGGGTAGTCAGGCGAATATCCACGGGCAGGTCCGTGGAGCGGGTCACCAGCACCCGCTTGAGGTCAGCCGGTCCCGGCACCCGCGAGCCCGGCAGCCCCACGGCTGCCGCTCCCCAGCGCACCCCGATAGCCAGCGCATCGGGCATGGCCGCTCCTGCGTGGGTCGCGGCCAGGAAGCCCGCCAGTAGGCAGTCGCCTGCTCCCACCGTCGATTCGGGCTTGGTGACGCGCGCATGAGCGTGGGCAGCGCCGTGCGCATCCACTGCCACCGCGCCATGTTCGCCAAGGCTGACCACCACGGTGCCCACCCCGCCACGCACTATCTGGCGAGCCGCCGCGATCACGTCACCCACGGTGCCCAGTTCAATTCCCACCAGCTCTTGCAGCTCTTCATGATTGGGTTTGATCAGGTCCGGGCGGTGGGTCACCGCATCGGATAGGGCCGTGCCCGAGGTGTCGATCGCCACCTGCGCTCCGGCCTGCCGGGCCCGTTCCACGAGCCCGGCATACAACTCTGCGCCCACTCCGGGTGGCAGCGACCCGCAGCCCACCACCCAGGCCGCACCCACACTGCGCGCCTGTGCGGCATCGAGCATGGCGGTGACCTCGTGCGCGCCAGCGGCACGGCCTGCCTCATTCACCTTGGTGGTAGTGCCGTCGTCCTCCACCAGCGTGATGTTGGTGCGCACCGCACCGGGAAGGTCAATGAACTCGTGGTCAACACCCGCGTCGGCCAGCAGGCGGCCAAACTGGGCGGCTGCTACGCCCCCAGCAGGTAGCACCGCTACGGTGGCGTGACCGTTCGCGGCCAGGGCTCGCGACACGTTGACGCCCTTGCCCCCGGCATCAACGCGCCCCCCATTGGCACGGTTGACTTCACCCACGCGCAACGTGGGCACTTCAATGGTGCGATCCAGGCTGGGGTTGGGGGTGAGGGTGACGATCATGCGCGCACCACTTCCACACCTGCCGCGTCAAAGTCCTCGGCCGTGTCATCATCCAGGCCCGCGTCGGTCAACAGCATCGCCACCTGCTCGGCGGTCGCAAATCGATGCAGGTGCACCTGCCCCGCCTTGGTCGCATCGGCCACCATGATCACGCGCCGTGACGCGTTCGTCATGGCCATCTTGGCGGCAGCTTCAGCCTGGTCGGGAGTGGTGAAACCACGCTCCACGCTAAAGCCGTTGGCTCCCAGGAATGCCACGTCCGCGTATATGTCCCGCAAGGCCAGCGTCGTCCATGACCCTACGGCCGCTCCGGTGCGGTAACGCACCCGCCCGCCCAGCATCATCAACTCAATTCCGGGCCGGTCGGCCAACGTGGCGGCAATCGCAATGGAGTTGGTCACCACCGTCAATTCCATATCCACCGGCAGCAGGTCCGCAATTGCCACCGTGGTGGTGCCCGAATCCAACAACACGGATGCGCCGCGCGGAATCTCCTGGACCGCTCGTGCCGCAATGCGTCGCTTTTGCTCGGACTGCTGGCTCTCGCGGGTTGCCAAGGTCGGTTCGAGGGTGAGCCGCTCCACCGGCAGTGCACCACCGTGGACCCGGCGCACCACCCCCAGCCGCTCCAGGGCCGTCAGGTCGCGGCGCACCGTCTCAACGGTGACTCCCAGTTCCTCGGCGAGCGCACCCACCTCTACACGTCCATTGGCGCGGGCGCGCGCCAAAATCTCCTCGTGTCGTTCCGCGGCGTACACCGTGTCTCCTGTCCCGCCGTGCTTTACGGCTCGACCGTCACCTTGATGGCCGCACCGCGTCGCACAATGTCGAACGCGTCAAGGACATGGTCCAGCGAAATGTGCTCGGTGATCAGGTCCTTCACGGGGACTTGGCCTGAAGCGATCATCTCAAGGGCTGCCTTGTTGTGGTGTGGCGCCGAGCCGTTGGCGCCAAAGATGCGCAGCTGCCGGTAGTGCACCAAGTTGGAGTCACACGTAATGGTCGGGTTGGTCTTGGGTAGGCCACCAAAGAAGGAGATCCGCCCATTGCGTGCCGCCATGGCCAGCGCCTGCTCCTGCGCCACGTTAGCGGCCGTCGCGGTAATGATGCAGTCCGCGCCGCGACCATCCGTCAGCTCGAATACCCGCTGCACCACGTCCACCTCGGAGGCGTTGATCACCACGTCGGGCCTCACGGCCTCGGCTGTCATTTCTAGGCGTTCCACATTCACATCAATAAGCACGATGCGCGCAGCACCATTGGCGCGGGCCAAACGGATGTGCATGGCGCCAATAGGGCCGGCCCCAAACACCACCACCGTGTCACCGGCTTCAATGCCCAAAATGCGCTGCGCGTTGATGGCGCAGGCCAACGGCTCAGCTGCGGAGGCCTCGTCAAAGCCCACCCCGTCGGGGATGCGGTTGAGCCCGTCAACCTTCATCACTTCACGCGGCACGATCATGTATTCGGCGAACCCGCCGTCGTACTGATAGCCCATGGAGGTCTGGTTCTGGCACACCTCCATCCAGCCGCGAGAGCATTCGTAGCATTCGCCACATGGCACGGCGGCAATAACCTGCACGCGATCCCCCACGGTCCATCCCTCAACACCTGCACCTAGGTCCACAATCTCGCCGGCGATCTCGTGGCCGATGATGCGCGGCGGGGTGAGGTTCTGGTGCCCGTTGTGGAAGATCTTCACGTCGGTGCCGCAGGTCGAGCAGTTGCGCACCCGGATCTTCACTTCCCCGTCGCCTACCTGAGGTTCGGGGACGTCTTCGATTCGCAGGTCTTCGGGGGCATAGAACTTGAGGGCTTTCATCGGGATGGTCCTTCCGTTACGCGTGGTGGTGGTCAGGCGGTGGGGGTCAGGAGCGCGAGGACCTCATCGGTAGATGACGCCTCGCGCAAGGCGGCGGCCGTGTCAGGGTTCATCAGCACGGTCGCCAGGGACTGGAGGATGCCGACGTGCTCTTCGGAGCGCGATGCGATGGGAATGCACACGTAGACCGTGTTGCCGTCCCAGTCGACGCCATCGGGAAACTGAAGGTAGGCCAGGGCTGCCCGCTCAATGTGGGCGCGGCTTTCGTTGGTGCCATGCGGGATGGCCACCCCCTCCCCCACATAAGTCGACACGGATTCTTCCCGCTGAAGAATCGCTGCGGCGTATGCGGGGGAGGCGGCACCAATGTCGGTGAGCACCTCGCCACACTGACGCAGCGCGTCCGCCTTGTCCTCAGCCGTGAGGCCAAGGCGGACTGCGCCAGCGTCGAGGATTGCTCGCGGTTGGTCGGCGGTGTCAGGACTCAAGGGTCTGACCTGTCTTGATGGCCGTCTCGACCTTGGCAAAGGCGGGGTCGCCCATGAAGATCGTGAACGGCACCACCACGGCGCCGGGCACTGCTGACTGAGCACGGGCGGCCAGGCCCTGGTGACACAGCACCACCGAGGCATCGGCGGGGATCTCGTCAACAGGGGTGTGGATCACGTCCACTCCCAGCCCGGACAGCTTGGAACGCAAGGTGGAGGCCACCATCACGCTGCTGCCCATGCCTGCATCGCAGGCGACCACCACTTGCTTGACGTCGGAACCGTTGATTGACGGCATGCTCGTGCTCCTTTACTTCGTTGTAGGGACAATGCCGACGCTACGCCGCGGCGAGTTCGTCTGCTTGCTCTTGTGCGGCGTCGTCTGCACGCGCTTCGCGACCGAATCCCAACAGGAACGCAGCCACGATGAACGACACGGCGGCTGCAAGGATCACCTGCAGGAACATCACCGTGAACGAACCGAACGATGCCGGCGTGAAGGCAATCCACGAGAAGATCGATCCGGGCGATGGAGCCGAGACCAGTCCGCCGTTGAACAGCACACCCACGAGCACGCCGGTGGCCCCACCCAGGATGGTGGCCAGGATCAGCTTGGGCTTGGCCAGGATGAACGGGAAGTAGATCTCGTGAATACCGCCCAGGAAGTGAATGATGATCGCGCCGGGTGCGGATGCCTTGAGCAGCTTGGGCCCAAAGAACATGAAGGCCAGCAGGATGCCTAGACCGGGTCCAGGGTTGGATTCGATCATGAACAGCAAGGACTTGCCGTGGTCCTGCACCTGCTGGGCTCCCAGCGGGGTGAACACGCCGTGGTTGATGGCGTTGTTCAGGAACAGCACCTTGGCTGGCTCCACCACCACCGAGGCCAGCGGGAGCAGCTTGTTGTCCACCAGCCAGTCCACGCCGCTACCGGCCCATTCGATGAGCCGGGCGATGACCGGTCCCACCAGGAACTTGCCCAGTACGGCCAGCAGGCCGCCCAGGATACCGATGGAGAAGTTGTCGACCAGCATCTCGAAGCCGGGCTTGATTTTGCCTTGCCACAGGCCGTCGAGCTTCTTGAGGCACCAGGCCGCGAACGGGCCCATTGCCATGGCGCCAATGAACATGGGCAGTTGTGATTCGTCGCCGTCGGCGTTGGTGTAGACGGCACCCATGATCACGCCCATGGTGGCGATGGCACCAACCACCGCACCCCGTGACTTGTAGATCAGTTTGCCGCCGGTGTACGCGATGAGCAGGGGCAGCAGGTAGGTGATCATCGGGCCGACCAGTACGGCGACCTTTGCGCTCCAGTCCGCCAGGCTGGGGAACAGCTTGGGAATCCAGCCGTCCGGAATGAACAGGGCCGTAATCAGACCCCAGGCGATGAACGCGCCAATGTTCGGCATGATCATCGCGGACATGAACCGACCCAGGCGTTGGACTTGCGCCGCGGCGCCGCCCCCCGTCCGGTTCTTCTTTGCCTGAATATCAGGTGTTGACATGCGTTCCTTCCCTTCCTTGCCCCGCGTCATTGCGTTGGGCGAAGATGCATGCTGCCCGTTTGGGCCTGTCTCCGTTGACAATCGGCAATGTAGACCGCAATACGGGCAGAGTCAAGCGCAAAACGGCGCTAAACGGGGGTCTTTGCGGACGACGCTATGCGGGCTTCGCCGCACACGTATCCACTCGCTCGCTAGGCTGGGGCCGACCGAGCGAGGAGTACCGTGACCGCCACCCCCACCCCGAAGTCGACCGCCGCCGCATTGTCCGGACTGCGCGATCGCATCGCCGCTGCCGTGGACACCCCCGAAGAAGCCGCCCGTACCAAGCAGCACGCCCGCGGCAAGAAGTCCGCCCGCGAGCGCGTCACCGCGCTGCTGGACGAGGGCTCATTCGTGGAGTTCGATGCGCTCACACGCCACCGCTCCACCAACTTTGGCATTGAACGCAACCGCCCCTACGGCGACGGCGTGGTCACCGGATACGGCACCATCGACGGCCGCCAAGTCGCCGTGTATTCACAAGACTTCACCGTGTTCGGTGGCTCGCTTGGCGAGGTCCACGGCCACAAAATCACCAAGGTGCAGGACTTCGCACTGCGAACTGGAGTGCCGCTGATTGGCATTTCCGACGGCGGTGGCGCCCGCATTCAGGAGGGTGTAGCCGCCCTGACCCAGTTTGCGGAAATCTTCCGCCGCAACGTGGCCGCCTCCGGTGTGATCCCCCAGATCTCCATCATTTTGGGCCCATCCGCCGGTGGCGCCGTATACTCGCCTGCACTGACGGACTTCATCGTCATGGCCGACGGCACCTCCCAGATGTTCATCACCGGTCCCGACGTCATTAAGTCCGTCACCGGCGAAGACGTCACCTTTGAAGACCTCGGGGGCGGGCAAACCCACAACGTCACCTCCGGCGTTGCCCACTACTTGGCCGCCGACGAGGACGATGCGCTGGAGTACGTCCAACACCTGGTGCAGTTCCTGCCGCAAAACAATCTGTCTGACCCTCCCACCTGGGACAGCGAGGCGGACCTGGAGCCCAGCGACGCGGACCTAGCGCTGAACACCCTGGTGCCTGACAGTGACAACCAGCCCTACGACATGAAGACCCTCATTGAGACCGTGCTTGATGAAGGCGACTTCCTGGAAGTGCAGCCCCTGTTCGCGCCCAATGTGGTGGTCGGGTTTGGCCACGTCGAGGGCCACTCGGTGGGCGTAGTGGCCAACCAGCCCCTTTCGATGGCCGGAACCTTGGACATTAACGCCGCCGAGAAGGCCGCCCGTTTTGTGCGCACCTGCGACGCCTTCAACATTCCCGTACTGACCTTTGTGGACGTGCCAGGGTTCCTGCCCGGCGTCGGCCAGGAACACCAAGGCATCATTCGCCGTGGCGCCAAGCTCATTTACGCCTATGCAGAAGCCACGGTGCCGCTGATTACTGTCATCACCCGCAAGGCCTACGGCGGCGCCTACATCGTCATGGCCTCCAAGCAGCTCGGTGCGGACATCAACCTGGCCTGGCCCACCGCGCAAATCGCCGTGATGGGCGCCGGGGGGGCGGTCAACATTCTGCAACGTCGCACCCTGGCCGCCGTGGCCGAGGCCGGTGGTGACGTGGATGCCGAGCGCGCACGCCTGACAGCCGAATACGAAGACGCCCTGGTCAACCCCTACGACGCGGCCGACAAGGGCTACGTGGACGCGGTCATCGAGCCCAGCCACACGCGAGCCCAGATTGTGCGCGGCCTACGCGCGCTACGCACCAAGCGTGCCGCCCTGCCGCCCAAGAAGCACGGGAACATTCCCCTATGAATGCCACTGGCGAGCAGGCACTCACGGCCGCGGCCGCCATGCGCGTGGTACGCGGCGCCCCCGATGAGGAGGAACTGGCCGCGTTGGTGGCCGGCATGGTCGCTATAGCGTCGAGGGCCATCGACGATGAGGAGCCCGGCTCCCCCACGTCGGCCTGGATGGACCGTTCGCGTACCTTGCGTGGCGCCCGCTATGGCGTGCTCGGTCGGGGCGAGGCCTCCTGGCGTCACTCGTTGCGATGACGCGATCCCGCCCCGCCAGGGCAGCAACAGCCCTGCTCCTGGGCGGTACGGGAGCGCTCGTGGCTCCCACTCTCGCAGCCCGAGCCTGGACCGCGAGCACTATTCATCCGATCAATTCGCCGCGCCTGCGACCCGCAGCCGCCGCGCTGGTGCTGGGCGCACGCGTGTGGCCCGACGGCCGTCCGTCGCTGTTCTTGCGCCAGCGTGTGGAGGTGGCGGCGGCACTGTTTGCGCGCGGATTGGTGACCCAGGTGGTGCTGTCTGGATCGGGCCATAACCGCGAGGGTCTGGATGAGGTCGCGGCCATGGAACGCACTGCCGTCGCGGCAGGCGTGCCCACCGAGGCACTCCTGCTGGACGCGTTCGGGGTGAATACGTCAGCCTCCATTGCCAACGCCGCGCACCGGGAATCGGTGATCGTGTGCTCGCAGGAGTTTCACCTGCCCCGCGCCGTGGCATTGGGCCGCCGCGCTGGTCTTGAGGTTCAAGGGGCTTATCCCCCGCTGCTGTGGCGCTCGCACACCGCCATTGGGTACGCCCGTGAGGCGGCGGCAACCTGGAAGGCCGTCCTCACCACGTCAGGGACCCGGGACTAAAGTAATTAGGCAAGCCTTACCTTGCCTAATAGCGTGGCGTTATGTTGCTCACCGCGCTGGCGCCCGGGTCTACCACCCGCATCACGGGCGTGCGCGCCGGAGCGGATGCCAGCCTTCGTTTACGCGAGATGGGGATGCGTGCGGGCACAACGCTCCGCCTGGACATGGTGGCCGCCGGTGGGGCGCGCATCGTCGCCGTGGGTGGCGCCCGTTTGGCCATCGATCACTCAACGGCTGCACTGATTGACGTGGCAATGCCATGAGCACCGCGCCACCCACGTCACGCCGTACGGCCACCGTGATGCTGGTGGGCAATCCCAACGTGGGCAAGTCGACGGTGTTCAATCACCTCACCCGTGCCCGCCAACGCGTGGTCAACGCACCCGGCACCACCGTCACCCTCGCCCAGGGCACCTGGACTACCCCCACGCTGACCGCCACGCTCATCGACCTGCCCGGCACCTACTCCCTCATTGCGCGCTCCCCCGACGAACTCGTCGCGGCCGACGCCGTCACCGGCGGGGATTACGACCTCGCCGTGGTAGTCCTGGACGCCACCGCACTCAGTCGCAGCCTGTACCTGCTGGGCCAAGTTGCCGCCGCTCACCCCGGTCCGCTCATTGCCGCCGTGACCATGATGGATCTGGCGCGCAGCCGTGGCATTGCCCCCGACCTGGACGCACTGGCCCAGGCTCTTGGCATCCCCACCATCGCCCTGAATGGACGCAGTGGCGCTGGCGCCGACTCTCTCGCCCAGGCAGTGACCACCACCCTCGCCCATCCCACCCGCGTCACCGGAATTGACCCAGCCCGGCATCGCGCCGATCCGGCGCACCCGCTGGAGTGCGCCGAGAATCTCTTTGACTGGGTACACGGTGTGCTCGAAGCCGCCCAGCCCCCTGTGGCCGCACGACGCACCCTCACCGATCACCTCGACCGGATTTTGCTCACCCCGTGGGCAGGGATTCCGGTCTTTCTTGCCGTGGTGTGGGGCGTGTTCCAGCTGACCACCTCCGTGGCCACCTCGCTCATGGATGCGGTGACCGGCTTCATGGCCGGCCCGGTGGCCGACGCCCTCACTAAGGTCCTGACGTGGCTGCATGCACCACAGTGGTTGACCTCGCTGAGCGTGGATGGAGCGCTGTCGGGCGTGGGCACGGTGCTGTCCTTTGTGCCGCTGATGGCGATCATGTTCGCGGCGGTCGCGGTACTAGAAGGCAGCGGCTACCTGGCCAGGGTCGCGGTGGTAGCCGACCGCGCCATGCGCGCATTGGGGCTGGATGGGCGGGCCATGTTGCCGCTGATTGTGGGCTTTGGCTGCAATGTGCCCGCCCTGGCGGCCACGGCCGTGTTGCCCCATGCGCGCCAACGTTTACTGACGGGGCTCCTGGTACCGCTGACCACCTGTACCGCCCGCCTGGCGATCTACCTGATGTTGGCGCACACCTTCATTCCCGACCATGCCGGAACCGTGGTGTTTGCCATGTATGTGGCGGCGATCGTGCTGGTCATTGTGTGGGGCCTGATTGCCCGGCACACCGTCATGCGTGACATCACCCCCGAACCATTGGTGATCGCCCTGCCCGATTACCAGCTACCCCACCTGCGCACCGTAGGCCTGGGCGTGTGGACTCGGGTGGCGTCGTTTGTCACCAAAGCCGGAACCGTCATCATGATGGCGGTGGTCGCACTGTGGGCCGTGCAGGCTATCCCGGTTCACGGTGGTCACCGTCTGGGCGACGTACCCATCGAGGATTCCGTCTACGGCGTGGTGTCTGAGTCCGTCGCACCCGCCCTGGAGCCGATGGGACTGAACAACTGGCGCGTCAGCGCCGCTCTGATCAGCGGCGTGGCTGCCAAGGAGGTCGTCATCGGCGCGCTCGCACAGTCCTACGCCCTGGACGGTAGCGACGATGCGACACTCAGCGACCACCTGCGCGCCACCATTACCGACACCTCCAACTCGCACCCCACGGCAGCGGCGCTGGCGCTGATGGTGTTCTCGCTGTCCTATCTACCCTGCCTGGCGACCATGGCCGAGCAGCGTCGACTGTTTGGCTGGCGGTGGACGGCCCTGGCCGGTGGGGCTCAGCTCACTGGCTCCTACCTACTAGCGATTGCGGTGTTCCAGGTGGGGGTGGCATTGTGACCAGCGTCTTTGGCACGGTGATGGAACGGCTCAGCGCCGGGCAGAGCCCCCGCTCGGTTGCCCGCGAGTTGGGCATATCCGTGGACCTGGCCCAGGCGGTGGCTGCTGAGGCCGGACGGCTCGGGCTGACGGTAACCGCCGACGCCGCCTGCGGTACCTGCGCAACCCCCCGTTCGCTCGCCTGCGCCGGGTGTCCGATGGCGTCCCGGGGACCAGCCTCGGGCTAGGCTCCGAGCATGCCTCACCTGCCGCGCCTGGTCCTGGCGTCTGCCTCCCCAGCCCGATTGACCACGTTGCGCGCCGCCGGGCTGGACCCCGTGGTGGAGGTCAGCAACGTGGATGAGGATGCCGTCTTGGCCGCAGCGTCGGCCGCTGCCGCATCGCATGCAACGGCGCTCACGCCCGCCCAGGCGGTGCTGGAATTGGCTCGCGCCAAGGCTGAAGCCGTCGCCCAGGCCCGCCCAGCGGCGAACGAACTCATCCTGGGGTGCGACTCGATGCTGGAGTTTGACGGCGCGATATGGGGTAAGCCCGCTCACGCGCAGGCGGCTCGCGAGCGCTGGCAGGCGATGCGTGGGCGCCAGGGCGTGTTGCATACGGGCCATTGGTTGATGCGTGTAGGCCCTTCCGGCGGTGCGGTGGGTGCGACCGGTTCCACCGTGGTGCACTTTGCCGCTGTGGACGACGCCGACATTGACGCCTACGTGGCCACGGGCGAGCCGCTGGCGGTGGCAGGAGCGTTCACGGTGGACGGGCTGGGCGGTGCCTTTGTGGAGCGCATTGAGGGCGATTACCACAACGTGGTGGGGGTGAGCGTGCCGCTGCTTCGCGAGCTCATGGCCCAACTGAACGTGCGGCTGAGCGACCTGTGGGCACCCCGTCCCTAGGTGACGATTTGTGGTGAGTCCACAACCTACGGCGGCGTAACCTGCAAACCGGCCCGATTTATTGTGGGGTCCCTACAAACACATCGGGAACTGCTGTGCGGCGTAACAAATCGCATCGGCCACAGCACACCCAGACCGAGCCGCCGCGGCAAGCGGGGGTAAGTTGGGCGTCGTGCCTGCGTTCTCTTCGGTCCTGGTTGCCAACCGTGGCGAGATCGCCGTTCGCGTCATCCGTGCATGTGCCGATGCCTCTGTGCGATCGATTGCCGTGTACGCAGACCCGGACCGCGACAGCCACCACGTCGCCCTCGCGGATGAGGCATACGCACTCGGCGGGTCGACCGCACGCGAGTCCTACCTCGACATCGCCAAGATTCTTGACGTAGCCCGGCGCAGTGGCGCCCAAGCCATCCACCCCGGCTACGGCTTCTTGTCCGAGAACGCCGAGTTTGCCCAGGCCGTCATTGACGCCGGGCTGGTGTGGATTGGCCCTCCCCCTGCGGCCATTGACGCGCTCGGCGACAAGGTCAGCGCACGCCACATCGCACAACGCGCCGGTGCCCCCCTGGTTCCTGGAACCCCCGACCCGGTGGCCTCTGCCGACGAGGTGATCGCCTTTGCCGACGCCCACGGACTACCCGTCGCCATCAAGGCGGCCTTTGGCGGCGGCGGGCGCGGCCTCAAGGTGGCGCGCACTCGCGAGGAAATCCCCGAACTGTTCGAATCGGCCACCCGTGAAGCAGTCGCGGCCTTCGGCCGGGGCGAGTGCTTTGTGGAGCGATTCCT
>Ga0222423_1000220_pt1 | contig 49557 bp, 34 predicted proteins | sample 3A0metagenome_FD_182472 | JGI IMG/M metagenome (GOLD analysis project Ga0222423, IMG submission 182472) | Enriched microbial communities from leaf-cutter ant dump, University of Wisconsin, Madison, United States - 3A0 (version 2) | ecosystem: Environmental > Terrestrial > Nest > Insects nest >...
CTGGGGAGAGGGGGCGCTCTTCACCCCCCTGTGCGGCGGTGAGTCGGGGACGACAAGGCCGCGTAGCGGGAGCCGGCATGGATGCCGGAGTTGAGGCAACGCAGGACGCAGTTGCCCGATGCCCGATCGAAAAGCCCGGCCCCGGCTCACGAACTTGCCGGGCGCAAGCCCGGCAAGCGCCAAGCGGGGTGGCCTTCTCTTTGGCTACTTTCTCTTGGCCACTCAAGAGAAAGTAGCTCGCGCTCCGCAAGGAGTGCGAAAGCTTTTGCTCCGTACCCACCATCAAGAGCAAGAGCATCGCGCACAAGGTGCGCTCCTACAGAAAAGCAACAGCAAAAGCATCGCGGCTGAAGTCGCTCCCACAAGTGAGAGTGCGAGGTGTGCGAGAGCAGCTGGCTTTTGCTTGTGCTCTTGGCTCCCTCTCCCCCGCTTCGCGGGGGAGAGGGCTGGGGAGAGGGGGTGCTTTTCACTCCCCTGTGCGGCGGTGAGTCGGGGACGATCAGGCCGCGAAGCGGGCATCGACAGGGATGTCGATGCCTTTTCGTCCGGACAGGAGTCCGGTCGAAAAGCCCGGCCCCGACTCACGAACTTGCCGGGCATAAGCCCGGCAAGCGCCAAGCGGGGTGGCCTTCTCTTTGGCTACTTTCTCTTGGCCACTCAAGAGAAAGTAGCTCGCGCTCCGCAAGGAGTGCGAAAGCTCTTGCTCTGTATCAACCATCAAAAGCAAGAGCATCGCGCACAGGGTGCGCTCCTACAGAAAAGCAAGAGCAAAAGCATCGCGACTGAAGTCGCTCCCACAAGCGATGGCGTGAGGCGTGCAGGAGCAATTGGCTTGCGCTTGTGCTCTTGGCTCCCTCTCCCCGCTTCGCGGGGGAGAGGGTTGGGGAGAGGGGGCGCTTTTCACTCCCCTGTGCGGCGGTGAGTCGGGGACGACAAGGCCGCGCAGCGGGAGCCGGCATGGATGCCGGCTCCTTTTCGCTCGGGCAGGATGCCCGATCGAAAAGCCCGGCCCCGGCTCACGAACTTGCCGGGCATCGCCCGGCAAGCGCCAAGCGGGGTGGCCTTCTCTTTGGCTACTTTCTCTTGGCCACCCAAGAGAAAGTAGCTCGCGCTCCGAAGGAGGGCGAAAGCTCTGCTTTGGCTTTTCAAAAGCAAAAGCATCGCGGCTGAAGCCGCTCCTACAGAAAAGGCGAAAGCAAGAGCATCGCGCACGAGTGCGCTCCTACAAAAAAGAGGAAAAGCATCGCGGTTGAAGCCGCTCCGCGACGGGCGCAAGCCAGAGGCAAACGCTCAGAGCGCGGCGGAGGAGAAGCGCAGGGGGAGTTCGCCGGTGATGCCGGCGGGGTGGTCCGGGGGGACGGCGAAGCGCCAGGCCAGCACGCTGCGCAGGGCGTGGGCGTCGAGGACCGGGTCGCCGCTGGAAGTGGCGACGCTGGCGTGCGCGACGTGGCCGCTGGCGTCGGTGGACACGCGCATCACCAGGCGACCGTCCATGTGGCCGCGCAGGCGATACCACGGTTGCGAGGTGTCGGCCGGCGTGGCCAGCGGCACCAGCGTCGCAGGCGCCGCGACGGCGGGGGCCGGCGCCTCGTCGTGGGCGACCACCGGCGCGGGCATCGACAAGGGCGGCGCGCGGTGCGCCCGCACCACGCGCGCGGGGCGATGCGCGCGATGGGGCGCAGGCATGGCGTGTTGCATGGTGTAGCGTGCGGGCGCGCCGGGCCACACGGCGGTCAGCGTGCTGAGCCAGGCGGTGCCGGTGATGCCACCGGCCAGGGCCAGCGCGCTCAGGGTGAGGCTGGTGCGCAGGCGCGGCACGGTTCGCTCAGGGGCGTTCGAGGATGGCGGTGACGCCCATGCCGCCGGCGGTGCAGATCGAGATCAGGCCGCGGCCCGCGCCTTTCTGCTCCAGCAGCTTGGCCAGCGTGGCGATGATGCGCGCGCCGGTGGCGGCAAACGGATGGCCCACGGCCAGGCTGGAGCCGTTTACGTTGAGCCGTGCCGGGTCGATCGCGCCCAGCGGCGCGTCCAGTCCCAGCCGCTGCTTGCAGTAGTCGGCCGACTCCCACGCGCGCAGCGTGCACAGCACCTGTGCGGCAAAGGCCTCGTGGATTTCGTAGTAGTCGAAATCCTGCAGGGTGAGGCCGTGGCGGGCCAGCATGCGCGGCACGGCGATGGTGGGCGCCATCAGCAGGCCCTCGCCGTGCACGAAATCCACGGCGGCCACCTCGGCATCGCGCAGATAGGCCTGGATTTTCAGGCCGCGCTTTGCCGCCCACGCGTCGCTGGCCAGCAGCACGGCGGCCGCGCCGTCGGACAGGCCGGTGGAGTTGCCGGCGGTGAGCGTGCCGTGGCCGGAGCGCTTGTCGAACGCCGGCTTGAGCGCGGCCAGTTTTTCCAGCGTGCTGTCGGGACGCAGGAAGCCGTCGCGCTTGAGGCCGCGAAACGGCACCACCAGGTCGTCGAAGAAGCCCGCGTCGTACGCGGCCGCCAGCTTGCGGTGGCTGTCCAGCGCCAGCTGGTCCTGCGCCTCGCGGCTGACGTGCCACGTCCTGGCCATCAGCTCGCAATGGTCGCCCATCGACTTGCCGGTGCGCGGCTCGGCCACGCCCGGAAACGAGGGCTTGAGCTCGCGCAGCGAAAAGCCGTGCAAGGCCACCTTGAGTTTGTCCAGCGGCGTCCTGGCGCGGTTCATCGCCAGCAGCCGCTTGCGCAGGCGCCGACCCAGCACGATGGGCACGTCGCTGGTGGTGTCCGAGCCGCCGGCGATGCCCGCCTCGATCTGCCCGGCGGCGATCTTGTTGGCCACGATGATGGCGTTGTCCAGCGAGGTGCCGCAGGCGCGCGCGGTGGTGATGCCCGGCGTGGTGGGCGCCAGGCCCGAGGAGAGCAGCGCCTCGCGCGCCAGGTTCCAGTCGGCGGCGTGCTTGATCACCGCGCCCATCGCCACCTCGCCCAGCTCCACGCCGTGCAGTCCGTAGCGTTCCACCAGTGCGCCGAGCACCTTGACCGACAGCCCGAAATTGCCGACCTCGGCATAGGCGGTGTTGTTGCGGCAAAACGGAATGCGCACCCCGCCCACCACACCGACGCGCTGTTGCGTGTTCTCCATGCTCTGGACAATCCGGGAAATATCGACTCCCGCAAGGCTAACCCGCGAGGGTGTCAGGCGAAAGGGCGCTGTCGCACATCATCGCCGCTTCATTCAGCCCGTCATGCGCCCCGGACCGGATGGGTGATGGCGCTTTGCCGCTAAAATCACTCTTCCCGCCCGGAATTTCCCCACGTGGAAGCACAAACGCTGCTCGCCCTGCCCGCCGTGCTGGCGCTCGAAGTCACCGACGGCCAGGCACCGCCGCGCCTCACCCTCTCGCGTGACGAGGCGGCGGAACTGGTCGCGCACGTGGCCGACGACCTGCGCGGCCTGATCCCGCAGGTGGAGGCGGCGCGGCTGGCGCTGGCCGGCGCGCTGTTCGATCCGGTGGAACTGCTGCGACCGGGCTTTCCCGTATGGGCCACGCTGGACGACCTGGCCCGCCGCGTGCCGCGCGGCCAGTTGCAGAACGTGGTGGCGTTCGGCAGCAGCGAAGGCCAGATGCCCGCCCCCACGCTGCAACCCTCGCCGCACTACGCCGGCGGCCCGATGCGGCTGTTGCCGATCAGCCTGCTGGTGCCCGCCGACATGCAGGAGGACCTGGCCGAGCAGTGGGAGGTGCAGCTGATCGGGCGCGGCGAGGCCGGCACGCGCACCGCCGACTGGCTGATGCGCACGCTGGGCATCACGCTGGAGCACGTGCGCTACCTCAGCCGCAACGACCTGATGGCGCTTACCTGCGTGCAGTACGAACACGTCAACCTGGCGCCGCTGTGGGCGATGCTGGAAACCGCCCTGCTCACGCCGTACCGCGAGGAAGCCACCCTGAGCGCGCGCGGCCTGGGCTGGCGCTACGCGCAGGGCACGGTCACCGCGCAGTCGCCCGCACAATGGCTGGCGCAGCAACATGGCGAGGCGGCGCAGCGCGCGCACGAGTTTGCCGGCATCGTGTTCGAGCTGCGCCAGTACGCCGCCCTGCTCGACGCCCACCAGCTGCCGCTGGCACTGGACGCCGACCACGCCGAGGCCGGCCCCGGCTACCTGCTCGAAACCCTGGCCCCGGTGGATGCCGCCGGCAGCGCGCCCGCGCTGCATGCGCACGAGGCGCCGGGCCTGGGCGTGGTGGCGATCACCCTGGCGCAGCACGACGCCAACGGCGCCACGCGCGTGCTGGCGCACGGCTACCCGCTGCACCCGCAAGGCCGCGCCGCGCTGATCCAGCACCTGGCCGACCACTACGCCATCGCCCCCGACCTGCACGCGTTGGGCCGCGTGGCGATGGACGAGGGCGGCCAGCTGTCGATGTAGGTTCGCGGCTCGACACCCTGTTGGGAGCGGCATCGGCCGCGATGCTCGTGATCCGAGGCGCATCGAAAGCAAGAGCATCGCGACTGAAGTCGCTCCCACAACAACCGCCGATGACCCGTAGGAGCGCACCTTGTGCGCGATGCTTTTCGTGACGTGACGAAAAGCATCGCGCACAGGGTGCGCTCCTACAAATAAAGCGTAGGAGGCCTAGGCGGCCGTGAAATCCGTCTCGTACATCCAGTACGGGCAGCGCTGCATGCCGAGCTGGGTGTAGGTGGCCTGGGCGCGCTCGTTTTCGGTTTCCACGTACAGGCGCACGCCTACCGCGCCGGCCTCGCGCGCACGGCGGTTGACCTCGGCGTGCAGGGCGCGGAACACGCCGCCGCGGCGTGCGGCGGGGATCACGTACACGCTCTGGATCCACCAGAAATCGCCGTTGCGCCAGTCGCTCCACTCGTAGGTGACCAGCAGCCCGCCCACCGCCACGCCTTCGCGCTCGGCCACCAGGTAGAAACCGCGCCGCGGCTGCGCCAGCACGCCGCGCACCCCGCGCTCCAGCACCGTCTCGTCCAGGCGTCGATGCTCGGTTTCCCACGCCATCGCCGCATTCCACGCCCGCAGGTTCGACACATCGTCATCGGTGGCCAGGCGGATCGTCAGCGACATGGGCGGTTTCCGTGGGTGAAAAGCGGCATCGTAGCAGCGCCTTGCCGCACCGGTTCTTGCGCCGTCCACGCGCGGTGGTGCCGTCTGGGGCTTCGTGTCCATCGCATGCCATGTCCGAAAAGGGCCAGCGCACGGATGCCGCATCGACGATGCTACGGGCACCTCACCACGGAGAACGCACATGCCGTCCTTTCAACTGGTCGGACTCGACCCCGCGCCGTTCGCGCACCTCTTTGACCTGCCGGACGCGGAGCTCGAAGTTCGTGACATCCGGCGCGTCAGGGCAGATGCCGACACCGGATTCCCCTGCCGGGTCAGCCTGGAGGACGCCCGGCTCGATGACGAGCTTCTGCTGCTTCCGTTCCAGCACCAGCCGGCAGCGGGCCCGTATCGGGCGTCGGGGCCGATCTACGTGCGCAAGGGCTCGCGGCAAAAGCGGCTGCCGCCCGGCGTGGTGCCGCCGTATGTCACGCGGCGCCAGATTTCCTTGCGCGCGTACGATGCCGGCCACGCCATCATCGACGCCGAGGTGGTCGACGGCGTGGATGTCGCACGGCAGCTCGTGACGCTGTTCGCGAACCCCGACGTGCGGTACGTGCACCTGCACAACGCCAAGCGCGGTTGCTTCTCGTGCGCGGCGTTTCCCGCGTAGGCGACACACGCCGGCTCCATCCGTCGGCCTCCGCCGCACCATGCGCCTTGGGTCGTCCACCGCCGTGGCCGGTTTCGTGGGATGGTGGCGGAGTCATCCACGTGCGAGGGCTAACGTCATGCTCACCGGTTCACGCCGCGACAGGACAGGGAGGGTCGAGCGGCCACGCGGGCGGCCGGGCGCTGGAAGCGCCGCCCGATGCCGCGCACTGGTGGCAGGCGCGCTGGGCCTGGCCGGGGTCGTTCCGGCCGCGACGGCCGGAGCGATCGGCCCGGTCACGGCCATCACGATCACCGCCAACGCGGTCGGGCCCGACACCGAGAACTGCGCCGATTTTGTGCTGACGCCCGTGCAGGTACGCGCGTTTTTCGACCGCGCGGTGCTGATCACCGCAGGCCAGCAGCACGACTTTTTCCTGTACGGCGCCTGCCTTGCCCAAGGCTCGCTGAAGACCCGCTACGATAGCTGGACGTGGGAAATCCGCAGCCTGGGCACGGCTACGCTGCGCGCCAGCAGCGGGGACGTGTTTCTTCTTGGCGACCCGGCGCAGACCTCGTCGCTGGACGACGACGGACGCTGACCCGCACCGGCGGCCTCGCACGCGTTGGACACCACCCGGGAATCACGCCAGATGGAACCGCTCTCGTACTACCGGCAGGCGCTGCACGACCGTGGGCTGGACCCGTCACCGGTGGATCGGCGGGTAGCGGCGGTCGCGTCCGCCGACGCGGGCGCCCGCGCGGCGCAGCTGGCGCAACTGGCGCACGAGGCCGACCTTCTTCCGTACATCCTCGATCGCGACTACGGCGCCATCGCGCTGCAGCACGCCGCACGGTCGCTGGCCGACGCGGACCTGCGCCGCCACCTGCTTTCGGCCGCCCTGGCACGCGCCACCAGGTGCGCCAGCGGCGCCACGTCCGGTGGCGAAGGCCTGGCCCGGTCATCCCACGTCCGCGAGCTGGAGGCACTGCTGGCCGCACCGACCGACGCACACGCAAGCCCACCGGAGCACCCATGACCGCATACAAGCCACCCGGCCACAACGCCGTGTCGCCCTATCTCCTGGTGACCAGTGTCCGGATCACACGCTGAAACACCCGCTGCGCGCGCCGGCACCTGCCCATGACCGCCCCGCTGCGGCAAACTCCCCGGTCAACCATCCGGCGGAATCCCGTACCCATGACCATGCCAACGACGCCCGCCGCGATACGCGCCGATCGCCCGGCCCCACGGTGTGGCAAGCGCCTGACAAGGGCCGTGCCGCTGCTGTTGTTGCTGTCCATGGCGGCGAGCGCCATGGCCGCCACCGCCGCCACCGGGCTGGCGGCGTACAAGCAGGCCGGCGACCAGCTCACCGCCATGGTTGCCAGCGCGGAGGCCGGCGGCAAGCTGGCCCAGCTCAGGACGCCGGCGTTCGAGCGCCTGGTGGATGTCGTCGCCGATGGCGATCACCTGATCGGCAACGGCCCCTATCCCGTCGATCAGGTGGGAACGCTGCTGGAGATATGCGACGTCGCCAACACGGCCTTCATGCACCTGGTTCTGTTTGACCTCAAGTCGCAGGTGAAACCCGGCACGCCGCCGCAAGCGGCAGGCGCCGCCGTGATGAGGGTGATGGCGGACAACAACCGGGCGTTCCAGGACGAGCTGATGAAGGTGCAGCCGTTCCTGTTCCGCTGCCTCGCGGCCGAGGTCACCCCGATCACCAACTTCATGCTGGCGCTGAAACCCGAGGAGGTCACCGAGGTGAGGCGCCAGGGTCTGGCCCGGTTGAGGCGGGGCATTTTCATGATGCTCACCGGCACGCTGCTGGCCACCCGCAACACCGGGCTGCGCGAGGACTATCGCGGCACCGTCCTCGCCGCCCTGGCGCAGGTTTCCGAGGCGCTGGCATCCGTCACCCCGCTTTCAGACCGCCAGCGGATCGTGGCGATGGCGGAGCGCTCGTCCTCGGGCGCCGCGCCGGCTTTCCAGCCGCACCTGGAGAAAATCGCCGCAAGCTTCCGCGACCAGCGCTGCGAGGGGCTGTGTCCCATGAAGTAGGCTGGGCAAGCCGCCCAAGCGGCGCCAGACCAGGGGAGCACGCATGAACCGGATTCATCCCGCACCGGCCGCCACGCTGGCGCTGGCCGGGCACCGGGACACGGGCAAGCTCGTGCCGGTGACGGAAAACCACGCCACCCTCGTGGTGGACCAGGTGGCCCTCATGCGCGACAGCTGCATCCTGGCCAACAGCAAGCACTCGCCGCGGCTGACCGGTATCCCATGCTGATGCCGCCCTTGCCCATACGCGCGGCCCTGCTTCTCGCCGCGCTGTGCACGCTGGCCGTGCTGCTGGCGACAGTCGTGCTTTTCCGGCGACGCGCCCGCTGCACCGCGCATCCCTGGCTTTATCGCACGGCGTTGTCGGCGCTGATCGCCCTGCTCTGCCCCACGTTGCTGGTGGCCGGCCACGGCGGCCTGCCCTTGCCCACCATCACCGGCGCGGCAACCGTGCTGGCGGCCGTGCCGCTGGATGAGCTTCGGCTGACCTGGGTGGGGCTGGGCAGTCGCGATGCCGGCGTGCTCCTTGCACCCTGCCTGGTCAGTTTTGCGCTGGCCATGCTGGTGCTGTGCACCGCCCTGGGCAGCCGCACGCCAGCCATACCGGCGTGGGACGAATGACCGGGTGGCATCGCGTGGCCGGCGATGGATGGCAAGTTCGCGATACGTCGTCAACCATCACGCATATCGAAGGGGACAATAATCGTGGCCAATGCATCAGGCACCTGCATCAGTGACCCGCCGGAAGAAATCCATGTGGCCGCACGCTACCTGGACGAGGCCGTTACCGCGCACATGCAGAACAATCGGGCGCTGGCCGCCGATCTCATCCGTGCGGCGGACATGCCTGCGATCCATGCGTGGCTGAAGCCCATCTGGTCGAACAGCGAGCAGCATCTCGTCGTTCCCGCCGCCAGCATCAAACCCACGCTGAGCAAGGAAAGCCGGCCGCCGGCCCGGATGCCAAGCGCAGCGCAAAAGCGCGAAATCCATCAAAGGGATGGATACAACTGCCGCTTCTGCGGCATGCCCGTAATTCGCCCGGAGGTTCGCAGGCGCATCTCCATTGCCTATGCCGAAGCTGCACGCTGGGGCACTACCGAAGCACAGCAGCATGCGGGCTTCCAAGCCATGTGGGCGCAATATGACCACATCGTGCCCCACGCGCATGGCGGCACCAGTGAGATAGACAATATGGTGCTTACCTGCGCCGCATGCAATTTCGGCCGTGGAAGCTACCTCATCGAAGAGCTTGGCATCACGGATCCGAGACTTCGATCTCCCCTACGCAGCGCCTGGGATGGCCTGGAGCGTTTCCAGTGAATCCGGATCTTCTGGCCTACAGCCAAGAGCATCGCGGCTGAAACCGCTCCTACAGGGGTCCGAAAGCTTCTCGCAACACCGAAAAACAGACGTCCATACGTCCATCGCGTCCGTTGATGAGGCCGGCTACACTGGCTTGCCGGCGTCGGCACGCACCGGCGCGAAGCGTGGCACAGGCGTTGGCCAGTGGGGCGCCGTGCGTCGTGGCCAATCACGAGGGCTGGAAAAAGGACCACCGTCATGGACACGCAGGAAACACCCCGCATTCGTCCCCCATGGCTGGCCGCGCTGCTGCCGCTGGCGCTGACGGCGGGCCAGGTGCTGCTGGAGTCCGCGCCCCGCATCATGCTGGGCATTGGCCTGGGCTTGTCCGTGGCCGTGCTGGTGCTGTGGTGGGCGGGCGCGCGCTGGTTGCAGCGGACGCGACCGCAACTCGGCCACGCCCAGCCGCTGCGGCTGTGGCAGGCGCCCGTGCTGTGGGTGCCGCTGGTGGGCGCGGTGGCGGTGGTTCTGCTGCATCGCCTCGGCGGCTAGGGCCGTCGCCCGGTTTGTACGCATTCCCTTGTTTCCGGCCTTTTGCTGAAGGATTTCGCATGCATCTCACACCCACGCAGCGTCGGCGACGCGTTTTTCTGCACTGGGAGACCTGGCTCGCGCTGCTGCTGGGCGGTGCTTGTGCCGCGTTGGGCAGCCATGTCGGCGAGCAGTTTCTGGGGCACCCCAGCCTTTTCGCCGGGGTGGGCGGTGCGCTCGGCGGCTACGTCATGTCCCTGGGGACGCGCTACGTCGAGCGCCGCTACTACCCGACCGCGCGCTGACCCTTTTGCTCGCGGCGGGACGAAAAGCCACCCCCTCCCAGCCTCCCCCTGCAATCAGGGGGAGGAGCAAGGTGTGCGGACCCGAAGCTTCCCGCTCCCTCCCCTGCTTTGCAGGGGAGGGCTGGGGAGGGGTGCTCTTGCTCGTGGCGTGACGAAAAGCCACCCCCTCCCGACCTCCCCCTGCAAGCAGGGGGAGGAGCAAACAGCGCGCATGCGCGGCGGGGCCTTTGCGGTTGCGGTGGGCGCGATCAGGCCCCATCTGCCAAGGTATCGACCCGATCACGCGTGGCGCAGGCCGGCGTGGTGGAGTTGCCCCGGCGGTAGTGCAACCATCGGCGGGGTGTCGGCCCGTCTGCGGCGGGGCGGCCCTTCCCCACCCTCATGGAGTTTTCTCCCCCATGCCGACACCTCGTTCGGATGCTCTCGTTTTTTTCGGCGCCACCGGCGACCTGGCGTTCAAGAAGATCTTTCCCGCGCTGCAGACGATGATCACGCGCGACGGGTTGGACCTGCCGATCATCTGCATCGCCTACTCGCACTGGACGCTGGAGCAGTTGCGCCAGCGCGCCCGCGACAGTCTTGAGCAGGCGGCGCGCGACAAGGGCGTGGCGATGGACGAGGCGGCGTTTGCGCGGCTGTCGGACCGGCTGCAGTACGTGGATGGCGACTACAACGACCCGGCCACGTTCACCCGCCTGAAACAGGCGCTGGGCGAGGCCAGGCGGCCGCTGCACTACCTGGCGATACCGCCCAGCCTGTTCGGCGTGGTGGCGCGCGGCCTGCGCGACGCCGGCTGCGCCGACGAGGCGCGCATCGTGGTGGAGAAGCCCTTTGGCCGCGACCTGGCCACGGCGCGCCAGCTCAACGCCACACTGCACGAGGTGTTTCCGGAGCCGTCGATCTTTCGCATCGACCACTACCTGGGCAAGGAGCCGGTGCAGAACCTCTTGTATTTCCGCTTTGCCAACACCGTGTTCGAGCCGGTGTGGAACCACCACTACGTGGACAGCGTGCAGATCACCATGGCCGAGCAGTTTGGCGTGGACGGGCGCGGCGCGTTCTACGAGAGCGTGGGCGCGATCCGCGACGTGCTGCAGAACCACCTGTTGCAGGTGACGTCCCTGCTGGCGATGGACGCGCCGGTGGGCAACGACCCGGCCGCGATCAACGCGGAGAAACTGCGCCTGTTTCGCGCGATGCGCCCGCTCGGCCCGGCCGACGTGGTGCGCGGCCAGTTTGCCGGCTACCGCGACATCGACGGCGTGGCGCCGGACTCGGACATGGAGACGTTCGTGGCGCTGCGCCTGTACATCGACACCTGGCGCTGGTCGGGCGTGCCGTTCTACATCCGCGCGGGCAAGTGCCTGCCGATCACCACCACCGAGGTGATGGTGGACATGAAAACCCCGCCGATGTCGGTGTTCGACACCATCGAGGCGCCGCAATCCAACTATTTCCGCTTTCGCCTGAGCCCCGAGGTGGTGATCGCCGAGGGCGCGCGGGTGAAGACGCCGGGCGAGGCCATGCGCGGCGAACCGGTGGAGCTGGTGGCGCGGCACGATTCGGCGCCGGAGAAATCCCCCTACGAGCGGCTGCTGGGCGACGCCATCCGCGGCGACAACTCGCTGTTCACCAGCGACGAGTGCGTGGAGGCGGCCTGGGCGGTGGTCGATCGCGTGCTGAACCACGCCAGCCCGGTGGCGATCTACGAGCCCGGCAGCTGGGGCCCGGCGGCCGCCGCCGACGTGGTGGCCAGCCCCGAGGGCTGGCACGACCCGCAGGCGGAGCCGGACGCGCCATGCTGACCATCACCGCCCCGCCGGCGTGCACCGGCCCTGCCGGCCGGCGTAAACTGGACGACTTGCCGCCGCGCCCGCAGCGGCCGGCCGGCCCACGGCATTGAGCCGTCCATACGTCCATATCCCAACGACCCCTAGCATCACGAGCACCCTGGAGCCAGCATGAAAGCGACACAGCAACTGCACGACCTCGGCCAGAGCATCTGGTTGGACAACATCACCCGCACCATGCTGGACGACGGCACGCTGGCGCGCTACATCGCCGACTACTCGGTCACCGGCCTCACCTCCAACCCCAGCATCTTCGAGGCCGCCATGGCCGAGGGCGAGGCGTACGACGACGGCATCCGCACCAAGTCCGCCACCGGCCTGTCCGGCGAGGCGCTGTTCACCGAGCTGGCGCTGGAGGACCTGCGCCGCGCCGCCGCGCTGTTCAAGGGCATCTTCGACGCCACCGGGCAGGTCGACGGCTGGGTCTCGATGGAGGTTTCCCCGCTGCTGGCCGCCGACACCGAAGGCACGCTGGCCGCCGCGCGGCAGATCCACGAGCAGGGCAAGTGCGACAACCTGTTCATCAAGATCCCGGGCACGCCCGAGGGCGTGCCGGCGATCGAGGAGGCCATCTTTGCCGGCATCCCGATCAACGTGACGCTGCTGTTCTCGCGCGAGCAGTACCTGGCCGTGGCTGAGGCGTACATGCGCGGCATCGAGCGCCGCATCGCCGCCGGGCTGGACCCGAAGGTGGGCTCGGTGGCGTCGGTGTTCGTCAGCCGCTGGGACGTGGCCAGCAACAAGCAGCTGCCGGCCGAGCTGCACAACAAGCTGGGCATCGCCATCATCCAGCAGACCTACCGCGCCTACCGCGAACTGCTCGCCTCGCCGCGCTGGCAGAAGCTGGCCGCCGCCGGTGCCCAGCCGCAGCGCCTGCTGGTGGCCAGCACCGGCACCAAGGACCCGAACGCGTCCGACACGCTGTACATCAGCGCGCTGGCGGCGCCGGACACCATCGACACCATGCCGGAGAAGACCCTGCTGGCGCTGGCCGACCACGGCCAGCTGAACGGCGTGATGCCCGAGGACGGCGGCGACGCCGACGCCATCGTGGGCAAGATCGCCGCCGCGGGCGTGGACATCGACGCGCTGGCGCTGAAGCTGCAGCAGGACGGCGCGCAGGCCTTCGTGAAGTCCTGGCACCAGTTGCTGCAGCGCCTGGCCGACAAGGTGGGCAGCCTCGGCGCGGCCAAGGCATGAGCGCCGGCCTCACCCGCAGCCCCGCGTGGCTGGCGCTGAAGCAGCACGTCGCGCAGGTGGGCCAACGCCACCTGCGCGAGCTGTTCGCCGCCGATCCGCAGCGCGGCGAGCAGCTGGCCATCGAGGAGGCCGGCCTGTATTTCGACTACGCCAAGCAGCGCGTCAACACCGAGACCATGGCCTTGCTGCGCGACCTGGCCGAGGCGCGCGGCGTGCGCCAGCGCACCGAGGCCATGTTTGGCGGCGAGCGCATCAACACCACCGAGAACCGCGCCGTGCTGCACGTGGCGCTGCGCGCGCCGGCCGGCCAGAAAATCCTGGTGGACGGCCACGACGTGGTGCCCGACGTGCACGCGGTGCTCGACCGCATGGCCGCGTTCAGCGACCAGGTGCGCGACGGCCACTGGCTGGGCCATACCGGCAAGCGCATCCGCAACGTGGTCAGCATCGGTATCGGCGGCTCGGATCTCGGGCCGGTGATGGCGTACGAGGCGCTGCGCGACTTCAGCCGGCGCGACATGGTGTTCCGCTTTGTCTCCAACGTGGACGGCACCGATTTCGCCGAGGCCGTGCGCGACCTGGACGCGGCCGAGACGCTGTTCATCGTGTGCTCCAAGACCTTCACCACGCTGGAAACCCTCAGCAACGCCCAGGCCGCGCGGCAGTGGGCGGTGCAGGCGCTGGGCGACGACAGCGCGGTGGCGAAGCACTTCGTGGCGGTGTCCACCAACGCCGAGGAAGTGGCCAAGTTCGGCATCGACACCGCCAACATGTTCGGCTTCTGGGACTGGGTGGGCGGCCGCTACTCGATGGATTCGGCGATCGGCCTGTCCACCATGCTGGCGATCGGTCCCGGGCACTTCCGCGAGATGCTGGCCGGCTTCCACGCCATGGACGAGCATTTCCGCCATGCGCCGTTCGAGCGCAACCTGCCGGTGACGATGGCGCTGCTGGGCATCTGGAACGTCAACTTTCTCGACGCCGGCACGGTGGCGGTGCTGCCGTACGAGCAGTACCTCAAGCGTTTTCCCGCCTACCTGCAGCAGCTGACGATGGAGAGCAACGGCAAGCGCGTCACGGTGGGCGGCGAAGCGGTGGACTACGCCACCGGCCCGGTCTACTGGGGCGAGCCGGGCACCAACGGCCAGCACTCGTTCTACCAGCTGATCCACCAGGGCACGCGCATCGTGCCGTGCGATTTCATCGGCTTCGGCAAGACGCGCAACCCGGTGGGCGACCAGCACGACCTGCTGATGGCCAACCTGATCGCGCAGGGCGAGGCGCTGGCGTTCGGCAAGAGCGCCGACGAAGTGCGCGCCGAGGGCACGCCCGAGGCGCTGGTGGCGCACCGCACGTTCGACGGCAACCGGCCCAGCAGCACCTTGCTGGCGGCCGAGCTGACGCCGCACACGCTGGGCCTGCTGATCGCGCTGTACGAGCACAGCGTGTTCGTGCAGGGCGTGATCTGGGACATCGACTCGTTCGACCAGTGGGGCGTGGAGCTGGGCAAGCAACTGGCCAAGGCCACCATTGCCGAGCTCACCGCCGCCGAGCTGCCCAAGCTGGCGCACGACAGCTCCACCAACACGCTGATCCGCCGCTACCGCCAGCTGCGCGACAGCTGAAACCCGGCAGGAGCGCACCCTGTGCGCGATGCTTTTCGGTTGTCCGTAAAAGCATCGCGCACAGGGTGCGCTCCTACCTGTTCGAGGATTCCATGAGCCAGCAGATCTCCCCCCTCGCCGGCCAGCCGGCACCCCCGTCGATCCTGGTCGACGTACCCCAGCTGCTGGCCGCCTACGCCGACCTGCAACCGGACCCGGCGGTGCCGGCGCAACGCGTGGCGTTCGGCACCTCCGGCCATCGCGGCAGCTCGTTCGAGCGCAGTTTCAACGAGTGGCACATCCTGGCGATCAGCCAGGCGATCTGCGAATACCGCAAGGGCAAGGGCATCGACGGGCCGCTGTTCATCGGCGCCGATACCCACGCACTGTCGCAGCCGGCGTTCGAAAGCGCGCTGGAGGTGCTGGCCGCCAACGGCGTGGAGACGATGATCTCCGCCGGCGGCCAGTTCACGCCCACGCCAGCCGTGTCGCACGCGATCCTGGTCCACAACCGCGGTCGCACCTCGGGCCTGGCCGACGGCATCGTCATCACGCCTTCGCACAACCCGCCGGACAACGGCGGCTTCAAGTACAACCCGCCCAACGGCGGCCCGGCCGACACCGACATCACCAAGTGGGTGGAAAACCGCGCCAACGCGCTGCTGGAGGGCGGCCTGCGCGAGGTCAGGCGCATGCCGCTGGCGCAGGCGCGCAAGGCCGCCACCACGCATGTGCACGATTACCTGGGCCATTACGTGGCCGACCTGGCCAACGTGGTGGATTTCGACCTGATCCGCAGCGCCGGCGTGCGCATGGGCGTGGACCCGCTGGGCGGCGCGGGCGTGCACTACTGGGGGCCGATCGCCGAGCGGTACGGGCTGGACCTGACCGTGCTCAGCGAGACGGTCGATCCGCAGTTCGCGTTCATGAGCGTGGACTGGGACGGCAAGATCCGCATGGATCCGTCCTCGCGCCACGCCATGGCGCGACTGATCGGCCTGAAGGACCGCTACGACGTGGCGTTTGCCTGCGACACCGACCATGACCGCCACGGCATCGTCACACGCTCCAGCGGATTATTGGAGCCGAACCATTACCTGTCGGTGCTGGTGGACTACCTGTTCCGCCATCGCCCGCAGTGGAGCGCGCAGGCCGCCGTGGGCAAGACCGTGGTCAGCACCGCCCTGATCGACCGCGTGGCGAAGCGGCTGGGCCGCACGCTGTACGAGGTGCCGGTGGGCTTCAAGTGGTTTGCGCCGGGCCTGTTCGACGGATCGCTGGGCTTTGGCTGCGAGGAAAGCGCCGGTGCCTCGCTGCTGCGCCGCGACGGCACGGCGTGGGTGACCGACAAGGACGGCCTGGTGCCGGCGCTGCTGTCGGCCGAGATCACCGCCCGCGAGGGCAAGGATCCGGGCGAGCTGTACGCGCGGCTCACCGATGAACTGGGCAAGCCGTTCGCCAACCGCGTCGAGGCGCCCGCCACGCCGGCGCAGAAGGCCAAGCTGTCCAAGCTGTCGCCCGAGCAGCTGAAGACCGACCAGTTGGCTGGCGAAAACATCGCGCAGGTGCTGGACCGCGCGCCCGGCAACGGCCAGGCCATCGGCGGCATCAAGGTGGTTTCCGCCAGCGGCTGGTTCGCGGCGCGGCCGTCCGGCACCGAGGCGATCTACAAGATCTACGCGGAAAGCTTCAGGGACGAGGCGCATTTGCAGGCGCTGCTGGGCGAAGCCCAAAGCATCGTGGACGCGGCGCTGGCCTGAAGTCCCCAGGCTGTCATTCCCGCGACGGCGGGAATCCAGTGACTCCGGCAAGCCGCTGGATCCCCGCCTTCGCGGGGATGACGGCGTGGGTTCCCTGCTGCCCCTCATCCGGAGACCCGCCATGTCGCACGACCTCGACCAGCAATGCATCGACACGCTTCGCTTCCTGTCGGTGGACATGGTGCAGAAGGCCGACAGCGGTCATCCGGGCTTGCCGCTGGGCGCCGCGCCGATGGCCTATGTGCTGTGGACGCGGCACATGCGCTACAACCCGGCCAACCCGCAATGGGCCGACCGCGACCGCTTCGTGCTGTCTGCCGGCCACGGCTCGGCGCTGCTGTACGCGCTGCTGTACACGACCGGCTTCGACGTCTCGCTCGACGACATCAGGCAGTTTCGCCAGTGGGGCAGCAAGACGCCCGGCCATCCCGAGTACGGCCACACGCCCGGCGTGGAGGTGACCACCGGCCCGCTGGGCCAGGGCCTGGCCAACGCGGTGGGCATGGCCATCGCCGAGGCGCAACTGGCGGCCAGCAGCAACCGCGACGGGCACACGGTGATCGACCACCGCACCTGGGCCATCGTCAGCGACGGCGACCTGATGGAAGGCGTGGCCAGCGAGGCCGCCTCGCTGGCCGGCCACCTGCAACTGGGCAAGCTGGTGTGCCTGTACGACGACAACGACGTCACCCTGTCCGCCGGCACCGACATGACGTTTTCCGAGGATCGCGCCAAGCGCTTCGAGGCCTATGGCTGGCAGACCATCACCGTGCCCGACGGCAACGACGTGGCCGCGATCGACAACGCACTGAAGGCCGCCCGCGCCGACACCGAACGGCCCACGCTGATCCTGGTGCGCACCCACCTCGGCTTCGGCTCACCCGAGCAGGACAGCTACAAGGCGCACGGCTCGCCACTGGGCGCGGCGGACGTGGCGGCAACCAAGCGCAACCTGGGCTGGCCCACCGAGCCGGATTTCCTGGTGCCCGAGCCGGCGTTGGCGCACATGCGCCAGGCGCGCGATCGCGGCGCGAAGGCGGAGGCGGACTGGCTCAGCCGTATGGACGGCTATTCCAGGGCCTTCCCCGACGAGGCGCAGGCGCTCGACCGCCGCCTGCGCGGCGAGCTGGCGCCGGGCTGGGACGCGGGCCTTCCCGTGTTTCCCGCCGACGCCAAGGGCATGGCCACGCGCGTGGCCGGCGGCAAGGTGATGAACGCGTTCGCCGCGCGGGTGCCGGCGCTGTGCGGCGGCTCGGCCGACCTGGACCCGTCCACCCATACCGCGCTCAAGGGCCTGGGCGATTTCAACCCCGCTCCCACCCCGGGCGAGGACACCGAAGGCTCCGACGGCGGCGGCTGGAGCCGCGCGGGGCGCAACTTCCACTACGGCGTGCGCGAGCACGCGATGGCGGCGATCAGCAACGGCCTGGCCGTGCACGGCGGCTTCATCCCGTTTGACGCCACCTTCCTGATCTTTTCCGACTACATGCGCCCGGCCATCCGGCTGGCCGCGCTGATGGGCCTGCACGTGGTGCACGTGTTCACCCACGACAGCGTGGCGCTGGGCGAGGACGGCCCCACCCACCAGCCGGTGGAGCAACTGGCCAGCCTGCGCGCCATCCCCAACCTCACCGTGATCCGTCCCGCCGACGCCAACGAAACTGCCGTGGCGTGGAAGGTGGCGATGGAAACGCGCAACGCGCCGGTGGCGCTGGCGCTGACGCGGCAGAACGTGCCCACGCTGGACCGCCAGCGTCATGCCGGCGCCGACGGCCTGCGCCAGGGCGCCTACGTGCTGAGCGATGCGAAGGACGGCAAGCCGGCGCTGATCCTGATCGGCACCGGCTCCGAGGTGGACCTGATCCTGCGCGCCGCCGACACGCTGCGCGCCGACGGCATCGCCGTGCGCTGCGTGTCCATGCCCAGCTGGGAGTTGTTCGACGCGCAGCCACAACGTTATCGCGACGAAGTATTGCCGCCGCACGTGCACGCACGGCTGGCGGTGGAGCTGGGCTCGCCGCAAGGCTGGCACCGCTACGTGGGCCAGCGCGGCGCCGTGCTGGGCATCGACCACTTCGGCGCCTCCGCCCCCGCCGACGTGCTGCTGCGCGAATTCGGCTTCACCGTGGACCACGTGGTGGCACGGGCAAAGGCGCTGCTGGAAAAGTGATGCGCGCCGCACGCCGCGCCTCAAAGCCCCGCCAGCACCGCAATACCCTCTCCCCTCCGGGGAGAGGGCAGGGGAGAGGGGACACGCCGCGGGAAAGCCCAACGAAGCCCGCCCACCCTTCACGAGCACATCAAGCGCCGTCTGCTTTGATGCCTGTTTTCACGGGAGCCTGCGCATGACCCACGCATTCAATGTCGGCGACCACGTGCGCTGGAATTCCGAGGCGGGCCACGTCAGTGGCACCATCACCCGCGTGCACACGCGCGACACCACGTACAAGGGCCACACCCGCCATTGCAGCGAGGACGACCCGCAGTACGAGATCAAGAGCGACAAGACCGACCACGTGGCGATGCACAAGGGCGCAGCGCTGCACAAGATCGACTGACCATGGCGGCGATGCCCGACACGGTCTGGACGGTCGGCCACTCCACGTTGGCGCTGGACGATTTCCTGCGCCTGCTCGACGCCTGGCGCATCGAGGCGATTGCCGATGTGCGCCGCTTTCCCGGCTCGCGCCGTTATCCGCATTTCGCCAGCGAGGCGCTGGCCGCCTCCCTGCCCGCCCACGGCATCGATTACCAATGGCTGCCCCGGCTGGGTGGACGCCGCAAGGCGCGGCCGGACTCGCCCAACACCGCGTGGCGCAACGCGTCGTTCCAGGGTTATGCCGACTACCTCGCCACGGCCGAGTTTGCCGCCGGCCTGGATGCCCTGCTCGCGCTGGCCGCGCGTCGCCGCACCGCCATGATGTGCGCCGAGGCCGTGTGGTGGCGCTGCCATCGCGCGCTGGTGTCCGACGTGCTCAAGCTGCGCGGCATCGAGGTTGTTCATCTGATGGACGCCACGCACAGCGTGGTCCACCCCTACACCTCACCGGCCCGCATCGTGGATGGCCGGCTCAGCTACGCGCCCGCGTAGTCCTGCCTTTGTAGGAGCGCCCTGTGCGCGATGCCTTGGCCTTCGGGAAGCCGAGGCGAAGAGCGCCCTCTCTCCCCGGCCCTCTCCCCCGCCAAGCGGGGGAGAGGGAGGAAGCCGTACGCGCCGTGTGGGAGCGGCTCCTGCAAGCTGCGTGCGGCGGGCCTCAGCTCTTCTTGATGGCGTGGCCGCCGAACTCGTTGCGCAGCGAGGCGAGCAGCTTGTCGGCGAACGAGTCGTCGTCGCGCGAGCGGTAGCGCTCCATCAGCGACAAGGTGATGACCGGGGCCGACACGCTCAGCTCCATCGCCGCGTCCACCGTCCAGCGGCCCTCGCCGGAATCGACCACGTACGGCGCGATGCCGGCCAGGGTCGGGTTTTTGCCCAGCGCGCTGGTGGCCAGGTCGAGCAGCCACGAGCGCACCACCGAGCCGTAGCGCCAGATCTCGCCCACCTGGTGCAGGTCCAGGTCGAACTCCTGCTTGTGCTTGAGCAAGGCGAAGCCTTCGGCGAAGGCCTGCATCATGCCGTACTCGATGCCGTTGTGGATCATCTTGGTGTAGTGGCCCGAACCGGCCGGGCCCACGTGGCCCCAGCCCTTGTCCTTGGCCGGCGCCAGCGTCTCGAAGATGGGGCGCAGCGCCTCGACCGCGGCGGTGTCGCCGCCGATCATCATGCTGTAGCCCTCCTGCAGGCCCCACACGCCGCCGCTGGTGCCGCAGTCGACGTAGTTGAGGCCCTGCTCGGCAAAGCGCTGGGCGCGGCGCTGGGTGTCCTTGTAGTTGGAGTTGCCGCCGTCGATCACGGTGTCGCCCTTGGCCAGCAGCGACAGCAAGCTGTCGAGGGTGTCATCGGTGATCTTGCCGGCCGGCACCATCAGCCACACCACGCGCGGCGCGGGCAGGGCCTGGACCAGCGCCTCCAGCGAGGCGGCCGGCGCGATGCCCTTGGCCTGGACAGCCTTGCGCGCGTCCTCGCTGGGATCGAAGCCACTGACCTTGTGGCCACCCTGCACCAGGCGCTCCGCCATGTTGGCGCCCATGCGCCCCAGACCCACCATGCCAAGTTCCATCGCTTGCTCCATCGGTAAAAAGAGGAGGCCCGCACGGCGGGCCGGTTGCGCATTATCGCCTGTATGGAGCCGTTGGCCGCCAATCGGGGCCAAAACACACTGTTCGCGGGCGATGTCGCCTCCGCGTGACGCCCCTGATGGCGGCGCTCCTAGGGTTGTCGCCGCGTGCGCGAGGCGCCGAGCTTGCGGGTAAGCGTGTTGCGGCCCACGCCCAGCGCCTGCGCGGCGTTCTGGCGATGGCCGTCGGTGGCCTCCAGGGCCACTTGCAGCAGGGTGCGGTCCAGCGCCTCGCGGGCGCGTGAATGGATGTCGGCCTCGCCGGCAGCCAGTGCCTCGGCGGCCCAGTCGCGCAGCGCGTCGGTCCACTCGCCGCCGCCCGGGGCGCCGGCCATGGTGTCCAGGTCGGCAGGCAGGATCTCGGCGCCGGGGGCGATCACCGCCAGGCGCCGGCACAGGTTTTCCAGCTCGCGCACGTTGCCGGGAAAGTCGCGCTGGGCGATCGCCGTCAGCGCGGCCTTGGAAAAGTGCTTGGGCGGCAGCTTCAGGTCCTGCGCCATCAGCGACAGAAAATGCCGCGCCAGCAGCGGAATGTCGCCGCGCCGGTGGCGCAGCGCGGGCAGCTCGATGCGCACCACGTCCAGCCGGTGCATCAGGTCGGCGCGAAACAGGCCGGCAGCCACGCGCGCGGCCAGGTCCTGGTGGGTGGCCGCCACGATGCGCACGTCGCAGCGGATCAGCTCGCGTCCGCCCACGCGGTAGAACTCGCCGCCGGCCAGCACCCGCAGCAGGCGCGTCTGCAGGCCCAGCGGCATGTCGCCGATCTCGTCCAGAAACAGCGTGCCGCCCTCGGCCTGCTCGAAGCGGCCGGTGACGCGACGCAGCGCGCCGGTGAACGCGCCCGCCTCGTGGCCGAACAGCTCGCTTTCCAGCAGCTCGCTGGGGATGGCGGCGGTGTTGAGCGCCACAAAGGGTTTGTGGCGGCGCGCGCTTTCCTCGTGCAGCGCGCGCGCCACCAGCTCCTTGCCGGTGCCCGTCTCGCCGGTCACCAGCACGTTGAGGTCGCTGGCGGCCACGCGGCCGATCAGGCGAAACACCTCGCGCATGGGCGCGCTCTCGCCCAGCAATGCGTGCCGCGCCACCGGCTCGGCCGGCACCACCGGCTCGGCCGGCGCCGCCGTGCTGGCCAGCGCGCGCTGCACCGCCGCCACGGCCTGGTCCAGGTCGAACGGCTTGGCCAGGTAGTCCACCGCGCCGGCGCGATAGGCGGCCGCCGTGGTGGCCACGTCGGTGAACGCGCTCATCACGATCACCGGCCCCACCCCGCGCTCGCGCAGGTCGCGCAGCAGGCTCAGCCCGTCCTCGCCCGGCATGCGCACGTCGGTGAGCAGCAGCGCGGGGCGCTGGCTGTCCAGCGCGGCGCGCGCCTCGCCGGCATCGCCAAACTCGCGCACGCCCAGCCCCGCATCGCGCAACGCCTCGGCCAGCACATAGCGCACGCCACGATCGTCGTCGACGATCCAGATGTCGTCATTCATGGAAGAGCCTCACGAGAAGAGCCCCTCCCCCTGCGCGCAGGGGAGGGCGCAAAGCAGCTCCTCCCCCTGCTCGGCAGGGGGAGGTTGGGAGGGGGTGGCTGGGGCGGAGCGCGAAGATCAAGAGCAACCCCTCCCCAGCCCTCCCCTGCAAGCAGGGGAGGGAGCAAAGCGGTGCGCGGGGGTCAGTCATGGCCGCTCTCCAGGGGCAGGTAGAGCGAGAACACGGTGTCGCCGGGGCGGCTGGTGCAGCGCAGTTCGCCACCGTGTTCGTGCGCGATCTCGCGGGACAGGGCCAGGCCCAGGCCGGTGCCTTCGGGGCGGCCGGAAACCAGCGGCTCGAACAAGGTGTCGCGCAGGGCGGCGGGGACGCCGGGGCCGTCGTCGGCCACGTCCACGCGCAAGGCCATGCGTGCCACGCCGTCGCCCAGGCGCAGGGCGTGCTCGGCGCGGGTGCGCAAGGTGAGTGTGCGGGCGCCGGCTTCCACGGCGTTGCGGGCCAGGTTGAGCAGCACCTGCTGCAGGCGGTCGGCGTCACCGTGCAGGTCGGGCAGGCTGGGGTCGTAGTCGTGCTGCAGGCGTGGCGCGCCGGGGTCGGCCTGCAGCAGGTCGGTCACCCGCCGCAGCAGCTGGTGGATGTTGACCGGGCCGAGCTGCGGCGCGCCGTCGTTGTGCAGCAGCCGGCCGGCCAGCGCGGCCAGGCGGTCGGCCTCGTCGATGATCATGCCGGCCAGCGCCTGCAGGTCGGGGTTGCCGACGCGCCGCTGCAACAGCTGCGCGGCGCCGCGCAGGCCGGCCAGCGGGTTTTTCACCTCGTGCGCAAAGCCGCGCAGGGTGGCGGACAGCGGGGAATGGCCCGACGACGTGTCGGCCAGCGCGTGCACCTCCAGCAGCAGGCCGCCGTCGAGCGGTTGCATGGCGATGTCCACCCGCGTCTGGCGACCGTCCATGGCGGTGAGCTGCGCGCCGCGCAGGTGCACGGGGCGTTGTTGCGCCAGCGCGCGCTCGGCCTGGGCCAGCCGCGTGGCGTCGCCCACCAGCCACGCCAGCGGCTGGCCCAGCGCGCTGCGCGGGCCCAGCGCCAGCCATTCGGCCAGGGCGGGATTGATCCACTGCAGGTGCATGGCCGCGTCGACCACGGCCAGGCCGGTGGCCATCTGTTCCGCACACGCCTGCCAGTCGACGTCGCTCATTGCACCATTATGGTTATCGCATTGATTTGGTGCAACAGGGGATTTGGCGAATCTTGAACCGGCGGTTCACCGGCAGTCGGTTATGAAGGACAGGGTGTGCCAACCTGCCGTCGCGCGCGGTGGTGCGGCCTTCCGCCTTTTTGCTGCGAGGTGCCATGAGCTGGAAAGACGAGCAGCGGCTCGAACGCCGCTTTGCGCGCATGGAGCGCCTGCTGCCGGCATGGATCGCCCGCCCGCTGCGCTGGCTGCGCGTGCCGTCGTCGCGCTGGTTGCGCGTACCGGCGGGGCTGGCGCTGGTTGCCGGCGGGGTGTTCAGTTTCCTGCCCCTGCTGGGGGTGTGGATGCTGCCGCTGGGCTTGCTGCTGCTGGCGCAGGACCTGCCGTTTCTGCGGCGCCCGATGCTGCATGTGATGCTGTGGCTGGAGCGTCGCTGGCTGCGCTGGCGGCGGACGCGCGGCGCAGGCTGACCATCCGCGGGCCGACCATCATCGCCACCAACGAACACGGGCGCCGAAGCGCCCGTGTCCGCCATCCCATCGACAGGATTACAGCGAGTAGTACATCTGGAATTCCAGCGGGTGGGTGCTGGCGCGGTACTTGGTGACCTCCTTCATCTTCACCTCGATGTAGGCGTCGATGAAGTCGTCGGTGAACACGCCACCGGCCTTGAGGAAGTCACGGTCCTTGTCCAGCGCCTCCAGCGCGGCGTCCAGGCTGGAGCACACCTGCGGGATGTTCTTTTCCTCTTCCGGCGGCAGGTCGTACAGGTCCTTGTCGGCCGGCGCGCCCGGGTCGATCTTGTTGATGATGCCGTCCAGGCCGGCCATCATCAGCGCGGTGAACACCAGGTAGCCGGAGTTCATCGGGTCGGGGAAGCGCACCTCGATGCGACGGCCCTTGGGGCTGGCCACGTAGGGGATGCGGCAGCTCGCCGAGCGGTTGCGCGCCGAGTACGCCAGCATCACCGGCGCCTCGAAGCCCGGCACCAGGCGCTTGTAGCTGTTGGTGGTGGAGTTGGCGAACGCGTTGATGGCGCGCGCGTGCTTGAACACGCCGCCGATGTACCACAGCGCCATCTGGCTCAGGCCGCCGTACAGGTCGCCGGCAAACAGGTTTTCGCCGTTCTTGCTCAGCGACTGGTGCACGTGCATGCCGCTGCCGTTGTCGCCCACCAGCGGCTTGGGCATGAAGGTGACGGTCTTGCCGTTCTGGTGCGCCACGTTCTTGATGACGTACTTCATCGTCATCAGCTCGTCGGCCTTCTTCACCAGGGTGTTGAACTTGACGCCGATCTCGCACTGGCCGGCGTTGGCCACCTCGTGGTGGTGCACCTCCACCGTCTGGCCCAGCGACTCCAGCACCTTGCACATGTCGGCGCGCAGGTCGCCCAGCGAATCGACCGGGCTGACCGGGAAATAGCCGCCCTTCACGCCCGGACGGTGGCCGGTGTTGTTGCCGTCGTACTTGTAGCGCGACGACCAGGCCGCCTCCTCGGAGCCGATTTCATAGAACACGCGGCCCGGGTCGTTCTGGAAACGCACCGAATCAAAGATGAAAAACTCCGGCTCCGGCCCGAAGAACGCCGTGTCGGCGATGCCGGTGGACTTGAGGAACGCCTCGCCGCGCTTGGCGATGGAGCGCGGGTCGCGGCCGTAGGCCTGCATGGTGCTGGGCTCCAGCACGTCGCAATGCAGGATCAGCTGCACGTGGGCGCTGAACGGGTCGAGGTGGGCGGTATCCGGATCGGGCATGAGGATCATGTCCGACTCGTTGATGCCCTTCCAGCCGGTGATCGAGGAGCCGTCGAACATCTTGCCGTCTTCGAACGTGGACTCGTCGATCTGGTGCGCGGGAAACGACACGTGATGGTGCACGCCCAGCATGTCGGCAAAGCGGAGATCGACGAACTCGACGTCGTGTTCCTGGATCAGGTCGAGCACTTTCTGAGCAGTCATGAAGCAACCTCGCGTGTGGATGGCGGCATGGGTTTAGCAACCGCTGTGCCAACGCGCCAAGTCATTGAATTGCGGCGCATTGCACAGGGTGGCGGCGGTGGATCGGCAGGCAAAAGCACAACGACGGGGCTATTTTCCAGCCCATATCCCCAACATGGTGCAACAAGAACCCCGGGCCGGTCCGCGCCAAGGCGGGCCGGCCCGGCATCGTCGCACGATCGCCCGCGCCGCGCTCAGAACGCCTTGGCCACGCCCAGCACGCCCGTGGCGCGGCCCAGGTAGTGACCCTGCGCATTGGTGTACGCCGACCGGCGCGCGTTGGTGTCGTAGTAGCCCAGCGCCACCGACCAGCCCTTGGCGAAGGTGCGCGTCACGCCCAGCTTCCAGTCGCTGTAGCCCAGCCCGTCGTGGTGCGCCACGGCCTGGTGGCCGACGTGGGCGTTGAAGGTCCAGTCGGCGTTGATCGCCGGGTTCCACGACAGGTCCACGTAGCCGCTGCCATGGCTGTCGGCCACGCCGAACAGGTTGCCGAACGTCCGCGAATATTTCAGCGACAGCGATTTCCAGCCCAGCGCGGCATAGCCCTCCAGCGTGTGCGGCCGCGTGTAGCCGCGCGGGTAGCTGCCCGGGTAGCCGTAGGCGTACAGGCCCGCGTCAAGGCTCCAGTCATCATCGACGTGGCCGCGCCAACCCGTATAGACGTCCCATTCCAGGCTGCTGGACACCGGCTGCGCGGGGCTGGAGCTGTCGGACAGCCAGCTGATGTTGCTGCCCCAGCCGCCCGCATACCAGCCGCTGTCGTGGTCGTACTCCGCACCGGCCTGCAACGCCGCCTGGCGATTGGTCTGCGACAGGCCGCGAAACAGGTAGTCGCTGACCAGCCCCGCCGCACCCGTCACGCTGCCGGCGGCGGCCGACAGGGGCAAAACGGTGAAAAGCGCCAGCGCGGTTGCACCAGCATGGATCAGGCTTGAACGTCGCTTCATCGGCATGACTCCCCGGCAATGCAGCAAAACCCGGCCCGTCACCGGCACCGCCACACGCGGCCCGGCCAACCGGATACCGCTGCGCTGCAACATGCGGGCCAGCCCATCGGCCTGGCGAGGCAACAGCAAAAGCATCGCGGCTGAAGCCGCTCCCACCGGTGGGGATCTCGCCTGATGTAGGAGCGCACCCTGTGCGCGATGCTTTTCGTCACCCGGCCCAAAAGCATCGCGCACAGGGTGCGCTCCTACGGGGGCCTCCGACGCTGCTGTTGTGGGAGCGACTTCAGTCGCGATGCTGTTGCCCCGGCGTCATCGCCACGCCTCGATCGCCAACCATCGCAGCGCAACATGTCGCGCAGCCCTTCACCGGGTGTGTCGATGGCTTTTTTCTGCGGCGGAGCATCACGAAAACCCGCTTCGTGACCGGCATCACCGCTGCGGAAAACCGGCTTGCAGCGCGCGCAAACCGGGCTTCCGGACCCGCAAAATCGCTGCTAGGGTTAGCGCTAACAACAAGGGGAGCCAAACCATGTCATCGACGCCTTCCACCCTGATCGGCCGCACGCGGCGACTGCTGCTGGCCGCCGCCGTGGCCACGGCGCTGGCATCCACGGGCGCGGCGTTCGCGCAGGCCGCGCCGGCGCCGGGCCAGGCGCTCACGCTCAACGACAAGGGCTATTACGGCTCGCACGGTTTCGACGTGCTGGTGTTCAGCAACTGGTACGACGGCCTGTTCGACGACGCCAAGATCAGCGGCGTGGAGATCATCCACCACGACCAGCGCACCGCCACCAACGGCGACATCCGCCTGTCGCCCACGCCCGACCAGTGGGACCCGTTCGGCAAGATGACCGGCCGCGACGTGGACCAGGCCAAGGGCACCATCGACACCCAGCTGACCTACCCCGCCTACGACTTCAGCTACCACGTGCACACCCGCAGCGAGGGCGACAAGGTGGTGATCAGCGTGGTGCTGGACAAGCCGCTGCCGGCCGCGCTGGCGGGCAAGGCCGGGTTCAACCTGGAGTTCCTGCCCTCGGCGTATTTCCACCACAGCTTTTTCGCCGACGACGTCGCCCATCCGTTCCCGCGCTACGCCGCCAGCGAGATGACCAAGCCGGGCCAGGGCGAGCGCGCCGAACCGCTGCCGCTGGCCAGCGGCAAGCGCTTCGTGCTGGCGCCGGACGACGCCCGCCAGCGCATCACCGTGACCGCCGCCGACGGCACCATGGCGTTCTACGACGGCCGCAACCAGGCGCAGAACGGCTGGTTCGTGCTGCGCCAGCTGATCCCGTCCGACAAGACCGGCACGGTGGTGGAGTGGACGCTGTCCGGCAGCACCGACCCGCACTGGGTGCGCCCCACCGTGATCGGCCACTCGCAGGTGGGCTATGCGCCCTCGCAGGACAAGGTGGCCGTGCTCGAGCGCGACCCGCAGGCCAAGCCGGCCGGTGACGCGCGCCTGCTGCGCGTGGCCCCCGACGGCAGCGAGCAGGCCGTGCTCAGCGCCGCGCCCAAGCCGTGGGGCGAGTACCTGCGCTACGACTACGCCAAGTTCGACTTCAGCAGCGTGACCCAGCCGGGCCTGTACGTCATCGAGTACGACGGCCAGCGCACCGAGCCGTTCCCCATCGCCGCCGACATCTACGCCAACGCCTGGCAGCCCACGCTGGACATCTACCTGCCGCAGCAGATGGACCACATGCGCGTGAACGAGGCCTACCGCGTGTGGCACGGCGACTCGCACCGCGACGACGCGCGCCAGGCGCCGATCAACCACAAGCACTTCGACCTGTACGCGCAGGGGCCGAAGACCGACACCGCGTTCAAGCCCGGCGAGCACATCCCCGGCCTCAACGTGGGCGGCTGGCTGGACGCGGGCGACTACGACATCCGTACGCAGACGCAGTACTCCATCATCCGCTCGCTGGTGCACGCCTGGGAGGATTTCCGCCCCACGCGCGACACCACCCGCGTGGACTGGGAGCGCCGCCGCGTGGACATGCACCAGCCCGACGGCGTGCCCGACGTGCTGCAGCAGGTGAAGCACGGCGTGGTGCAGCTGGTGGCGCAGTACGACGCGGTGGGCCATGCCGTCAACGGCATCATCGCCCCCGACCTGGCGCAGTACCGCCACCTGGGCGACGCGGTGACCAAGACCGACGGCCTGGTCTACGACCCGTCGCTGAAGGACGGCGAAGAGAAGGACGGCCGCAGCGGCACGCCGGACGACCGCTGGGCCTTCACCAACAAGTCCACGCCGCTGGACTACGGCTCCATCGCCGCGCTGGCCGCCGCCTCGCGCGTGCTGCGCGACATCGACCCGGCGCTGGCCGACAAGTCGCTGACCCTCGCCGAAAAGGTGTGGGACAAGGAGCACAGCCACGCGCCGGACATCTTCGACTTCGGCAACACCACCGGCGGCACGCTGCAAAGCGAGGAGTTCCACGCCGCCGTGGAGCTGCTCACCACCACCGGCAACGCCAAGTACGCCAAGCGCGTCGAGGCGCTGTGGCCGTGGGTGGCCAAGCACTTCGTGCCCGAGGCCGTCGACGCGGTGCGCGCCCTGCCCCACATGCCCGCCAGCTACCGCGCCAAGGTGGAAAAGGCCGTGCGCGGCTACGCCAGCCAGCGTGCCGCACTGGTGGACAACCCCTACGACGTGCCGATCACGCGCGGCGGCTGGGCCGGCAACGGCATGATCGTGCGCCTGGGCATCACCGACTACGTGCTGCACAAGGCGTTCTCGCAGATCATCGACGGCAAGGGCGTGTTCCGCGGCCTGGACTACCTCTACGGCACGCACCCGGGCTCCAACCTGTCGTTCGTGTCCGCCGTGGGCGCGCGTTCCAAGGAGGTGGCCTACGGCCACAACCGCGCCGACTTCACCTTCATTGCCGGCGGCGTGGTGCCCGGCGTGCTGGTGCTCAAGCCCGATTTCCCCGAGAACAAGGAGGACTGGCCGTTCTTCTGGGGCGAGAACGAATACGTCACCGACCTGGGCGCCTCCTACCTCTACCTGGCCAACGCCGCCAACGCGCTGGTCGAGGGCGACACCAAGACGCCGTAAGCGCGCGTCGGCGCCGGACGCACAAGCGCCCGGCGCACCACCAATCAAGCAGTCCCGCTTCTCTCCAAGGAGGTTGGCCCGCGTGGCCACCTCCCTTTTTTTTTTGCGCGCCATGCGCGCCGCCATGCCCTTTGCCCCGCCCACGGGAGACCGGCCAGGGCTGCACGCGCTGACCGGCATCGCGCGAAAACCGCGCACCTGTGGGAGCGGCTTCAGCCGCGACGGCGTTGGGCAGCCAACCGGATCGCGACTGAAGTCGCTCCCACCACAACCGCCGAACCCCTGCAGGAGCGCACCTTGTGCGCGATGCTTTTACGCAGGCACAACCAAGAGCATCGCGCACAAGGTGCGCTCCTGCAGTCAGGCACAGCCTTGGCGCCCGCGCCTTTACTTTGCCGCCGGCGCGTCCATCCGCAGCACGAAGGCCGGGCCCAGGTCCACCACCTGGGCGGCGGAGGCCAGGTGCACGACCAGGGTGCAGCCGCCGGCGTCGCAGTCGCGCGGGGCGATGGTTTCCATGGAATAGAGCTGCCAACCGCCTTGCACGGTTTGCGGCTTGTCGACCAGCGCGTCATAGGGCGGCGAGTCGATCTGGATGCGCATGCCGAGGGCGGCCGGTGCGCCGCTGGTGGTGGTGGCTTTGAGCCAGGCCGCCGCCAGGATGTGGTCGCCCTTGCTGATCTTGCCCTTGATCGGCACCTGCGCGGCGGCATCCCACGGCGCCGCACCGGCCGCCGCGATCGTCACCCGCAGGGCCGCGCCGCCCTGCACGCTCTTGTCCTTCACCCGCTTGACGGACGGCGTGCCGTACACCTGCCAGCTGTCGTTGGGGTCATTGATCAACTGCTTGGAAATGCTGTCCTGCGCCACGGCGCGCGGCGGCACGGCCACCGCCATCAAGGCGACGAAAGCCACGGCCAGCACGCAGCTGCCCGTCACGAAACGGACCTTCTTCATGAATGGATCTCCCCTGGTTGTACTCCCCTCGCACGACTCTACACGGTTGCACGCGCGCGATGGAGGGGTGGCGCACCCGCCCGGCGCATCAACGCAGCCGCGCGCGCTGCGCCTTGGCTTGCGCGCCGATGGCCGCGCCGGTCGGTCCGAGGGCGGCCAGCAGGCCGTCGAGCGTATCCAGGTCGGCGCGGGCGCCGGTGTGGTCGCCGGCGTCCAGACGCAGGCGTGCGCGCAGCAGCAGGCCGCCGGCATGCACCGGACTGGTGGTGTCGCCTTGCGCGGTGGCCAGGCGCATCTGGGTGGCCAGCAAGGCCGAGGCGTCCGCCGGCCGGCCCTGTTTCGCCAGCAGTTCGGCCAGGCGCAGGCGGGTGCCCATCGCCACGCGGCTGCTTTCGCCACCCAGGCGGATACCCATGTCCAGCGCCTGCTCCAGATCGGCACGTGCCTCGTCCAGCCGGCCGGACTTGAGTTCCAGCGTGCCCAGGTTGCTCAGCAAGGAGGCCAGGTGCGGCGATTGCGGATTGGCCTGCCGGTAGATGTCCGCCGCGCGGCGGAAGGACTGCTCCGCACCCGCCAGGTCGCCCAATTGCACCGATGCCACCGCCGCGTTGTTCAGCGCGCCGATCGCATCGCTGGTGGACGGCAGGCGCAGTTGCTCGAACATGCGCCAGGCGGCCTGCGCGGTATCGCGCGCACGCGCGGCCTCGCCCATGCCCAGGTAGGCGCCGGCGAGATCGGCCATGCGCGCGGCCACGATACGGTCCGGGCCATCGCCCAGTTGCGCACGACGCGCGGCAATGGCCTGCTCCAGTACCTTCGCGGCGTCCTCGGCGTGGCCGTCCGCACGCGCCAGGTTGGCCTGCAAGGCGGCGCTTTCCTGCAGGTTCACCGCATGCCGGCGGGGGTTGCGCCGCCAGTAGGCCAGCGCCTGCGCCAACTGCGTGCGCGCGCCGGCGTTGTCGCCGTTGAAGTAGCGCACCACGCCCAGCCCGTACTGCGCGCTGGCGCGCTGGTCGGGGAAGCGGGCGATGTCCGGCCAGCCGAGCGCCTGCTCGTACAGCGCCTGCGCCGCCTTGAGGTCGCCCAGCCGTTGCGACAGGTCGGCCGTGGTCACCGCCAGCTGGATGCCGGTGGCCGGGTCATCCCGATAGCTCTCGGTGATCCGGCGGGCGCCATCGGCCAGTGCCTCGGACACGGTGGCGCGCTCGCCGTCGATGCGGTCGCCGGCGTCGCGAAACAGCATGGCGAAGTAGTCGCCCACCGCCGCGTTGCGGCGTGACTCGGCCAGCGCCGCATCGCGCTGCGTGCGCGCCTGGCGCAATTGCCAGACCGTGCCGCTCAACCCCGCCAGCATGGCCAGCAAGGCCAGCGCGGCCATCGCCACGCCCCAGCGATTGCGCTGCACGAATTTGCGCGCGCGATAGCCGGCGCCATCGCCACTCACCGACACCGGCCGCCCCTGCAGGAAGCGCAGCAAGTCGTCGGCCAACGCCTGCACGCTGCCGTAGCGGCGCTCCGGCTCCTTGGCCAGTGCGGTCTGCAGGATGCGCCCCAGGTCGCCGCGCACGAAACGGCGAAACGCCGCGCTGCTGGTGCGCCGGTTGGCGAGGCGGGTGGCAACCGCATCCGGTTCGCCCGCGCCAAGCGCGGCTTCCATCCGCGTCGGCGTGCGGGTGACGATGGCCTGCGCCGTGTCGCGCAGGTTGACCGGATCGAACTGCCAGGGCCGCTGGCCGCACAACAGCTCGTACAGCACCACGCCAAGCGCGTGCACGTCGGTGGCGACGCTGACCGGCTGCCCGAGGATCTGCTCGGGCGCGGCGTATTCGGGCGTGAAGCCGGCATGCACGCCGGTGCGCGTGGCGCTGTCGGCGCTGTCCAGTCGCTTGGCCACGCCGAAATCCAGCACGCGGGCGCGACCTTCGCCATCGACCAGCAGGTTGGCCGGCTTGAGGTCGCGGTGCACCACCAGATGCGCATGCGCGTGCTGCACGGCGGCGCACACCTGCCGCAGCAACGCGACGCGCTGGCGCAGGTCGAGCTGGCGCGCATCGGCGTGGTGCAGCAGGTTGCCGCCGTCCACGTATTCCAGTGCAAACCATGGACGCGCCTGTGTGTCGATGCCGTGGTCGATCAGCGCGGGGATGCCCGGATGCGACAGCCGCGCCAGGATGGCGCGCTCCTCCAGAAAACGCCGCGCCTGCGCGGTGCCGGCCCACTGCGGTTGCAGGCGCTTGATCGCGGCGCGCTGGCCGCTGTCGTCCTCGCGTTGCGCCTCGTAGACACAGCCCATGCCGCCGTGACCGAGCATGCGCACCAGCCGCCACGGCCCCAGCCGCTGGCCCGATTCGTCCACCGGCGCATCCACCGGCAGGCCAGCGTCGAGCAGCGCCTCGGCGCCGGCATCCAGCGGGCCGCTGCCTTCGGCCGCCGCCAGCATGCGCGCCAGCTCGGCGGCCAGGTCCGGTTCGTCGCGCCCCAGCGTCGCCAGCAACGCCGCACGTTGCGCGGCATCGCCATCGAGCGCCTGTCCGAACAGCGTCGAAAGCCGCTGCCAGCGCTCCTGTTCCAGATTCATGCCGGTTCCCCCAGATGCGCGTGCAGCCAGGCGCGCGCGCGTTGCCAGTCACGAAAGACCGTGCGCTCGCTGCAACCACGCAGCGCGGCGATCTCGGCAAACTCCATGCCGCCGTAGAAGCGGCACTCCACCAGTTCGACCAGGCGCGGGTCGAGCCGCTCCAGCGCCTGCAGGCCGGCTTCCAGATCCAGCGCATCGGTGTCGGTGGCGGCATCGCCCGGCAGGCGGGTGTGCAGCGTCACCCGCTCCAGCTCGCCACCGCGCTTGTGCGCGTGGCGGTCGCGCAGGTAGTTGGCGATCACCTGGCGCATGGCCTTGCCCGCCAGCGCCATGAACGGCCCGCGCCCTTCGACCCGCGCCACCTTGCCGTCCAGTTTGAGAAAGGTTTCGTGCAGCAGCGCCACGGTGTCCAGCGCGGTATGCCGCGCGCCACCCAGCCGGCGGCGCGCCATCCGCCGCAATTCGTCGTACAGCTCGCTGAACGCTGCGCGCGCGGCGTCAGCGTCGATCGACTCGCCCATGTTGTCCCCTGCCCCTGTGGGTGCCGCCGTCATCCGGTCAACCCGCCCTGGTCGTCTCCGCGACTTGGCGGCCGCCCGGGCGCAGGCACGATAGCCTGCCCCGGCCGTCGCTTCCAGCCGTGTCAGTCGACGTCCGGTTTCCGTGTTCCCTCCGATGGCGGCAATGACGCTGCCCCTCACGAGAGAACACTCATGCACATTCGCAACCACCGCCGATACCACCGTCCCGCCCTTTCACTGCTGGCGCTCGCGCTGGCGGCGGCCCTGCCACTGTCGGCCATGGCCGCCGGCGCGCCTTGTCAGGTGTGGGATGCCGCCACCGAGGCTTGGGTCGACAATCCGGCTTTGGATCGTGACCAAGGGGCCAGCGATGGCACCATCAATACGACGTGCACCAGCACCGCTTCGGCGTATGGCGTCAACAATACGGCCAGTGGCTACGGCAGCAGCGCCATTGGCTACTGGAATTCAGCCAAAGATGACTCCAGTAACGCTTTCGGCACCAACAACGATACCCAAGGCGCTTACAGCAATGCTTTCGGCTACGAGAACGTTACCATCGCCATCGCCAGCAATGCATTCGGCTACGAGAATGCGGCCAAGGGTGAATCCAGCAACGCTTTCGGATCCTACAACACAGCCGAAGGCTTGCCGGGCAGTAGCGCTTTCGGAACCAACAACAAAGCCACAGACAGCAGCAGCGCCTTCGGCTACTACAACGGCGCCAACGGCCTGTACAGCAGCGCTTTCGGCTCCGGCAACTCCGCCAGTGGCCTGGACAGCAGCGCCTTCGGCTACCACAACGACGCCAATGGCCTGGACAGCAGCGCTTTCGGCTCCGCCAACACCGCCAGTGGCCTGTACAGCAGCGCTTTTGGCCGCGGCAACACTGTCCACGGCGATTACAGCAGCGCTTTCGGTATCAGAGGCGTCGCTTCCGACAACGGCAGCCTGGCCCTCTCAGGCTGGTTCGACCGGAATGGTGATGGCTCTACGGGCAGTGGAGAATACGCCACCGCCAGCGGCAAGTACGCCGTAGCGGTTGGCGGCGCCGTCACCGCCAGCGGCGAAGCCAGCAGCGCGATGGGTACGGACAATAGCGCCAATGGCGACTACAGCAACGCCATCGGCGGATCCAACAACGCCTTCGGCGAGATCAGCAGCGCCTTCGGCTACAACAACACCGCCAATGGCTGGGGCAGCAGTGCCTTCGGCGCCTTCAGTCTTGCCGATGCCAATTACAGCAGCGCATTCGGCTATGCGGCACGGGCCGAAAACGAAGGCAGCACCGCCATCGGCTACATGGCCATCGCCGACCGCGATTTCACCGTGGCCGTGGGCCGCTCCGGCAGTGAGCAGCAGATCATCCACATGGCCGACGGCAGCGCGGATTTCGATGCGGTCAACGTACGCCAGCTGCGCACGCTCGCCGACTGGATGGGCGGCGGCGCCACCTTCACCGGCGGCGTGTTCACTGCGCCGTCCTTTGTCATCCAGGGCAGCAGCTACGGCAACGTCGCCGCCGCCTTTGCCGCCGTGGACGGCAAGCTGACCAGTCTGACCGGCCAGGGCGGCGTGGCCGGCCCGGCCGGTGACAGCGCCTACCAAGTGGCGGTGAACAACGGCTTTGCCGGCAGCGAATCCGACTGGCTGACCTCGCTGAAAGGCGATGCCGGCCCGCAAGGACCGGCCGGCGCGGATGGCGCTGCCGGCCCGCAAGGACCGGCCGGCGCCGATGGCGCTGCCGGCGGCGCGCAAGGATCGGCCGGCGCCAACGGCCTGAGCGCCTACGAAGTGGCCGTGGCAAATGGCTTCGCCGGCACCGAGGAGCAGTGGCTGGCCTCGCTTGGCAATGATGACCAGGCCGCGCGCTACGACACTGCCGACCAGGCCACCATCACCCTGCAAGGCGCCGGCGGTACCCGCATCAGCAACCTCGCGGACGCCAGCGAGGCGGCCGACGCGGTCAATCTGCGCCAGGCACAGGAGTACGACACCGACACGCTGGCCTCCGCCAATGCCTACACCGACACCCGCGTCAACGCCCTCAACGACGGCTTTGCGCAGCTGCGCGGCGACGTCAACCGGCGCATGACCTACATGAACACGCGCATCGACCGCATGGGCGCGATGAGCGGCGCGATGGCCGCCGCCGCACTCAACACCGCCGGCCTGCCGGGCCGCAATCGGATCGGCATGGGCGTGGGAACGCAGGGCGGACGCGCAGCGCTGGCAGTGGGCTACCAGCGCATGGTCACGTCCAATGCCAGCATGTCGCTGAGCGGCGCGTTCTCCGGCAATGAAAAGAGCGTCTCGGCCGGCGCGGGCTTCAGCTGGTAAGCCAGGCCACGGGACAGAGGCCGCGCCATGCACGCATGCCCGTGAGGCAGCTCGACAGGGAAGTCAGCGGGGGCGGTCGTCGCCCCCGTTTTTTTGGCACGGGGCCAGGTCACGAAAGTGAACCTGGCCCCGTTACTATCCCCCTTCACGCATCGCGGAGATCCCACCATGAAATGGCACCACATCGGCACGCGCGTTCTCACCGGGCTGGCCGGGATCAGCCTGGCGATGGCCGCGGGCGCGCAAACCCTCACGGCCAATGCGACGGGTACCCACGACGGCTTCTACTACTCGTTCTGGAAAGATTCCGGCGACGCCTCGTTCGGCCTGCACGCCGGCGGCCGCTACACCTCCCGGTGGACCGGCGCCACCAACAACTGGGTGGGCGGCAAGGGCTGGGCGACCGGCCGCACCGATCGGGTGGTGCACTACACGGGCACCTTTGGCGTGGACGACAGCCAGAACTCGTACCTGGCGCTCTACGGCTGGACCCGCGCCCCGCTGATCGAGTACTACGTGATCGAAAGCTACGGCTCGTACAACCCGGCCAACTGCGAGGGCGGCACCGACTACGGCAGCTTCCAGAGCGACGGCGCCACCTACAACGTGCGCCGCTGCCAGCGCGTGCAACAGCCCTCCATCGAGGGCACCCAGACGTTCTATCAGTACTTCAGCGTGCGCAGCCCCAAGAAAGGCTTCGGCGCCATCTCCGGCACCATCACCTTTGCCAACCACGCCAGATTCTGGGCCAGCAAGGGCCTCACCCTGGGCACCCCCGACTACCAGGTGCTGGCCACCGAGGGCTACCAGAGCCACGGCAGCTCCGACATCACGGTGAGCGAGGGCGCCGCCGGCGACTAGGCAACAGGGCCGGATTCATTGCCCGGGCAAATCCATGAGCCCGACTCTTGCCGGCACCTCCCGCCGCCGGCAATCCACGTAAGCTAGGCGCTCTTGCGCCCGGCTACCGGAGTTTTTCTTGAGCGACCTGATCCGCGTCACCCTGCTCGGCATCATCGAGGGCGTTACCGAGTTTTTGCCGATCTCCTCCACCGGGCACCTGCTGATTGCCGAGAAATTCGGGCTGGGCGCGCGCTCGGACCTGTTCAACATCGGCATCCAGGCCGGCGCGATCCTGGCGGTGACGCTGATCTACTGGCGGCGCATCTGGCAGTTGCTGACGCAGTGGCGCGACGCGCCCACGCGCGACTACCTGCTGAAGCTGGTGGCGGCGTTTGTCATCACGGCGGTGCTGGGACTGGCGGCGGTGAAGCTGGGCTTCAAGCTGCCGGAAACGGTGACGCCGGTGGCGTGGGCGCTGGTGGTGGGCGGCGTGTGGATGATCGTGGCCGAGCGCCTGGCCGCGCGCCGGCCCGACCGCCGCGCGGTGACTTGGACGGTGGCGATCCTGGTGGGCGTGGCGCAGATGGTGGCGGGGATTTTTCCCGGCACCTCGCGCTCGGCGGCGACGATTTTCGCCGCCCTGCTGTTTGGCACCAGCAACCGCGCGGCCGCCACCGAGTTCGCGTTTCTGGTGGGCATACCCACGATGTACGCGGCCACCGGCTACGAGCTGCTGAAGGTGCTCAAGAGCGGCGGCGCCGCGCACGAGGACTGGAGCGCGCTGGCCCTGGGTTTTGTGGTGTCGGCGGTGGTGGCGTTTGCGGCGGTGAAGTGGCTGCTGGGCTACATCCGCAGCCACACGTTCACCCCGTTCGCGATCTACCGCATCGCCTTTGGCGTGGCGCTGTTGCTGCTGGTGCCGGCGGGGGCGTAACGGCCGGACATGCGGATGCGGGTGCGGCTTCAGTCGCGATGCACGTGACCCGAGGCGCATCGAAAGCAAGCGCGTCGCGACGACAGTCGCTCCCACAACAATTGCCGAAGGCCCGCAGGAGCGCACTTGTGCGCGATGCTTTTGCGCCGGGACTCGGGATTCACAAGCATCGCCCTCGCGCGGCCTCCCGCAGACCGCGCGGCAAAACGTCGCGGCTGAAGGCGCTTCAGCCAGCGGGGCGCGTGTTTTGCCACACAAAACGGGAAATCGCGCCTACCACCATGCCCCGCCGTATTGATCAACCGGATGGCGTTGACTAGAGTCTCCCGTTACAGGGGGCGTGGTATCGCATCAGGGGCGCGGCAGCGCGCAGCAGGATCGAACTACCCGCCAGCAGTTTTGCGGCCTTTGGCCGTGGGTAGTCGTATGTCGCTTTTTTGTTTGTCCAGCCGATGCACAGCACCGGACACCGGATGCGGGTCGCCCCATGCAGCGGGCGCCACGCCTTGTGTCGGGGCGACTGTCTACAGCCATCCACCAAGTGGCCGTCCGGTGGCACGTGATGCCGCCTTTTCCCTTGCGTATCCAACGAACGAGCGCCTTTGCCGGCGCTCGTTCGTGTATTGACCTTTACCAGGAGTGGCAGCATGCCGCCGATCACCCCGTCTCCGTCCCGTCGCCCCAAGCCGCACCGCTACGCACTGGAATCGCGCCAGATGTACGACGGCGCGGCCGTGGTGGAAGCCGCGCATCACGCCGACGCCGGCGCGGCGGGGCATGAGGAGGCACCGGCACATCGCCCCGCACCCGAGTCGCATGCACCGGCCGCGCGTGACACGCGCGAGGAGCACGCCACGCCGACCACGCCGCAGCGACCGCCGGAGGGCGCGCAGGTCTATGTGATCGACCAAAGCGTGGCGCACTGGCAGTCCCTCGTCAGCCAGCTGCCGACGGGCAGCGAGGTGATCGTGCTGGATCAGCACTCGTCCGGCCTGGACCAGATCGCCACGGCGCTGCATGGCCGCAACGACATCTCGGCGCTGCACGTGCTCAGCCACGGCGCCAGCGACTCGATCTCGCTGGGCACGGATACCTTGACCGCCACCACCGCCGCCGCCCATGCCGGCCAGCTCGGCGCCATCGGCGCCAGCCTGACGGCGGATGGCGACATCCTGCTGTACGGCTGCGACGTGGCCGCGCAGGATCGCGCATTGATGACCCAACTGGCGTCGCTCACCCACGCCGACATCGCCGCCTCCACCAACGCCACCGGCGCGGCCGACCACGGCGGCGACTGGGTGCTGGAAACATCCACCGGCGCCATCGAGGCGCGCACGCTCAGCCTCGACTACGACGGTCTGCTGGCCGCACCCACGGTCACCACCACGGCCAAGACCCTTACCGTGGCCGAACCCAGCAGCCTCAACGACGCCGGCGCCGACAGCGCCACGCTCAGCGGCTGGACGATCAGCGACGACGGCATCGGCGCCGACGGCAACCCCGACACCACGGTGACCGTGAAGGCCGTCGTTGCCGATACCGCCGTGGGCACGCTGTCCAGCGGCAGCGGCGGCACGGTCGTGGCCGGCGGGCTCGAGTTCACCGGTACCGCCGCCGCCGCCCAAACCTGGCTCAACCAGTTGACGTTCACCGCCGCTGACAACGAACTGGGCAACAAGGCCGCGACCACCACCATCGACGTCACCGTCACCGACGCACAATCACTGAGCGCGACCCACTCGCTGAACATCAACGTCACCCCGTCCAACGACCCGGTGATCGTGGCGGACACCACCATCACGGTGGACGAGGTGGGCGCCGGCGCCACCACCACCATCACCGCCGGCATGCTGAACGCGCTGGACCCGGAGGTGACGGCAGGCACACAGAAGGCCAACCAGATCGTCTACACCGTGCAGGGCCTGCCCACCCACGGCTACCTGGCGTTGAACGGCAACCGGCTCGGCACGGGCTCCATCTTCACCCAGCAGGACGTGATCGACGGCAAGCTCACCTACGTCCACACCACCACCAGCGGCGCCGACCAGGACGCGGAGGATGGTTTCGACCTGCGCGTCAACGACGGCGCCACGCCGCTGGCCGACTCGGCCACGCCGCACATCACGGTAACGGTCAACCCGGTCAACCAGGCGCCCAGCGTAGGCGGCGCTGGCATCGTCTACGAGGGCCAGCCGGCCAATGCCGTGGGCACCGGCAACGTGGGCCAGTACATCACCGTTGACGACGGCGGCGATCCGGGCGACAGCGCCACGCTGTACATCACCTCGCTGCCCACCCACGGCACGCTGTACTACAACGGCGCGGCGCTGACGGCGGCAGACCTGGCCGGCAACGGTTTCACGGTGGCCGACAAGAGCCTGCTCACCTACAGCCACGACGGCAACGACACCGTCGCCACCGACAGCTTTGGCGTGCGCGCCATCGACACCGGCGACGCCGACACCACCACCGACAGCACGGTCACCCTCACCGTGCGGCCGGTGGACGACGACCCGACGTTCGACACCGGCAGCACGCTCGCCGCCACCGTGACCGCCGCCGGTGCGGGCGGCAATGACTACGCGGTCACGCTGACCGCCGCCATGATCGGCGCCAGCGACGTGGATTCGGCGGACGAGCGCATCAGCTTCATCGCCCACTGGACCGGCATGGACCACGGCGTACTGGTGCTCAACGGCCAGCAGTTGACCGATGGCGACAGCTTTACGCTGGATGACATCAAGCAGGGCCGCGTGCAGTACGTACAGACGGCTGGCGCCAATGCAGGCGACACCGACCACTTCACCTTCGAGCTGGTGGACAACACCACCGCGCTGCGCTGGGATGACGAAGGCCACACCTTCACCCGCATGGGCGGCGACTACGACGGCGCGCAGCAAGGCGCGGCGCTGACCCGGCGCGACTTCACCCTCAACCTGGCCGACACCGTCACCGCCAATACCGATGACTGGTCGGAAACCGCGCGCGACCTGGGCACCGTCAGCCATGCCGACTCCAGCCAGGCCGGCAACAACCCCGACGGCATCGCACGCGGCACGCTGATGGAAGGCGGCACCATCGTGCTGGGCGGCACCGCCGACGCCGCCGACACCCATGTCCCCTACCTCAGCTACGTGGCGCACGACGCGAAAGACGGCAAGGACATCGCGCCGTCGCAGGTGGTCTACACCTTCCTCGGCTTCACCGACCCGGACGGCGGCGGCAACGGTGGTGCCGGCACGCTGCAGCGGCAGGCAAGTCCCGGCAACTGGGTGGACATCAACGATTACGACACCTTCACCCAGGCCGACCTCAACAACGGCAACATCCGTTTCCAGCACGACGGCGACAGCGAAAACTTCCACACCCGTGCCCAGTTCTCGGTATCGGCCGGCGTGCGGGTGGACGACGGCAGCGGCGGCGCGAAGCAGGACGTGTGGACGCCCACGCTCGACTTCTACATCACCCCCGTCAACGACAACCCGACCGCCAGCGGCTCCAGCGACACCGTGATCGCCGAGGGCGACACCGCCTACATCACCACCGGCCAGCTGCAACTGGGCGACCCGGACGACGCCGCCAGCGAAACCACGCTGGAAGGCCGCGCGACGATCCCCGACGGCAACGGCGGCACCACCGACAACTACGCACTCGACAACGACGCCACCGGCGCCAACGCGCTGAAGCTGGTGATCGACACCCTGCCACCCGGCGGCAAGCTGCAGTACCTCGACAGCGGCGTCTGGAAAGATGTGGGCGCAGGCCAGGTGCTGGACGCCTCGCTGATCACCGGCAGCGAAGGCAGCACCGGCCTGCGCTTTGTCAGCGACGGTTCCGAGGTGCGCACCGCCAGCTTCAACGTGCATGCGATGGATCGCAGGGGCGCGATCTCGACCACGGCCACGGTCACCATCAACATCACCAACGTCAACGATGGCCCCACCATCGCGCACAACCCGAAAGAGGCCGACCCCACCGTCACCGACCCGAACCAGGCCGGCGGCGCCCCGGCCAACGAACCGCTGACGGTGATCGAGGAGGGCGGCTATACCCGGATCACCGCCGACATGCTGCAGGCCTACGACCCGGACTCCAGCGCCGAGCAGGTGCAGTACCGCATCACCGGCGCGCCCACACACGGCAACGTGGCGTACTCCGACGACGGCGGCCAGACCTTCCACATCATCAGCAAGGGCTCGTCCTTCACCCAGCAGGACGTGATCGACGGCCACATCTACTACATCCACAACGGCGACGAGCCCAGCGGCAATACCTTTGACGCAGCCCAGGACGACACGCTTAAGTTCACCGTGTCCGACGGCAACAAGGAGCAGGCCGACAACGAACTGTGGATCTACGCCCTGCCCACCAACGACCCGCCCACGGTCGCCGCGCCCGCCGGGCCGGTGCGCATCGATGGCGACAGCACCCACGCCAGCGGCAACAAGGTCAGCGGTTTCAGCATTGCCGACGTGGATCTGACCGGCCACGACGTGGCCGGCAACAGCTCGCTGACCGACTACGTGCAGGTGGTGGTGCGCCTGCTGGACAAGAATGGCGCCCCGCTGGCGCAGGCCGACTACAGCGAGGTCACCCTTGGTTATGGCGCCGGCGCCACCGTCGATGCCACCCACGGTGGCAACCACGACTACCTCGTGCTGCGCGGCACCCGCGCCGAGGTGAACACGGCGCTGGCCGGCCTCACCGTCACCTTCGACACCGACCAGGACAAGATCTACCAGGTGCAGGTGATCGCCGACGACCGCCTGCGCGACGCCAGCGGCGTCCTCTCCGGCAACGCCAACGGCGGTTCGCAGAACCAGGCGCAGGAATTGCCCGGCACGCCCGACGACATACCCACCGACGAGTACAACTGGTACAGCGCCGCCGTGCCCACCACCGGCACCATCATCGGCAACATCGCCGCCAAGTCGGTGACGATCTGGGCATCGAGCGACAACGACCCGCCCGTGGTGACCGTGCCCACCGGCACCCAGACGCCGTACGAGGACACGGCGTTCACCTTCAGCAACAGCAAAGGCAACGGCATCACCATCGCCGACGCCGAGTCCAGCGCGTTCGGGCTGGATGTGCAGGTGACGCTGAAAGTCTCCAACGGCACGCTCAATGTGGGCGGCTCCGCCGGCGTCACGGTGACGGGCAGCGGTACCGGCACGGTGACGCTCACCGGCACCGTGGACAACATCCAGACGCTGCTGGACAGCGGCTTCACCTACACCGGCAAGCTCAACTACAACGGCACCGACACGCTCACCGTCACCCTCGACGAGCACGACGCGGCGGTGGGCGAAGACGTGGGCAGCGGCAGCGTGAAGAATCCGAACGCCGTCAAAACCATCGACCTCGACCTGATCGCGGTGAACGATGCGCCCACGGTGTCGATGCCCGCCGGCCCGGTGGCCGTGGCCGGCGGCGCCGCCGGTACGGCGATCACCGGCATCAGCGTGGGCGACGCCGCCGATTTCAGCGACGGCATCGACGTTGGCGAGACGGATGCCGTGCAGGTCACCGTGCGCCTGCTCGACAGCAGCGGCACGCCGCTGACCGACTACACCCATGTGGTGCTGGGCGTGGACGGCATCGGCGCCACCGTGGACGGCACGTACGACGGCAACGCCGCGCCGCTGGTGCTGCGCGGCACGCTGCAGGAGGTCAACGCCGCGCTGGCCACGCTGCACGTGGCGGTGGATGGCGACAGCAACGCCACCTACCAGTTGCAGGTGCTGGTGGATGACCGCAGCCGCGACGCCTCCGGCGCTCTCACCGCCGGCGCCAATGGCGGCTCCCTGAACCAGGAAACCAACCCGTCCACGGTACCGGCCACGGTGTTCAACCCGCTCACCGACACCACCGCGACCGCCACCGCCCTTTACAACGTGGTGGCCGACACGGTGACGTTGTACGTGTCCGACACCAACAACCCGCCGGCAAACGACATGCCGGCCTCGCTGGTGTTGCCCGAGGACAGCAGCAACGCCGCCGTGCGCGACGCCAGCGGCCACTACATCCAGATCAGCGACAGCGACGACTTTGGCGCCAACCTCACGGTGAAGCTGGACGTCACCGGCGGCACGCTCGCCATCGGCACCCATACCGGCGTCACGCTCACCGGCAGCGGCACCGCTGCGCTGACCCTCGTCGGCAGCAAGGCCGACCTCAACGCCGCCCTGCAGACACTCACCTTCACCGCCACCACCGACCTGCAAGGCCCGTCGGGCATCGCCAACATCCACGTCACCACCACCGACACGGCGCTGGCGGGCAGCGGCGGCAACGAGACGGTGGAGAGCGACCTCGCCATCGCGCTGACCACGGTCAACGACCGCCCGAGCATCGCCACCAACGTCACGCTGCCGGCGGTGAACGAGGACAGCAGCCCCACCGGCACGCGCATCGGCGACCTCACCCTGGGCTACAGCGATGCCAGGGACGACCAGTCGGCGGCCAATAACGGCGCCATCCATGGCATCGACACCAGCACCCCGTTCTCCTACGTCGCCATCGTCGGCTCGACCGGCTACGAGGCCGGCCAGGGCACCTGGCAGGTCTCCGACGGCGCGGGCGGCTGGATCGACATTCCGGCGTCGGGCCTGGATGCGACGCATGCGCTGGTGTTCGACGTGAGCCGCACGATCCGCTTCGTGCCGGCCACCGATTTCCACGGCACACCCGGCACGCTTACCGTGCGCGCCGCCGACGGCAGCGCCACGATCACCACCAGCACCAATGCCGGCGACGTCAAGAACCTGAGCACCGACGGCGGCACCGGCACCACCGGCGCGTGGAGCAACGAAACCAAGACCATCGGCACCACCGTCACCAACGTCAACGACCGACCCACCGCCACCGACACCACGCTGCCGGCAATCGACGAGGACGTCACCAATCCGGCCGGCGTCACCGTGGGCAACCTGGGCTTCGGCTTCAGCGACGCCACCGACGACCAGACCGCCATCACCGGGGGCAAGGACGCCAGTACCGACTTCGGCGGCATCGCCATCGTGGGCAACCACGAAACCGGCAGCCACGGCACCTGGCAGTACAGCACCGACGGCGGCGCCAGCTGGCAGGACATCGGCACGCCCAGCGACAGCAGCGCCATCGTGCTCGACACCGACGCCAAGATTCGCTTCAAGGCCGCCGCCAACTACAACGGCGCGCCGGGCACGCTGGACGTGCGCGTTTCCGACGCCGATGTCACCGCCGCCACCGGTGTCGCCCTTGTCACCGGGCCGACCAGCCAGTGGTCGGATACGGTGAGCCTGGACACCCACGTCAACCCGCTCAACGACGCGCCCGACCTTGCCGGCACCACGGCGGCCAACCCCGAAGTCGACGAAAACACCGATACCGACTCCGGCCTGTCAGTCGATCCCGTCAACCTGCTGGGCACCGTCGCGCTGACGGACATCGACCTGGGCACCACCGGCGGCCTGGATGCCGACACCTTTGGCGCCGGCAGCATCACGGTGAAGATCACCGATGCCGGCGGCTACGTGGCCGGCGACATCCTGTTCGTGGATGGCAGCTTGCCCACCGGCGTCACCACCAGCGGCGGCAACGGTGCCGATCTGGTGATCACGCTGACCGACACCACCACGCTGGCCGAGGTGGAAGGCATCCTGCAGCACATCGCCTACAAGAGCAGCAGCGACAACCCCACCGTCAGCCAGACCCGCACCACCCGCAGCTACAGCATCCAGGTGAGCGACGGCAACAACACGCAGGACGGCGGCGATGCCGGCGGCCCGGCGGCGCTGTCCAGCCAGCTCATCACCGGCACGCTGACCATCGCGCCGAACAACGACGCGCCGGCAGTGGATCTCAACGGCGCCGCCACCGGCACCGGCAACACCGTGACCTGGACCGAGGGCGCCAACGTGGCGTCCACGCCGGTGTCCATCGCCCCCGCCGCCCGCCTCACCGACGTGGACAACGCCAACCTCACCGGCATGACGCTGACCGTGGCCGCCGTGCCCGACGGCGACGCCGAGTCGCTGACCATCGGCGGCCACGAGTTTGCGCTGGGCACGTCCACCGACAGCGCCGTGGACGTGGGCGATTTCCTGGTCAGCTACGACGCCGCCACGCACACCTTCACCATCACGCCCGACGGCACGACGGCGGCGGCCAAGGGCGATTTTGAAAGCCTGCTGCAAGGCGTCACCTACAACAACAGCAACGACAACCCCACGCAGACCGACCGCACGATCACCGTGGCCGTCACCGACGCCGGCTACGAGGATGGCGTTGACGACCACGCCACCGACGCGCTGGGCAGCAACGTGGCGACGATCACCGTGCACATGACGGCGGTCAACGACCCGCCCATCGTGACAACCTCCACCGGCAGCGCGGCGTTCACCGAGAACGGCGCAGCCATCGTGGTGGACGGCGGCCTGACACTGAGCGACGCCGACGACACCGAGCTGACCGGCGCCACCGTGCGGATTTCCACCGGCCTGCTCGCCGGCGACGCGCTGGCGCTGGCCGATGACGTGCTGGATGGCACCGGCATCACCGCCGACTACGACGCGACCACCGGCACGCTCACCCTCAGCGGCACCGCCACCGTGGCCCAGTACCAGGCCGTGCTGCGCCAGGTGACGTTCGAGAACACCGGCGACGACCCCACCGACAACACCACCGACCCCACCCGCACCATCACCTTCACCGTCACCGACGCCAACAAGGACGGTGCGGGCGCGGAAACCGGCAGCGCCACGCGCAACATCGCCATCACCGCCACCACCGACGTGCCGGTGATGAGCGCAGGCGGCAGCCTGGCCTGGACCGAGGGCGACGCGGCAAAGGTGATCGACGCCGGCGTGCAGGTGGTGTCCGATGCCGACGACACCGAGATGGCCGGCGCCACGGTGCAGCTCACCCTCAACCACCTCGACGACGACGTGCTGGCCGTGGCCGGCACCGCCATTGGCGACAAGGTGGCCGGCACCAACATCACCGTCACCGGCTACAACGCGGCCAGCGGCACGCTCACCCTGAGCGGCACCGACACCCTGGCCAACTACCAGGCCGTGCTGCGCCAGGTGACGTTTGCGAACACCGGCGACAACCCCACCAACTACGACACCGCGACCAGCCGCACGGTCAGCTGGCAAATCACCGACGCAAACTCCGACGCCACCGGCGCCGGCACCAGCGTGACGGTCACCTCCACCATCGACATCACCGCCGTCAACGACGCGCCCGTGGCCCGGCCGGACACCAACGCCGTGAATCAGGACGACACGCTGACGGTGACTGCCGCCGACGGCGTGATCCAGAGCGGCGGGGCGGGCACCAGCGAGGACACCGACGCCGACAACCAGACCGCCGATCTGCACGTCACCGGCGTGGCCACCGGCACCCTGGGCAGCGTGGCGGCCATCGGCAATGCCCACGTCGGCACCGCGCTGGTCGGCAGCTACGGCACGCTGACGCTCAACGACGACGGCAGCTACACCTACGTGGCCGACCAGCCCGCCGCCAAGGCGCTGGGCGACGGCGACACCGCCAACGACGTGTTCAGCTACGCCATTTCGGATGGCGCCGGCGGCACCGCCTGCACCACGCTCACCATCACCGTCACCGGCACGCCCGACGCGCCCGATGCCGTAAACGACACGGACGACGCCACGGAAGCAGGCGGCAGAAACAACACCGTTAGCGGCGTGAATGCGGCAGGCAACGTACTGTCCAACGACGCCGTGGATACCGGCGACACCAAGACCGTCACCGCCATCGATTTCGGCGGCACGGCCGGCACGCTCGGCAGCGGCCTCGATGGCGCCTACGGCACGCTGACGCTCAACGCCGACGGCAGCTACACCTATGTGGTGGACAACACCAACACCGACGTGGAAGCGCTGCGGCTTGCCACCGACACGCTGACCGATACCTTCACCTACACGGTGGAGAACGGCGCGGGCATCGCCTCCACGGCCACGCTCACCATCACCATCCACGGCGCCAACGACGCACCGGTTGCCGTCGATGACACGGGCACGGCCATCGAGGCCGGCGGCGTCGCCAACGGCACGGCGGGCAGCAACGCCACCGGCAACGTGCTGGGCAACGACACCGACGTGGATGCGGGCGACAGCAAGACCGTCACCGCCATCCGCACCGGCACCGAGGCCGGCACGGGCACCGGCGGCACCGTCGGTGAGGCGCTGACGGGCGCCTACGGCACGCTGACGCTCAACGACGACGGCAGCTACACCTACGTGGTGGACGACGACAACGCCACCGTGCAGGCGCTGCAAGTGGGCGACACGCTCAGCGAAACCTTCACCTACACGATGAAGGACACCGCCGGCCTCACCGACACCGCCACACTGACCATCACCATCGAAGGCCGCAACGACAACCCGGTCGCCAATCCCGACGTTGGCGACGTCAACGAAGACGGCACCACGCTGACGGTGAACACCGCCAACGGCGTCATCCGCAGCGGCACGGCAACCACCGGCGTGGATACCGACATCGACAACACCGTGGGCGACCTCACCGTCACCGGCGTCGCCGCCGGCACGCTGACCGACGCGGCCGACGTCGGCACCGACCACGTGGGCAGCGGCCTGGCCGGCAGCCACGGCACGCTCACGCTCAATGCGGACGGCAGCTACAGCTACGCCGTGAACAACGCCGACGCGGCGGTCAACGCGCTGAAAACCGGCGACAGCATCACCGACGTGTTCACCTACGCCGTGTCGGACGGCGCCGGGGGCACCGCCGTCACCACGCTCACCCTCACCATCCACGGCCACACCGACGGCACGCCGGCCATCGTGCCGGAGGACGGCAACGGCGGCGCGGCGGGCCACGCCACGGTGCACGAGTCGGGCCTGGTCGATGGCGACGACAGCGAATCCACCACCGGCAAGGTCACCCTGACTGCCGCCGACGGCCTGGCCAGCGTCACCATCGACGGCAGCACCGTGACGCTGGACGAACTGGAGGAGCTGGGCAGCGATCCGGTCACCATCCATACGCCCGACGGCACCCTGGTGCTGACCGGCTTCACGCCCGACACGAGCGTGGGCGGCGTACCCACCGCCGGCACGCTGGATTACACCTACACGCTGGACCGCAACCGGCTACAGCCCAACGCCGGCAGCAGCATCGACATCATCGGCCTGACGGTGACCGATGCCGGCGGCAGCCACAGCGACGGCACGCTGATCGTCAACATCGTGGACGACACGCCGACCGCCTACGACGACGTCAACGACGTCACCGAGGACAGCGGCGTCCCCGCCACCGGCAACGTGGTGACCGAAAACGACCGCGTTGGCGCCGACACCACCACCACGCCGGTGACCGCCGTCAGCTTCGGCGGCACTGCCGGCACACTGGGCAGCGGCCTGGCCGGCAGCTACGGCACGCTCACGCTCAACCCCGACGGCAGCTACAGCTACGCCGTGGACGACAACAACGCGGCGGTGAACGCACTGAAGGCCGGTGACACGCTCACCGACACCTTCAGCTACACCCTCACCGACGGCGACGGCGACAGCAGCACCGCCACGCTCACCCTCACCATCCACGGCCACACCGACGGCCCGCCGTCGATCGTGCCGGTAGACGGCAACGGCGGCGCCGACGGCCACGCCACGGTGCGCGAGTCGGGCCTGGTCGATGGCGACGGCCGCCAGTCCACCACCGGCCAGGTCACGCTGACTGCGCCCGACGGCCTGGCCAGCATCACGGTCGGCGGCACCACCGTGACGCTGACCGGGCTGCAGGATCTGGGCGGCCACCCGGTCACCATCCACACGCCCGACGGCACCCTGGTGCTGACCGGTTTCACCCCCGGCACGACCGTAGGCGGCATACCCACGGCGGGCACACTGGATTACAGCTACACGGTCGATACACGCCAGCACCAGCCAGGCGCCGACCACAGCACCGACACCATCGCCCTGGTGGTGACCGACACCAGCGGCGACACCAGCAACGGCTCGCTGGTGGTCAACATCGTGGACGACACGCCGACCGCCTACGACGACGCCAACGACGTCACCGAGGACAGCGGCGTCCCCGCTACCGGCAACGTGGTGACCGAAAACGACCGCGTTGGCGCCGACACCACCACCACGCCGGTGACCGCCGTCAGCTTCGGCGGCACTGCCGGCACACTGGGC
>Ga0222423_1000222_pt1 | contig 49380 bp, 39 predicted proteins | sample 3A0metagenome_FD_182472 | JGI IMG/M metagenome (GOLD analysis project Ga0222423, IMG submission 182472) | Enriched microbial communities from leaf-cutter ant dump, University of Wisconsin, Madison, United States - 3A0 (version 2) | ecosystem: Environmental > Terrestrial > Nest > Insects nest >...
GGTGCGGGGGGGGGGGGCGGGGGTCATAGGTCTCCTGCCGTTCCGGGGCGCAGGCGTTCTGCGGCCAGCATGACACCGGCCGTGAGGGCCGCGAGGAGCACGGACGCCGCGAGCGCCATGCCGAGGTTCTGCTCACCCGGCCGGCCGATCAGCCGGAACACCACCACGGGCAGCGTCGCCGTGTCCGGCCGGGCGAGGAAGGACGTGGCCCCGAACTCCCCGAGCGACACCGCGAACGCGAAGCCGACGGCGAGCCCCAGGGGCCGGGCCGCCACCCGCGCGTCGATCGCCCGCAGCACGCGCCCCGGAGACGCCCCGAGAGCCGCGGCGGCCTGGCGCTGCCGCGGGTCGATCCCCCGCAGCACGGGCAGGAGCACCCGCACCACGAGCGGCACGGCCACGACGGCCTGGGCGATCGGCACGAGCAGGCCCGCGGTGCGCAGGTCGACGGGCAGCCCGAGCGGCCGGTCGAGCGTCACAAGGAACCCGAACCCCACGGTCACGGCGGACACCCCGAGCGGCAGCATGAACACCGCGTCCATGAGCGAGATCGCCCGCCGGCCGGCCCGCGCGGCAGGTCGCCGCGAGAGGACGAGCGCCACGAGAGAACCGACGACGACGGCGATCCCCGCGGCCAGCCCCGCCGTCCGCATCGAGTTCCCCGCGGCCTCCCACACGGTCACCGACAGCGTGTTCGCCCCACCCGTGGTACCGAGCGCCACGTAGTTGTCGAGGCCCCACCCGCCCGGTGTCCGCAACGAGCGCACGAGCAGGTGCCCGATCGGCAGCGCGAGGGCCGCGAGCGCGAGCACGGTCACCCCGAGGGGGACGGCGTCGGACCGCGTGAGCCCCCGCACGGCACGCGCCTCGGACGTGAAGTCCACGGCCCGCTCGCGCCGCGACCGCGCGCGCCCCGCGACGGCGAGCGCCCCGGCGACCACCACGAGCTGCGTCACGGACAGCACCGCGGCGGCGCGCAGGTCGAGGAACTGCGTGGTCTGCACCCAGATCTCGGTCTCGACGGTGCCGTAGCGCATGCCGCCCAGCACCAGGACGGTCCCGAAGGACGTGGCGCAGAACAGGAACACGAGGCTCGCGGCGGACGCGATCGCGGGCGCGAGGGCGGGGAGCGTGACGTGCCAGAACGCGCGCGCGGGCGAGGCACCCAGGGCCCGGGCGGACTGCTCGGCGCGCGGGTCGAGCTGCGCCCACGTGCCGCCCACAGTGCGCACCACCACGGCGTAGTTGAAGAACGCGAGCGCCGCGACGATGCCCCACAGCGACTCCTCCCAGCCGAGGAACCCGAGCGGGCCGCTCGGCGCGAGGAGCGCGCGGAACGCGACGCCCACCACCACGGTGGGCAGCACGAACGGCACCGTCACGAACGCCCGCACGAGGCCCTGCCCGCGAAAGCGCGTCCGGTACAGCACGTACGCGCCGGGCACACCGAGCAGCACGGACACGGCCGTCGCGAGCCCGGCCTGCAGGAGCGTGAGCCCAAGGATCCGCCACGTGCGCGGCCGGGCGAACACCTCCGCGAACCCGCCCAGGTCGAGACCGCCGTCGGGCCACAGCCCGAGCCCGAGCATCCGCCCCACGGGCCACGCGAAGAACAGCCCGAGGAACAGCAGGGGCAGGCCCGCCGCGAGCGCCCACGCCGTCCAGCGCAGGGTGCGGTCTCGGAGGTCCGACGACGGCGCCCCCCGGCCACCCGGCACCCTCGGCCCGGGTGCGGGCCGACGACGGCGTGGCGGGCTCACCTCGTGAGTGTCCCGCACGGTGACGCGGGCCTCATGAGCCGCGCCGACCGCCGTCGTCGGCCCCGTCCTCATTGCCTGCTCACCCCGTGACGATCTCGGCCCACTCGCGCAACCAGGCGTCCCGGCCCTCGGCGATCGCGGCGGGGTCGAGGGCGAGCGGTGCGTCCGCGAGCGGCGCCCACTGCACCCACTCGGCGGGCAGCTCGACTGCGGAGGACACCGGGTACACGTACATCGACTCGGGGATGCCCGCCTGGAACTCCTCGCTCAGCAGGAAGTCGACGAGCGCCTGTGCGCCCGCCGGGTTCTTCGCGCCCGCGAGCACGCCCGCGTACTCGACCTGCCGGAAGCACGTGTCGAGCAGCGCCGAGGTGGTGGGCTCGTCGCCGCCCTCGGGCACGGTGAACGGCGGGGAGGAGGCGTACGAGAGCACGATCGGCCGGTCGCCGCCCCCGCCCACCGTGAAGTCCGTGTAGTAGGCGTCCGACCAGCCCGGGACCACCTTGACGTCGTTCGCGACGAGCGAGCGCCAGTAGTCCTGCCAACCGTCCTCGCCGAACTTCGCGACCGTCGCGAGGAGGAACGCCAGCCCAGGGGAGCTCGTCGTCGCGCCGGGCACCACCGCCTGGCCCGCGTAGTCGCCGTCGGCCAGGTCCTCGAGCGTGGTGGGCGGCGTGAGCCCGGCGTCGGCGAAGAAGCCGTCGTCGATGTTGAGGCACACGTCGGAGTAGTCGATCGCCGTGAGCGTGTCGTCGCCCGGGAGCGCGAAGGCGGCGGCGTCGGCGGCCGCGGGGGCGGCGGACGTGTAGGGCGCGAACACGCCTTCCGCGACGGCGCGCGAGGCGAAGGTGTTGTCCACGCCGTACGCGACGTCGCCGAGCGGGTTGGCCTTCGTGAGGATGAGCTGGTTGACGAGCGCCCCGCCGTCGCCGGGCGCGACCTGCTCCACGGTGAGGCCCGTGCGCGCCTCGAACTCGGCGAGCAGCGCCTCGTCCACGGCGAAGGAGTCGTGCGTCACGAGGGTCACGGTCCCGGCGAGCGGGGCGGTGTCCGACGGCGAGGTGCTGGCCGACGGCGCAGCGCTCGGGGACTCGCCCGTGGGGCCGGGGGCGGGCCCGGCCGCGCAGGCCGCGAGCGCGAGTGCGACCGTGACCGCGAGCGCCGTGCCGGCCGCGCGCCCGCGTGCTGACGGTGTGGTGGTGGTGCTCAACTGCGTCCTCCTCGGTGGAAAAAGGAGGGGTTCCCGGCGGGCGCGACGGGCGCGCCGACCAGGACGAGATTCCCGACTCCCTCCGCCGGTGCTAACCGGTTCAGGTTCGAGGGTCTGCGGATGCCCGCACTCTCAGCGTCCTTGCGACGCTCCCCTGTCGTTCGGGCTCAGGCTACACCGCGCGCCGATCGCGGATAGCGTGGGTCCGAGCGGCGGACCCGCGCCGCTCACTCGGCCCGCACGGAGGAACGGCGATGAACGACCGCACGCAAGAGCTCCTCGTCAAGGGTGCCGGGACCGTCACGGCCCTCGCCGCCGCGTGGTTGGTGCAGCGGGCGATCAGCGCCGTGTGGAAGGCCGTGCGCGGGCACGACCTGCCCACGGGCAAGGACGACGCCGACGAGGCGGTGGGCGAGGTCGTGGCGGCCGCCGTCGTCACGGGCGCCCTCGGCGCGCTCGTGCGGGTGCTCGCGACGCGCGGCGGCGCGAAGGCCGCCCGCCGGATCCTCGCCCGCTGACCGGGACAGGCTCTCGGACGCGAGGAGCCGCAGCGTGGGTACCAGGCGAGCTCCAGCCCTCGTCATCGACCGTGCCGAGAGCGTGATCGAGACCGCTCCGCCGGGAGCGTAGCCGCGGTGGGTGAAGCTGTCTCAGGTGCGGTTGCTCGCGGGACCCGGGGCGCGGCCGTCGTGGCGCTCGGTGTCCTCGGTGAGCTCGTCGAACTCGAGGTCCTCGGCACGCACCTTGCCCGTGCGGTAGCCGGCGCGCCCGACCATGTGGGCACCCACGGGCGCCGTGAGCATCTGGAACGCGATCACCAGGAGCAGCAGGCCGGCCACGCTCCACGAGCGCAGGCGCACCCCGAGCCCGATGAGCATGAAGAGCATGCCGAGCACCTGCGGCTTGGTGCCCGCGTGCATGCGGGCCAGCAGGGCGGGGAAGCGCACGATGCCCACCCCTGCCACGAAGGACAGGAAGGCGCCGGTGATGAGGAAGGCGCCCGCGACGATGTCGAGGGCCGTGTCCATGGTCATGCGCGCAACTCCTCTCCGTCGGAACCACCGGGCTCGGCGACCGAACCACCGGGGTCGGGGACGGAACCACCGGGGTCGGGGAGGGGGGCACCGGGGTCGGCGCGGAGGGCTTCGCGGCGGGCTTGTTCGGCGGCGACGGCGGCCTCTTCCGCGGCGCGTTCGGCCTGGCGTTCGGCCTCGACCTCTTCGCGGGTGCGCACGCGCGCGGCGTCCTCCGGCTCGACGGCGGCGAACCGCGAGATCGTCACCGAGCCCACGAAGCCCACGAGCGAGAGCACCACGAGCAGCACGAGCGTGTCGGTGCGCCGCGACCACGCGGCCTCGAGCGCGACGGCGGCCACGAGGGTTGTGGTGAACACGTCGAACGCGACGGTGCGATCGAGCATGCTGGGGCCCTTCTCGGCCCGGATGAGCGCGAGGATCGCCGCGCCGGCGAGGAGCGCTGCGGCCACGACCACGGCGTAGATCACGAGCTCGCCACCGATCCGTCAGGTCCGCCGTCGGCCCCGCTCCTGCCCGAGGTCCCTCTCCTGCCCGCGACGCCGCCCTTGATCCGCGTGAGCACGGGCCGCACGGGCAGCCCGGCCTCGGCGAGCTCGGCGTCGGACGCGAAGGCCCGCAGCACGCGCTCCTCGAGCGCCCACGTGTCCTCGCGCACCTTCTGGGCACCGCCGTAGGACTCGATGTCGAGCACGTGCAGGTACAGCATCCCGGTGAGGCGGTGCGCCTCGACCACGAGGGACCCGGGGGTGAGGGTCGACAGCTCGGCGGTGATGGTCAGGTACAGGTCCGAGTGGTTGCGCAGCTGCACGCCGACGACGGCGCCCCGCGGCGTCCTGCCGAAGCTCAGCGACAGCGCGGCCACGTGGACGGAGGCCACCACGAGGTCCCACACGAAGTGCGCGAAGAGGTACACGACCGCCCCGGGGCGGATGCGCCCGTGGAAGTCGATGGGCGGCAGGGGCAGCAGGACGGTGACGAGGACGCCCACCACGAGGCCACCGAGCAGGTTGGCCCAGGACACGTCGCCCCACAGCAGGATCCACACGGCTGCGAGCAGGACGATCGCGCCCCACTGGAGCTTGGTGCGCCGCCGGCGCGGGTGCAGGCTCATGACCCGCCCCCCTGCTCGGCCACCACGGCGGACTCGCCCTCCCCGCGCTCGCCGTCGGGCAGCACGGCCTGGACGTAGATGCCCCGGTCCCGCAGCGTGTCCGCGGCGCGCTCGGTGTAGCTGTACAGCGGCCCGGCGAAGACGGTCAGGGCGAGGCTGAGCGCGACGAGCGCCCCGGTGGGACCCACCATCCCGCGCGGGAGGGACGAGCCCTCGAGCGGCGCGGGCGGCACCTGCCAGAACGCCTTGTTCCACGCCTTGACGATCGCGTAGAGCGTCAGGAGCGAGGTCACGACGCCGCCCACCACGAGCGTCCACGCGAGCGACGACCCGTCCGCGACGCCGGCCTGGAGCAGCCCGACCTTGCCGAGGAACCCGGACATGGGCGGGATGCCGGACAGGTTCATCGCGGGGACGAAGAACAGGATCGCGAGCCCGGGCGCAAGCTTCGCGAGGCCGCCGAGCCGGTCGAGGGACGTGGTCCCGCCCCGACGCTCGATGAGCCCCACCACGAGGAACAGCGTGGTCTGCACGGTGATGTGGTGGGCGACGTAGAAGATCGCGCCCGTGAGCCCCGCGGCCGTCGAGAGCGCGATGCCGAAGATCATGTAGCCGATGTGGCTCACGAGGGTGAAGGACAGCAGTCGCTTGATGTCGTCCTGCGCCACGGCGCCAAGGATGCCCACGAGCATGGTCGCGAGCGCGAGCCACAGCAGCAGCGTGTCCGCCGCACCGCCCGGGAACAGCAGCGTCTGGGTGCGGATGATCGCGTACACGCCCACCTTGGTCAGCAAGCCCGCGAACACGGCGGTGACGGGCGCGGGGGCCGTCGGGTAGGAGTCCGGCAGCCACGCGTGCAGCGGGAAGACGGCGGCCTTGATGCCGAACGCGAGCAGCAGCATCAGCTGCAGCACGTGGGCCGTGCCGGGGTCGATCTCCGGCAGGCGCAGCGCGAGCTGGGCCATGTTCACGGTGCCCGTGGCCGCGTAGGTCAGCGCGATCGCCGTGAGGAAGATCAGGGAGGACACGAGCGCGACGGCGATGTAGATGGTGCCCGAGCGGATGCGCTCGCCCGTCCCCCCGAGCGTGATGAGCACGTAGCTCGCCGCGAGCAGCACCTCGAACGCGACGAACAGGTTGAACAGGTCGCCCGCGAGGAACGCCATGCTCACGCCCGCGGCGAGCACGAGGTACGTCGGGTGGTAGATCGCGACCGGGGTGTCCTCGCCGCCGTCGGCCAGACCCTGGGCCATCGAGTACAGCAGGACGCACAGGAACACCGCCGAGGAGACGGTCAGCATGAGCGCCGCGAGCCGGTCCGCCACGACGTTGATGCCCACGGGCGCCGCCCACCCGCCGATGTCCACCACCATGGGCCCGTCGCCCACCGTGAAGAGCATCGCGACCGAGGCCGCGAGCACCACCGTGAGCACGACCACCGAGATGATGAACTGGGCGCGCTGCGAGCGCCACATCGCGAGCGCGAGGCCCGCCCCGAACAGCGGGAGGATCGCGGGCAGGGGGACCAGGAAGTCGAGCTCGTTCACCGGGTCACCTCCCCGTCGCCGGGTTCGGGGCCGGGGCCGGGGCCGGGAGTACGGTCCGACGGCGGATCGTCGTCGGACCCGGCCGCGTCCCGCACCGCGCGCACGGGCACGTCCACGAGCCCCTCCTCGCCCACGAGCAGCAGCAGCGAGTCCGTCTCGTCGCGCACCTCGTGGGCCTCGTCCTCGAGGTCGGGCGCGTCCGTGTCGGTGTCGGAGTCCGCGAAGGCCATCTCGTCGCGGGCGGCGAGGTAGGCGATGCGGCGGTCCTCGACGTCGTCCTGCACCTCGTCGTGGCCGTGGAGCTGCCACGAGCGGTAGGCGAGCGCGAGGAGGAACGCCGTCATGCCGAGCGTGATGACGATGGCCGTGAGGATGAGCGCCTCGGGCAGGGGGTCGGACATCTCGCCCTCGGGGGTCATCCCGATGATCGGTGCGCCGCCCGCGGCGCCGCCCGAGACGAGCAGCAGCAGGTTCACGCCGTTGCCGATCAGCACGATGCCGATGATGATGCGCGTCAGCGAGCGCTCGAGCACGAGGTAGACGCCCGCCGCGACGAGCACGCCGATCGTCACGACGAGCGCGAGCGAGGGGCTCATGTCGATGGTCATCGTGCGCTCCCCTCGAGCGCGGCGGCGCCGGGGCCGACGTCGTGCCCCTCCATCTCGCCCTGGCGGTCGATCTCCGCACCGAGCGAGCGCAGGATGTCGAGCACGAGGCCCACCACCACGAGGAACACCCCGACGTCGAAGACGAGGCTCGTGACGATGTGCAGCTCCCCGAGCACGGGCAGGGTCACGTCGATGAGCAGCGAGCGCAGCGGGTTGCCCGTGAGCACGAGCGAGACCACGCCCACGCCGGCGGAGAGGAACAGGCCCGTGCCGAGCAGGAGGCCCGGGTGCACGGGGGCCGCCTCGCCGAGCTCGTAGCGCCCGCCCGCGAGGTAGCGGACCATGAGCGCGACCCCCACCACGAGGCCCGCCGCGAACCCGCCGCCCGGGGCGTTGTGGCCCGAGAAGAGCAAGAAGATCGCGAACAGGATCATGAGGTGGAACAGCAGGCGCGTGACCACCTCGAAGATCACCGAGCGGCGCCCCGGGGCGAGCGTCGCCCCCGCCCGGATCCACACCCGCATGCGCGCGTAGCGCTCGGAGCCGTCCGGCGTCAGGGGCGTGCCCGTGGCCGCCTTCGCGAGCCGTGCGATCCCCGCCGCGGGGACCTGCCCCGCCCACACGCTCGCGTTCTCCGACGCGTCCTCGGCGCGGAACAGCGAGCCCGAACGGCGCGAGAGGAACACGAGCGAGGCCACGCCCGTGGCCGCGACGAGCAGCACGGAGATCTCGCCCATCGTGTCCCACGCGCGGATGTCCACGAGAGCGACGTTGACGATGTTCTTGCCGCCGCCGTACTCGAGCGCCTCGCGCGCGAAGTCCACGGACACGGCCTCGTGGATGCGGGCCGACGGCGCGACGAGGGCGAAGCCCGCCACCGTGAGCCCCGCCGCGACGCCGATCCCGAGGCGCACCCAGCGCGAGGCGGCGAGCGGGCGGTCCGAGAAGTACGGGGGGATGCGCCGCAGCACGAGGAGGAACACCACGAGGGTCACGGTCTCGACGAGCACCTGCGTGAGCGCGAGGTCCGGCGCGCCGTGCAGCAGGAAGAACATCGCCACGCCGAAGCCCGAGACGCCCAGCAGGATCACGGCCTTGAGGCGGCGGCGCGACCGGGCCGCGAGGATCGCGGCGATGATGACGACGGCCGCCGCCGCGACCTGCGCGGGCCGGTCCCACCAGCGCACCTCGGCGGGCCACTGCGCGCGCGCGAGCATGACGGACCCGGGCACGATCACCACGGCCGCGAGGATCGAGCCCACGTAGAACGGCAGCGAACCGCGCTGGACGAGGGCCGTGAGGTCCGCCGCGACGTCGTCGAGCCGGCGCATCGAGCGGCGGTACAGCGCGTCCGCCTCGACGGGCACGTGCAGGCGGGTCTGCACGGCCCCGACCACGCCCCGCGCGAGGAACGCGCCGACGCCGACGGCGAGGACCGCGACCGTGATCCAGAACGCGGGGGTGAAGCCCGCCCACAGCGCGAGGTGGCCCGGGTCACCGGTGGGCAGGGTCGCCGCGTACGGCGCGAGGAGCTGCTCGCCGAGGTGCGGGACCAGCGCCAGCGCGAGGCCCCCCAGCGCGAGCGCGAACGCCGGCCACACGAGCAGCAGCGACGGGCGGGACACGGGGGCGGGCTGGGGTTCGCCGTCGTCGTCGGCCCCGTCCGGGTCCGGGATCACCGACGCCTTGCGCGCGAAGGCCCCCCACCAGAACCGCAGCCCGTACGCGACCGTGAGCGCCGAACCGAGCGCGACCCCCACCACGACCACCACGCCGAGCGTCCCGGGCAGGTCCCCGTGCAGCACCGCCTCGAGGGCGGCCTCCTTGGCGACGTAGCCCGCGAACGGCGGCAGGCCGATCATCGAGGCCGTCGCAAGGCCCGCGGCCGTGGCCGTCACCGGCAGCGCCCGCCCCACCCCGGACAGGCGGCGCAGGTCGCGCGTCCCCGTCGCGGAGTCCACCACGCCCACCACGAGGAACAGCGCGGCCTTGAACAACGCGTGCGCGCCGATCATCGCGAGGCCCGCGAGGGCGGCGGCCCGCGTGCCGAGCCCCACGAGGAGCACGAGGAAGCCGAGCTGGGACACCGTGCCGAACGCGAGCACGAGCTTGAGGTCGTTCTGCCGCAGCGCCCGATAGCCGCCCAGCAGCAGCGAGCCGAGCCCCAGGGTGACGACGATCGCCCGCCACGCCGTGAGCTCGGCGAACGCGGGGGCGAACCGTGCCACGAGGTACACGCCGGCCTTGACCATCGCGGCGGCGTGCAGGTACGCGCTCACCGGGGTCGGGGCGGCCATCGCGGCGGGCAGCCAGAAGTGCAGGGGGATGAGCGCGGACTTCGTCACGGCGCCCACGAGGAGGAGCACCGCGGCGACGGTCACGCCCGTGCCCGACGGCGGGTCCGCGAGGAGCGCGCTGAGCCGGTACGTGCCCGCCGCGTCCCCGAGGACGATGACCCCCACGAGCATCGCGAGGCCGCCGCCCGTGGTGATGACGATCGCCTGCATCGCCGCGCGCCGGGACGCCTTGCGGTCCGCGTAGTGGCCGATCAGCAGGTAGGAGAAGACGGTGGTGAGCTCCCAGAACACGAACATCAGGAGCATGTCGTCCGCCACGACGAGCCCGAGCATCGCGCCCGCGAACGCGACCAGCACCCCGCCGAAGCGGCCCAGCCCGCCGGCGCTCGCGGAGAAGTAGCTCGAGCAGTACACGAGCACCACGGCGCCGATCGCCCCGACGATCAGGGCCATGAACCACGAGAGCGTGTCGAGCTCGAACGCGAGGTCGAGGCCCAGCCCGGGGATCCACTCGACCACCTCGACGGGGTGCTCGCCGCGCATCACGGCGCTCGTGCGGGTCAGCGCCCACCCCGCCGCGCCCGCGGGCACGAGCGCGAGGACCCAGAACGCCCGGCGCCCCATCAGCCGCACCAGAGTGGGCGCGCCGAGCGCCGCCACTGCGTGGGCGATGAGGAGTACGAGCAAGGCCGCTCCGTCCGAGGCTCTGGGCGGGTGGTCTGGGCTGGCCCCAGGCGCGCACCGTCGGAACCGCGCTCAGGATACCAAGACGCAGGTCACGCCCACCGTGCGGGAAAGCCCGCCGGGGTGAGGGTCGTGGCCGGGGCGGTCGCGTCCGCGAGGGCCCTCACGAGGGCCTCCACGAGCGGGGCGGCCCGCCCACGAGCGACCCGCAGGTGCATGGGGGGACGCTCGGCGTGGGCCTCGTCGTCGTCGTCCCAGAACCACGCGACGCGGTAGGCGACCACGCCGTGGGCGGCCCAGGGTTCGCCGACGACGGCGGACGGCGGGTCGGTCTCCCCGTACGCCTCGAGGGAGATCACCCCGTCGATGTCGAGGTCGATCTCGATGCCGTACCCGTCGAGCTCGTCCGGGGCCTGGACGGCCTGCAGGTCGGACTCGTCCGCGCTCGCGTGCAGGGCCTCCCGCTCCGCCGCCGGCTGGGGCGCCACCCCGAGCTCGCGCAGGTCCACGGGCGCGGGCCCCGCCCACCCGTGCGGCTCCGTGGCGAGCCGAGACTGCGGGGCCACGCGGCGCGCGACCTGGAGCGCCGCGTCCGGCTCGAGCCACACGCCCGCGAACACCGTGACGTCCACCTCGGCGAGGGGATCGGGGACGACGACGGCCCCCGGGTCACCGAAGCGCACCGCACCCTCGAGGTGCCGGGCCACGTCCACGAGCCACTCGACCACGCGCGCCTCGTCCCGCACGGGCTCCCCGGCCGCGAACACGCGCTTGAGCCCGTCGCGGTCACCGCCCACGTCCCACGGCGGCTCACCGCGCTCGCGCGGGGCGCGCACCACCCACGCCACCTCGCCCCACGCGGGCAGCTGGAGGTCCATCGACTCGGCGCGGCCCACCGCGAACGGTCCCGCGAGGGTCGAGTGGCGCGAGAGGCGCAGCACCCGGGGGGCGCCGTCGTCGGCGGAAGGCCCTTCCCCTGGCTCCCACCGCGCCGCGGCGAACCTCGCGCGCGCGAGCTCGGCCAGCGCCTCGGGCGTGGTGCCGACGCGCAGCACGAGAAGGTGCCGCGAGCGGGCGTCCGGGTCGGCCGCGAGCGACACGCTCACACCTGCGTGCGGTGGAAGCCCAGCGAGGAGCGGGACGCCGTGGGACCGCGCTGGCCCTGGTAGCGCGAGCCGTAGCGGGCCGAGCCGTACGGCTCCTCGGCGGGCGAGGACAGCCGGAAGAAGCACAGCTGGCCGATCTTCATGCCCGGCCACAGCGTGATGGGCAGCGTCGCGACGTTCGACAGCTCGAGGGTCACGTGGCCCGAGAAGCCCGGGTCGATGAAGCCCGCCGTCGAGTGGGTCAGCAGCCCGAGGCGGCCCAGGGAGGACTTGCCCTCGAGGCGGGCGGCGACGTCGTCGGGCAGCGTGACCTGCTCGTACGTCGCCGCGAGCACGAACTCCCCCGGGTGCAGCACGAAGGGCTGGTCCGCCTCCACCTCGACGAGGCGCGTGAGCTCGGGCTGCTCCTGCGCCGGGTCGATCACCGAGTACTTGTGGTTGTCGAAGAGGCGGAAGTAGCGGTCGAGGCGCACGTCGATGCTTGCGGGCTGGACCATGGCCGGCTCGTACGGGTCGAGGACCACGCGACCGGAGTCGAGCTGGGCGCGGATGTCGCGGTCGGAGAGCAGCACGGGGCCACGCTAGCGCGCCGGGGTGGGCGCGGGGTTGGGCGGGTTCAGGATCTGGGCCCGATTGCTGTTCTTCGGGGTGGGTTTCGCGGCTATGATGGGCGCCGTGCGAGCGGTGGGAGCGCTCTCGCAATCACCCCGGGGACACCACTTTTCAGGAGCCTGCGCCATGCAGTTCGGACACTTCGACGACGAAGCCCGCGAGTACGTCATCACCACCCCCCACACGCCGTACCCGTGGATCAACTACCTGGGCTCGGAGCAGTTCTTCTCGCTCATCTCGCACCAGGCGGGCGGCTACTCCTTCTACCGCGACGCGCGCATGCGCCGCCTGACGCGGTACCGCTACAACAACATCCCGGCCGACGCGGGGGGCCGCTACTTCTACGTCAACGACGGCGGGGACGTGTGGACGCCGTCGTGGCTGCCCGTCAAGGCGGACCTCGACCACTTCGAGACGCGCCACGGGCTTGGCTACACGAGCATCACGGGCGAGCGCGGGGGCGTGCGCGTCGAGACGCTCTACTTCGTGCCGCTCGGGGAGAACGCCGAGGTCCAGAAGGTCACCGTCACCAACACGTCCGACGCCGCGAAGACGCTGCGGCTGTTCTCCTTCGCGGAGTTCTGCCTGTGGAACGCGCAGGACGACCAGACCAACTACCAGCGCAACCTGTCGATCGGCGAGGTCGAGGTCGAGCTCGACTCCCCGCACGGTGCCGCGATCTACCACAAGACCGAGTACCGCGAGCGCCGCGACCACTTCGCCGTGTACGGGGTCAACGCGCCCGTCGTCGGCTTCGACACGGACCGCGACTCCTTCGTGGGCGCCTACAACTCCCTCGGCGAGGCCGCCGTGCCGTTCGCGGGCGTGGCGACCGGCTCGGTCGCGTCCGGCTGGTACCCCATCGCCTCGCACGCCCTCGAGGTCACGCTCGAGCCGGGCGCCTCGCGCGAGTACGTGTTCGTGCTCGGGTACGTCGAGAACCCCGACGAGGAGAAGTGGGCCGACGACGCGAAGCAGGTCGTCAACAAGACCCGCGCGCACGCGCTCCTGGGCCGGTTCGCGACGAGCGAGCAGGTCGACGCCGCGTTCGAGGCCCTGCGGGCCTACTGGACCGAGCTGCTGAGCACCTACTCGGTGGCGAGCGGCGACGAGAAGCTCGACCGGACCGTCAACATCTGGAACCAGTACCAGTGCATGGTCACGTTCAACATGTCCCGCTCGGCGTCGTTCTTCGAGACGGGCATCGGGCGCGGCATGGGCTTCCGCGACTCCAACCAGGACCTGCTGGGCTTCGTGCACCTCGTGCCCGAGCGGGCCCGCGAGCGCATCATCGACATCGCGTCGACGCAGTTCCCCGACGGCTCGGCGTACCACCAGTACCAGCCGCTCACGAAGCGCGGGAACAACGACATCGGCTCGGGCTTCAACGACGACCCGCTGTGGCTCATCGCCGGCGTGGCCGGGTACCTGCGCGAGACCGGGGACTACACGATCCTCGACGAGCCCGTGCCCTTCGACAACGAGCCCGGCTCCGAGGTGTCGCTCTTCGAGCACCTCACACGCTCCTTCGACTTCACGGTCGACCACCGCGGGCCGCACGGCCTGCCGCTCATCGGGCGCGCCGACTGGAACGACTGCCTCAACCTCAACTGCTTCTCCACCACGCCCGGGGAGTCCTTCCAGACCACCGAGAACCAGGCCGGCGGGGTCGCCGAGTCGGTATTCATCGCCGCACAGTTCGTGCTCTACGGGGCCGACTACGCCGAGATCGCCGAGCGCAGGGGGCTCGGCGACGAGGCGGCGCGGGCCCGGGCTGCCGTCGAGGACATGCGCACGGCCATCCTCACCCACGGGTGGGACGGGAACTGGTTCCTGCGCGCGTACGACTACTACGGCGAGCCGATCGGCACGGACGCGCACCCCGAGGGCAAGATCTGGATCGAGCCGCAGGGCTTTGCCGTCATGGCGGGCGTGGGCGTGGGCTCCGGGCCCGACGACGTCGAGGCGCCCGCCATCAAGGCCCTCAACTCGGCCCACGAGCTGCTCGGCTCCGACCACGGCCTCGTGCTGCAGTACCCGGCGTACACGAGCTACCAGGTGAACATGGGCGAGGTCTCGACCTACCCGCCGGGCTACAAGGAGAACGGTGGCATCTTCTGCCACAACAACCCGTGGGTCATCATCGCCGAGACGGTGGTGGGCCGCGGCGAGCGCGCGTTCGACCTCTACAAGCGCATCACGCCCGCCTACCGCGAGGCCCAGTCCGAGGTGCACCGCCTCGAGCCGTACGTGTTCGCGCAGATGATCGCGGGCAAGCAGGCGCCGCGCCACGGCGAGGCCAAGAACTCGTGGCTCACCGGGACCGCGGCGTGGACCTTCGTGGCCGCGAGCCAGTTCCTCCTGGGCGTGCGCCCGGGCTGGGACGGGCTCGTGGTGGACCCGCAGATCGGTCCCGACGTGCCGGAGTTCACGGTGCGCCGCGTCGCCCGCGGGGCCACCTACGAGATCACGGTGCGCAACTCCGGCGCCGCGGGCTCGCGGGCGCGGCTCGTGGTGGACGGCCAGGCGATCGACGGCAACGAGGTCCCCTACGCCCCGGCCGGCACCACGGTCCGCGTAGAGGCCACCCTCTAGCCCCACCCCCCACCCGCCCCCACCCCGGCCACCCGCCGGCTCCCCGGGGCCGCCCCACCCCCGGGCCGCCCCCACCTCCAGCCCATCAACAGTGCACTTTGGCGAGAAATCGGTACTGCGCAGTACCGCAATCACGCCAAAGTGCACGCCTCGTGGTGGGGGCGCACCGGGTGGTGGGGGCGCACCGGGTGGTGGGGGCGCACCGGGTGGGCGGGGGTCAGTAGGCTGGTCCACCCATGGCACACCTTCTCGGGGCTGAGGCCCTGCGCCTCGAGTACCCCACCACGGTCGTCTTCGACGGCGTGTCCCTCGGTGTCGACGAGGGCGACCGCATCGGCATCGTCGGGCGCAACGGCGACGGCAAGTCGAGCCTCATGCGCATGCTCGCGGGCCAGCAGGAGCCAGACTCCGGGCGCGTGACCGTGCGCGGCGGGGTGCGCATCGGCGTGCTCGACCAGCAGGACGGCCTCGATCCGGCGCACACCGTGGCGCATGCCGTCGTCGGCGACACCCCCGAGCACGAGTGGGCCGGTGACGCGAAGGTGCGCGACGTCCTGCGCGGGTTGCTCGCGGACGTGCCGTGGGACGCCGTCGTCGGCGAGCTCTCGGGCGGGCAGCGTCGGCGCGTCGCCCTCGCGCGCCTCCTCGCGGGGGACTGGGACGTGCTCGCCCTCGACGAGCCCACCAACCACCTCGACGTCGAGGCCGTCGCGTGGCTCGCCGCGCACCTGCGCCACCGGTGGTCGCGCACCCAGGGCGGGCTGCTCCTGGTCACGCACGACCGCTGGCTGCTCGACGAGGTGTGCACCATGACGTGGGAGGTGCACGACCGCACGGTCGACGCGTTCGAGGGCGGGTACGCGGCGTACATCCTGCAGCGCGTCGAGCGTGACCGGCAGGCCGCAGCGATCGAGCAGCGGCGCAAGAACCTCGCCCGCAAGGAGCTCGCATGGCTGCGCCGCGGGGCACCGGCGCGCACCTCGAAGCCCAAGTTCCGCATCGACGCCGCGAACGCGCTGATCTCCGACGTGCCCGAGATCCGCAACCCGCTCGAGCTGCAGTCCCTCGCGATGCAGCGGCTCGGCAAGGACGTGGTGGACCTGCTCGACGCCGGGGTGAGCTACGGCGAGAAGGAGGTGCTGCGCAGCGTCGAGTGGCGCATCGCACCCGGTGAGCGCACGGGGATCCTCGGGGTCAACGGCGCCGGGAAGTCCACGCTGCTGGGCCTCGTGGACGGGTCGGTGCAGCCGACGGCGGGCCGGGTCAAGCGCGGCAAGACGGTCAAGGTCGCGACGCTCACGCAACGGCTCGACGAGCTCGCCCAGCACCTCGACGACCCGGTGCGCGTGGTCATCGCGGGCCTGCGCACCAGCTACACCTTCGGCAGCGGGTCCAAGGCCCAGGAGCTCTCGCCCGGCCAGCTCCTCGAGCGGCTCGGCTTCTCGAACGCCCAGCTCTCGACGCCCGTGCGCGACCTCTCGGGCGGCCAGCAGAGGCGCGTCCAGCTCCTCCTCGTGCTGCTCGACCAGCCCAACGTGCTGATCCTCGACGAGCCCACCAACGACCTCGACACGGACATGCTCGCCGCGATGGAGGACCTCCTCGACTCGTGGCCCGGCACCCTCCTGGTGGTCTCGCACGACCGCTACTTCCTCGAGCGCGTCACCGACCAGCAGTACGCGGTGATGGGTGGGGCGCTGCGCCACCTGCCGGGCGGCGTGGACGAGTACCTGCGCCTGCGGCGCGAGGAGGGGGCCGACGGCGGGGTCCGGGGCGCGAGCGCCTCCGGCGGGCGGTCCGACGGCGGGGTCCGGGGCGACGGCGCGCCAGGAGTGCTGTCCGACGACGGCCAGCCCAGAACCGCGGCCGCTGCCGCCGACGGGGCCGCCCCGGGGGCGCCGTCGTCGGCCCTGAGCGGTGCCGAGCGCCGGGCTGCCCAGAAGGAGCTCGCGGCCACCGAGCGCCGCATGGAGAAGGTGCAGGCGGGGATCGACGCGCTGCACGAGCGCCTCGCCGCCCACGACCAGTCCGACTACACGGGCCTGGCGACCCTCACCGACGAGCTGCGCACCCTGGAGACCGAGCTCACCACGCTCGAAGAGCGCTGGCTGGACCTGGGCGAGCTCCTCACCTGACCCCACCCGCCCCCCGGCCCCCGCCCCCCAACTCTCGCCCGGTGACCGGAAGACTTCGCACCGCCATCCGTCACCAACCCTTCCGCCCCCACCCTGGCCGAGTCGGGTTCGCCCGGGGATCCGAAGTGTTGGCAACGACATCCGTCGCGAACCCTTCGGGATCCGGCCCGCAGAACGGGTGTGGGAGCGGTGCCAGACCTGGCATGATCAGGCGAGCCGCCCGCCTGCGAGAGGACGCACCGATGCGTTACGGCCACTTCGACGACGCCGCCCGCGAGTACGTCATCACCCGCCCCGACACCCCGCGCTCGTGGTCCAACTACCTCGGCTCGCGGCTGTACGGCGGGATCGTCACGCAGAACGCCGGCGGGTACTCGTTCTTCCGCTCGGGCGGCACGGGCAGGCTGCTGCGGATGCGCTTCAACGGTGTGCCGGTCGACGAGCCGGGCCGCTTCGTCTACCTGCGCGACGACGCGGACGGCGACTACTGGTCGGCGAGCTGGCAGCCCGTCGGCAAGCCCCTCGTGCCGTGGGACGCGCCCGAGGACGCCGCGCCCGTGGCGGGCAGCTCGCCGACGACGGCGCCCCACCAGTACCGCGCTCGCGTGCGCCATGGCCTCGGCTACTCGGTGTTCGAGTCGCGCTACCGGGGCATCCGCACCGAGATGACGCAGTTCGTCCCGCGGGACCAGGCGTTCGAGCACTGGTCCGTCGTCGTGCACAACGAGACCGACGCCCCGCGCACCATCAGCGCCTTCTCCTACGCCGAGCTCGCGAACGAGTGGAACTACCGCCAGGACCTCGAGAACCTGCAGTACTCGCAGTACGTGGTGCTGGGGCGTTACGAGGACGGCTTCATCTCGCGGAAGAACTCGACGCGCGACGCGTTCACGGAGTGCTGGTTCGCGCTGAGCGGCGCGCCCGTGACGAGCTTCGACACCGACCGCGACGTGTTCCTGGGCGCGTACCGCACGCAGGCGAACCCGCTCGCCGTCGAGCGCGGCGAGTGCTCCGGATCCGAGACCACGGGCGACAACGCCGCCGCGAGCCTGCACACCCGCCTCGAGCTGGCCCCGGGCGAGAGCAGGCAGATCGTGTTCACGCTCGGCGTCGGCAACCCGGACGAGCCGTGGACGCGCGAGGACTTCACCGCGCGCCCGGGACGCGAGGTGGTCGCGGAGTTCGCCACGCCGGAGCGCATCGCCACCGAGCTCGCGGCCATCAAGGACGAGTGGGCCCGGGCCCTCGCGCCGCTCCAGGTGACCACGCCGGACCCGCAGCTGAACTCGATGATCAACGTCTGGCACGCGTACCAGACGCACATGACGTTCAACTGGTCGCGCGGGGTCTCGCTCATCGAGGCGGGCGACCGCGACGGCCTCGGCTACCGCGACACGGTGCAGGACATGCTCGCCGTGGCGCACTCGATCCCCGAGGCGACGCGCGAGCGCCTCGACATGATCCTCACGGGGCAGACGGCGGCCGGTGGCGGGATGCCGCTCGTCAAGCCGCTCGAGCACCGTCCGGGGCACATGACCGCCCCGCGCACCGAGCAGTACCGGTCCGACGACGCGCTGTGGCTGCCCATCACCGTGGCGAACTTCGTCTACGAGACGGGCGACCTCGACTACCTCGACCACGTGCTCCCGTATGCGGACCACGGCGAGGCGACCGTCTTCGAGCACCTCGTCCAGGCGCTGCAGTTCTCGATCGACCACACCGGCGAGCACGGCCTGGTGCAGGGGCTCGCGGCGGACTGGAACGACTGCATCCAGTTCGGCGTCGAGGGCGAGTCGATGTTCTCGACGTTCTTGTTCGCCAACGGCCTGCGCGTCGTGCGCGAGCTCGCACAGCTCAAGGGCGACGAGGCCACGGCGGCGTGGTGCGCCGAGCGGTCGGCGATCGTGGGCCGGGCGATCGACGAGCACGCGTGGGACGGGCAGTGGTTCATCCGCGGGATCTCCGCGACGGGTGCGGCGCTCGGTTCGGCGCAGGCCACCGAGGGTCGCATCTACCTCGAGCCCAACGTGTGGGCCGTCATCTCCGGTGTCACGTCCCCGGACCGGGCGCGCGCCGCGATGGACTCGGTGGGCACCCACCTCGCCACGGAGCACGGCGTCGAGCTGTGCCACCCGCCGCACACGAGGTCGATGCCGGGCATCGGCCTGTCGCTCCTCGTGTTCCCCCCGGGCCACAAGGAGAACGGTGGGATCTTCTGCCACGCGAACTCGTGGGCGATCGTCGCGGAGGGGATGCTGGGCCGCGGCCGGCGCGCGTACGACTACTACCGTTCCTACCTTCCCGCCCGCTACGAGGACGCCGCGGAGGTGCACCAGACCGAGCCGTACGTGTACGCCCAGTTCACGCACGGTTCGTCCTCCCCGCGCTTCGGGCAGTCGCGCAACGCGTGGCTCACGGGCACGGCGTCCTGGACGTACACCGCGGTGACGCAGTACCTCCTGGGCGTTCAGCCGGTGCTCGCAGGGCTGCGCATCTGCCCCGCGATCCCGCCGTCGTGGGACGGCTTCGAGGTCCGACGCCGGTTCCGCGGGGCGACCGTCACGGTGCGGGTGTCCAACCCGGACCACGTCGAGTCGGGGGTGCGCTCGCTCGCCGTCGACGGCGTGGCGGTCGCGGGCGACGTCGCCCCGGCCGCGCTGCTGCGCGAGGGTGCCGTGGTCGAGGTGGTGCTCGGATGAGCGGGGCGGTCGTGCCCGACGACGGTCCCCTGGCCCGTCCGGGAGAGGTGGTGCTCGCGTCCCAGCGGTGGCGGCTCGGCGTGCTGCCGGGACTGGGCGGTTGCTGGTCGTTCGGGCAGGTCCGCGTGGGCGATGCGTGGGTGGACCTGCTGCGGCCCACGCCCGACGACGCGCTGTGCGACCCGGAGCGCGCCGCGAGCTTCCCCCTCGCCCCGTGGTCCAACCGCATCCGCGACGGCGTGCTCGAGTGGCGCGGCGAGCGCTTCCAGCTCGTGCGCAACGGCGCCGACGGCACGGCCATCCACGGGGCGGTGCGCCAGCTCCCGTGGCGGGTCGCGGCGCGCACGGAGGACTCGATCGACCTGCGGCTGTCCTCCGGGGACGCCGTGGGCGTCAACTGGCCGTGGCGCTTCTCCGCGCGGCAGGTGCTGACGCTCCGGGGGGACGACGTCGTCGTCGTGATGTCGGTGACGAACGACGACGACGTGCCGTTCCCCGCCGGGCTCGGCCAGCACCCGTACTTCCAGCGGCGCCTGGGCGCCCAGGACGCCGTGCTGCACGTCGACGCGTCCGCCGGGTACGCGCTCGAGGCGGGCATGGCCTACGCCGCCGCGGCCGAGATCCCCGCGCGCGCGGACTTCCGCACCCCGCGGCCCCTGGGACCGGACTTCGTGGACGACGTCCTGACGGGCCTGGGGCCGACGGCGGCCCGGTGGCGGTACCCCGACCTCGGCGTCGAGGTCTCGCTGCGAGCCGACCCGGAGCTCTCCCACCTCGTGGTCTACGCGCCCGTGGGCCGCGACCACTTCGCCGTCGAGCCGGTCACGCACGTCAACGACGGCTTCGCGCTGCACGCCCGGGGCGTCGCGGGCACGGGCGTCGTCGTCGTCGCACCGGGCGAGACCTTCGACGCGTCGTTCACGCTGACCGCCACCCGCTAGTCGGGGAGCAGATCAGGCCGTCTTCGCGGCGGGCTTCGCCTCGGCGATCGCCTTGATGTGCGCCGGGGTGGTGCGGCCCTCCATGGCGTCGACCTTCACCCGCAGCCGTGCGGCCTGACGTTCGGCACGCGTCACCGCCACCGAGTACTCCCCGGTGACCGGGTCACGCGTGATGGATGTGTTCTTGTTCTTCTTCTCCATCGTTCCCCTCCTCACCCAACGAGTACTTCGCCCGCTGCCCGGCGACGGCGCTCGTTCGAGCAAGGCAGACAGGACAGCCAGGCCAACTTCTTGTTCATCATCGCTCGAACCGTGAGTTCGGTCCATAGCCCACTGCGCGCGTGTCCACCATCGTTCTCGGCGACCCGCGTTCCAGACGAGCAGTGCGGCGACGAGCGCACCGCTCACCAGCAGCAACGGGCCCAGTGCTGCAACGCTCTGGACGAGGAGGGGGAGATCCGACTTCACGTCCCCATCGTGCTACCAGGCACTGACACAGGGCGTCGCAATGGGTCACCTGCTCGCTCCCTCGTCACGACTGTCGACGAGCCCCCTACCGAACGCGCATCGTGACCTTCGACGACCTCGCCGTGACGGCGAGGCTCGCGATCGCGGCGCGCATCGCATCGTGAGACGGCGCGCGTGCGCCGCTCACCAGTGCGCGTTGCGCGCGAGCTCGAGGGCCATCTCCTCGAACCACTGGCCCGAGGCCGGCCCGCCGTTGCACGTGCCGTCCGACTCCCCGGGCGGCTTGACCCACAGCAGCGCGTCGAGGTGCGTGCCGTCGTCCACCAGCCGCGGACGCTCCCCGAGGGCGCGGCCACGCGGGTTGCACCACGAGCCGTCGGAGCCGTTGCCGTTGCGCGAGGTGTCGATCACGTAGCGCGCGCCGTCCGTCGAAGCGGCCACCTTCTCGCCGTACGCGATCGAGTCCGCCGTCGTCTGGAAGTTCGACACGTTGAGCGCGAAGCCCGCCACGTGGTCGAGTCCCACGAGCTTCAGGCGGCGCGCGGCCTCCTCGGGCGAGTGCCAGCCGGAGTGGCCCACGTCGAGGTAGACCCGCGCCCCCGCCGCGGCGAGCGCCGTCGCGGCGTACCTCAGGTAGCCCACGCGGTCGCCCTGGCCGTCGCAGTCGCCGAGCATCGCGAGGGCGTCGGGTTCGAGCACGATCCACGGTTCGCCGACGACGGCGTCCGCCACCGCATCGATCCACTTCGCGTACGCGGAGCCCGCCACCCCGCCGGAGGAGTGCTGGCCGCAGTCGCGCCCCGGCACGGCGTAGAGGACCAGCAGGCCGATGCCGCCGTCGGCCGCGGCCTTCGTCGTGTACTCGCGCACGGTGCTCGCGGCGGTCGCGGGGCTCGCGTCCGTGACCCAGACCGCGTGCGGGGTCGTGGAGATCTTCTCGAGCAGCCGCCGGGTCTCGCCGCGGGCGGCGCTGGCCGCCGTGACGGCGCGCGAGGCGTCGTGCCGGTAGAGCTCGCGTGCGGTCGTGCCAGGGCCGCCGGGCGCGGGTGGGGCGGCGTCGGCGGGGGCTTCGTCGTCGGGCAGGGCGTCGTCGTCGGGAGCCGGACCGCACAGGCGACCGTCGAGGCGGACCTCCGCGGGCGCGACCGTCGCCGCGCCGGACCCCACGAAGCCGAACGTCACCTCGGCGCCCGTCGCGAGCGCCGCGTTGTGGCCGGCGTCGCGGAGCACGACGCCGGGCCTGCTCTCACCCTCGCCCGGTGCGACGAGCTCGGCGTTCCACAGGTTCTCGATGCGCTCGTCGCCGTCGAAGCGCCACGCGAGCTCCCAGCCGTCGAGCGGCTCGCCGAGGTTGCGCACCGTGACGTCCACGGTGAAGCCGTCCGGCCACGAGTCGAGCACCACGTACTCGACGGTGCACGGGGCCGACGCTGGCGCGCTGGTCGGGGCCTGCGGGGAGGGGCTCTCGGTCGCGGGGGCGCTCGCCGTCGCGCTCGGGGCGGGCTCGGTGGCCGACGACGACCCTCCGGGTGCTGCGCCGTCGTCCCAGCTCGCGAGGCCGATCCACACCGCGATCCCCGCGAGCGCGAGCACCGCGGCCACGGCCACCCCTGCGGCCCACCGGTCCTGCCTCGTCACCGTCGCCTCCTGCCCGCCGCCGCCCTCGCGCACCCGCCCGCCCCGCAGTCTGCCCGATCACGCGTGCGGGCACCGGCCCTCGTGCCACAAGGTGTGCGCTTACGTGCGCGCAGCGTCAGCAACCACTCACGTGGATGGCCGACGGCTGCGGAGGCACTCGGAACGCCGCGGCACCCGTGCGACGCGAAGGTCGCCGCGGGCGGCCACGACGCCCCGGTGGTGGTGCACCCGCGCGCGGGACTACGCGGGGTCAAGTCTCGCCGCGTGGGGGTCGATGTCACGGGCAAGAACCCGATGCCGCGAGGAGCCCCACCGTGCGGTCTCCAGACGCCGAGCCAGTCCCGGGCCCCGGAACGCCCGGCGCCTCCGCCCGCCGCGAGTACGAGCGCCGCAAGGCGAGGGACGAGGCCCGGATCAGGGAGAGGTGGGGCAGGCTCGGTGGCATCGCCGTGGCGATGTCCGAGGAGAAGCAGTCCACCACGGCGTGGGCCACGGGTGCCGTCGGCGAGTAGCTCCTCGGAAGGCGGCTCGACGGCCTCGTCTCCGAGCGGATCGCCGTGCTGCACGACAGGCGCATCCCCCGCACGAGGGCCAACATCGACCACCTCGTCCGCGACGCCCTCGAGGGCGTGCCCGTGGTGGGAGCCCTGTACTTCGTGGCCGCCGACTGGCCGCTCTTCGGCGGGGCGTTCGTCACACGGGGCGTTCACGTCCTGTGGCCCAAGCGGCTCGCCAAGCTCCTGACGAGCACGCACTCCGACGACGACGGCGAACCCGTGGATGTCCCCGCGACCTACGCCCGGCTCGCGGCGGCGTTCCCACCCAGCTGACCGGCGCGCAAGGCGCTCGCCCCGGGCCTCTCCGTGACGTCCAGGTCGTGTCACCACATCACGAACCCGCCGCAGCTACGGCTTGAACTCCTCGTGGAGCACCACTCGCTCGAGCGTGTACGTGCCGTCGGTGTTCTCCCAGTAGTGCAGCCGCCGCGCCGACGGTGCGCCTCGTTGGAGGGCGACCCGGAAGCACGTGGCGCCGGTCTCAGGGTCGACGATCGCCGGTGAGTCGCCGCCGGCGTCGATGCGCAAGGGGTGCCTGTCGCGACCTTCGACCTTCGGCGCCCGCCCCGAGACCACCTCCATGACGACGTCGGCCACGCGCTCGACCGAGAAGCTCTCGAGCGCGTCGACAGATCCCAGGAACCGCGCGGACAGCTGGAAGTCTCGCAGCGGGTAGGTCTTGCGGTCGTCCAGCGGGAAGCGCTTCACCCAGGCGGCGTAGACGAGGTACCGGAACGCTTCTTCCGGGCTGAGGGCGGACGCGCCACCACCAGATCTCTGGCCCCGACGCCGCAGCTCCTTGATCTGGCGTCGCAGCTTCTCGTTCGCGGCGCGCAGGTCGCGCACCCCACGGCGCATCACGGCAAGCTCGAGCTGGGCCGGGTCCGCAGGGTCGACCGGCGTCGATTCCTCCGGAGCACCATGGTCCTCGGCCGGTTCAGCCTCGTCGGGGTCCGCGAGCTCGAGCCACGGCGGCCCGCCCGGGAGCACCGCCGGGGCCACGTCGACGTCTTCGTCCTCGCTCCAGAGCCCGAGCCGCAGCTCGTGCTGCTCGCCCTCGAGCCACCAGGTCGCGACGGTGACGTCACCGCGCTCGTAGAAGGCCCGTTGTGCGCGCCCGCCAGCACTGCTCCACGGCAACGTGACGGTCTCACCCGGGAACAACGCCACGGTGATGCCGTCCCGGTCGACCGCCTCGACACGCACGGGAACGTGCTGGACGTCGTCGGGCATCGAGTCCTCGGCGTGGCGCTCCTCGAGCGCTCGATCCACCATCGCGCTCACGTCGAGGCGCCTGCTGTCGGGGTCGAGCCCTCCCGTGACCCGCTGCCCCTTGGCGAAGAGCTGTTCGGCGGCAACTCCGGGAACGGTGAGCTCGGCCCAGATGGTCGCGGTCCCGCCGTCGTCGAGCTGCACGATCGCGCGTGAGCCCACCGTGCCGAGCACCATGCCCGAGGCGTCCCGCACGGCACCCGACGCCGGGGTCTGCCGACTGGGGCCCACGAGAGCGAAGACGTCGTCGGCGAGCCGCTCGGCCGTCCGGTGACCGTCCGCCTCGGAGTAGACGAAGCGGAGCGGGGAGGCGTATGGGTCCTCGACCCAGCGCAGGTCCGGCGCGTACACACGGCTCGCACCGCCGTAGGCCTGGGTCATCGCGGGCATGGCCTCCGCAAAGGCCCACGACGCCGCACCCGTGGGCAGGACGACCACCTCCGCGAGCCCCCGGACCTCCCCGAGGAGGTGTGCGACGTCGACGTAAGGCTCCTCGCGGTGCGCGGGAACGGTGACGACGACGACGGGCCACGGGCTCGTGCCCGCAAGGAGGCGGCCCGCGAGCAGGCCCACGGCGTCCGGCTCGAGCACGGTGACCGCCTCGCCCGGCGGCTCGGCTCGCGCGTCGGTGCCCGAGGCCTCGGGCGGGTGCTGCACCGTCGGGAGAGTGCCGCTCGACGCGCCCCCGCCCGGGTCCGCGCTCCTCGCCCGAGCATTGCGGAGCGCTTGCGCTCGCTTCTGGTGTCGTTTACCCATCCCCTGTCCCCGCTCACCTTCGCCACTCATGATCCATGCACTGCCACTGGGGACATCGTGCCGTGCCCCTCCGACATCGGGCGGCGCGACGCCGGACGTCCCGGAGCGAGCGGGCGGCTACGCGTCCCCCGCCGCGAGCCGCACCGCGAGCAGGTGCGCGCACGGCCCGCGCCCACCGCCGTGGCGTTGTATGGCCTGCTCGGGCCGACCATCGGCCCAAAGTCACTCTTGTGCCAGGTCAGCGTCGGTATCGTCAAAGGACCCGGTGGTGATCGTGGCGCGTGACAGCGGCATGGACGGGCTCGGCACATGAATGAGAGAACGCGATGCCCGTCAACATCTCGCTCGACCCGGCTGAGCCCTCAGGTCCCCTGGCCATCGTCTCGGAGTTCGTCGATCGCGGCGAGGAGTCCCGGGCCACCCGCGCGGCGATGGAGCACGTGGAGCAGGTGCTCCGCGGCGGCCTCGAGATCTCCGCCTTCGAGCACGTGCTGACGTTCTACGGCGGAGGAGGCACCGGCAAGAGCAGCCTGTCGCGCCGGCTCGAGTCCTGGCTGAAGGGCAAGCTGCACGACGACCACTGGGGGCCCGCGCCGGCCATCGGCAACGTCGTGACGGTCCGTTGGGACCTCAAGTCCTCGAAGGGCGACGTCGACCCGCTCGAGCTGCTCCTGAGCTTCCGTGCGTCGCTCCCGTCGATCCCCGGCGGGTGGAAGGCCTTCGACCTCGGGCTGCTCAGCTACTTCCAGGCGGTCCGCCCCGGGCAGAGCCTGGACGTGACCACGAGCGACACCGTCCAACGGTCCGTCATCGCGAACGCGTTCGACGCCGTCGTCGGAGACCTGGGGCACCTGCTCGACGTCGGAACAGGGATTGGCTCGTTCGCCATCCAGACCGCGGTCACCTTGGTGCGCAAGGGGCTGACGGCGGCGCAGCTGCGCAAGCACCCGCGGCTCGCGGAGATCGTCGACCGGTGCAGCTCGGACGAGGTCACTCCGACGTCACCCAGCCCAGAGGTGGCCGCGGCGGTCCTCGGTCTCGCGGACGAGGAGATGGCGGGGGTCACCGATCCTGCCAAGCGCCCGCTCGTCGTCGTCTTCATCGATCACTTCGAGTACCTGCAGACGGACGACAGGCGCCCCGGCGAGACCACGGTCAACGCGCTCGTCGGCGCGATCCCGCAGTCGCTCGTGGTCATCACGGGACGCAACCACCTGGACTGGGCGAGCCCGGCGCGCACCGCGCTCACCTACCGGGGTCCGCGACTGTGGCCCCGGCTCGAGCTCGGGTACGCGGGACCGGATCCGCGCCAGCATCGGCTCGGCATGCTCTCGCGGGCGGACACGCAGGACGCGTTCCGACGTCGTGCCCTGCGCCAGGGGTTCACGCTGCGTGACGAGACAGTGGACCGGCTCGTCGCGCGGACCCAGGGCTGGCCCGTGCACATCGATGCCATCTGCACGCTCGCCGCGGGGATCACCGGTGGTAGCGCCGCGGAGGTCAGCGCGGAGCAGCTCGACCAGCCGCTGCCGGACGTGGTCAGGCGCGTGCTCGAGAACCTCTCCGAGCCGCAGCGGCGGGCGTACTTCGGCGCATCCCTGCTGCCGTACTTCACCGTCCGGCTCGCCGCGATCGCGGCGGGAGTGACCGAGGGCGACGTCACGGCGATGCTGGGGCGGGCGATGGTCGAACCCAGCGACGACGCGCTCTGGCCGTACCGGGTCCACGACGCGATCCGCGGGATCATCCGCACGGCGGACCCCGCCACCTCGGACGGGTGGGCGAAGGGCGACTGGCAGGACGCGGCCGGACGGGTGCTCGCCCACCTGCGCCCTCTGCTCGCCGAGGCCTCGGAGCGACAGGACGACCTCGCGTGCACCTCGATAGCGAGCCTTGCCATCACGATCGCCGCCGAGCACGAGGTGTGGGAGGACTGGCTGGGCGACGAGGCGCTCGCACGGGCGACTCCCGAGACGCTGACGCGCCACGTGCCGACGTCGAGCGGTGAGCCGAACGTCGACCACCTCGTGCGCTACCTGCACGCTCGGGTCATGCCGCGCACCGACGAAGCGATCGACGCCCTCCAGGAGATCTTCGCGAGCGAGTACGCCGTCGCGAAGCACGCGGGCCTGTGGCGTGCGTACAAGCTCCGCGGCGCCAACCGCCACGACGAGGCACTCGCCGCCCTGTGGGAGGTCCGGGAACGGTTCGGCGACTGGAGCATCCCGGTGTCCCAGATAGGGATCACCCTGAACATGGCACGCCGTTTCCAGGACGCACTCGACTACGCCGAGACCGTCTCCGAGGCGAAGGCCGCCTACATCCGTCAGAACCAGCTGCGGGCGATGGGCATGCTCTTCGACGAACGGCTCACTCCCTTCGCGGAGCGGATCCGCAAGACCTCGGCCATCCGGTTCCGGGTCGAGCTCGAGTGCGCCGAGGGTCTCTATCTCGCACGAACCGCCGGGTGCGAGCCCGAGGACCTCGAGTGGCGCTACCGCCGTGCCGTCGACGTGGGCCACGCGGAGGGCCAACGCTCGTCCCTCGCGGCCCTCGCCCTGATCGAGCTCGCCGACCCGGAGCGCTTCACGGTCCACATGGACGGACTCCTGGCCCGCCCGATGTCGAGCGGTCGCCTGTCCACCCTCGCCGTCTACGTCCAGGCGATGCGGGCGCTGCTCACCGGTGACCCGGACGACGCTCTCCGCGCCCGCGACCTCGTGGGTGATCGCCCCTTCCGAGGTTCCGGATTCATCGCGGTGGAGTGCCTCCTCGACGCGCTCGGGCATCCCCTCGCACCCGTGCCGACCCAGTGGACCGTCCCGTACGAGGAGGTCTCGGCGAACTGGTTGGGCATCGCGGACGGAGTGATCGAGCGAGCCAAGGCCCGCGCCGCGGCCCGCTGAGCCGCCACCCCACGAGCGCTACGCGCCCCCCGCCGCAAGCCGCGCCGCGAGCAGGTGCGCGCACGGCCCGCGCCCGCCGCCGTGCCGGGTCCACCACTCGCACGTGCACGAGCCGTCCCCGGCGAGGTCGACCCAGTGCGTGCGGTCGGAGCCCGGCACGCGCCAGCGGCCGTCCTCGGGGCGCACCTCGCCCGCGGCCACGAGCCTCCGGGCGGCCGCAAGGCGCGGGTTGTCCCGCTCGGCCTGCGCGGCGTCGAACGGCAGCTCGCGGTGGAACTGCGCCTGCTCGCTCAGGTCGACGCCGATCCGGCCCGCGGCGGTCAGCCAGGTGAGCGCCGTTGCGACCTGCCCGGCGGCGAGCCCCGTCGCGCGCGCGAGCGCCCCGGCGTCGACCACGGACTCCCACGCGAGGTGCTCGAGCACCAGCGCTGCGCCGTCGTCGGCGTCCGTGCTCGCGGCGAGACCCTCGAGAAGCCCTCCTTCTCCCGAGAAGCCGCGATGCGGCTCGGGGGACAGGACGAGCGTCATGCGGGCGCCCGGGAGGGTGACCGTCCACGCGCTCGTGGTGGCGCCCGACCAGACGTCGAGCGCGCTCGCGAACCGTGCGACCCGGCGCAGGGCCCGCAGCCGCCCCGTGCCCGCCAGGCGCACCGACCCCGGGGTGGACGGGTCGACGCGGGTGAGGCCACGCGGGGTGGGCAGGAGGCCCACGGTGGGCCCGGCCCCGGAGGCGGGCGCGCTCGCGAGGAAGGTGCGCGCGGGGCTCGCGGGCACCGTCGCCGCATGGGTCATGCCCGCGGCCGCGACCTGCACCTCGGCGAGGCTGCGGACCCAGCGCCGCGGCAGCTCGACCTTGCGCTCGACGTGCTGCGCCTCGGGGGTCGCCAGGCGCAAGGACTCCATCCCGACGGCGAGGTGCAGCAGCTCGGTGCGGCGCATGGCGCCGAGCGCGGCACGCAGCGGCTCGTTGATGTCGACGTTGGTGGTGCCGTGCGCCACCTCGCCGCCCTCGATGCCGTCTGCCAGCAGGTCGAGGCGCGCGTACACGCCGTGGCACGCGGACATCGCCTCGAAGCGCAACCGGTCGCCGCTCGCCGTCACGACGGGGTCGCGCGAGGCGCGCGCGGCGACGACGTCGTAGTACCGGGTGCCCGCCACCTCCGCGACGGCGAGCAGCCCGGCCGCGAGCACGTGCGGGTGGGCGACGAAGCCGTCGAAGAAGTCGGGATGCGCCACGAGGCCCGCGGGGCTCGCGCCGAGTCCCGTGGCGAGGGCGAGCAGCTCGGACGCGCCCGCCTCCGCGGTGAGGACCGAGGTGCTCGCGAACGTGCTGGTCATGGCGCTCCTCCCGTGGCTGCGGCGACGAGCAGCCGGGCCTCCACCACGGCCTTCGCGGTGCCCTTGCGCGCCGCGAGCGCGTGGAGACTCGGTGGCAGGGGTACGTGGGGCTCGGCGGACGCGGCGTAGGGCTGCATGGTGCGCAGCAGCTCGGCGAGCCCCGCAGGGAGGCGCGGTTGCCGGGAGGCGGCGTCGGCCACGGCCACCATCGCCGACCACACGCTCGACAGCCCCCCGGTGAGGATCACGTGCTCCCACGCCGCGGCGACGCGCGCGAGCGGCAGCTCTCCCCGCGCGAAGAGGGCGAGCGATGCCTCGCCCAGCAGCGCGGTGTCGACCCGGCCCGCGGCCGCGAGCTCGGAGATCTCCGCCGCGCCGGCCAGGCGGCGGGCCTCGGCTGGCTCGGTGAGCTCGCGCACGAGGGCGTGGTGCGCGCCGGGCCCGAGCGGCCCGGGCACGGCGGTGAGCCGCGGGCGGTACTCCCGGGACGCCCACAGCCAGTGCCCGGGCGTGACGATCGCGACCGCCGTGTCCGGCCACCACGGCAGCGCCCCGAACAGGCTCGCGACCGACGCCGTACCGATCCAGCCCAGCGGGCTACCGAACCCCGCGGGGACGATCTCCTCGGCGAGGTGCGCGAGCGGCTCTGCCCCGGGGAGCACGAACGGCAGCGTCACGGCGCTCGCGAGGACCTGCCCCTCGGCGACGGCGTGGGCGCGCGCGGGCAGGCCGCCGGCCCGGACCCACTGGCGCACCAGGTCGACGCCGTCGGGCGGGACGGTGCGCGGGCGCCGCAGCCGCTCGAGGAGGCCGCGCCGCTCGGGCTGGGCGGCGGGCGGCAGCCCGGCCGGCGGCAGCACCGCGCCGTCGAGCGCCTCGAGATCGGCCGGCGCCACGGGGCCGAGCCGCACGAGCGCGAGCTGCAGGTCGATCGGGGCGTAGTCCTCCGCCGCCCGGAGCCGCTCGACCAGGTCCGCCACGGTGACCGTCCCGTCCGCGCGGCTCGGCGTGCTGAGCAGGGACGAGACGCTCCCGAGGCGTCCGAGGGTCTCGATCGTGAGGCGCTCGAGCAGCACCTCGTGCGGCGGGGTCCCGAGACCGCTCGCCGTCTTCTCGCTCGTGCGGTGCCACCCCCGTTCACCCCGTCGGAACGGGGCGCGGCTCGCGTACCCGCCCGCCCACTCGCGCGCGCGGGCGTAGGCGACCGGGTCACCCTCGCGGGGCTCCGGGAGCTCGAGGAGCGCCGCGCGCAGCTCGGCCGGTGGCATCCGCACCGCGAGGTCGAGCCAACGCGCCTCCCCCGTCACGGATCCAGAGACGCTCGTCTCCGCGTAGAGGGTCGCGGCCCCCGCGCGGGACGCCTCGACGCGCTCCAGCGGGGGTGCGGAGCGGGCCTCGGGATGCCGCCGCCACGCGACGTCGACGACGACGGGCGCTTCCCGCGGCGCACCTTCGCCGAGCGCGTCGAGCGCTGTGCGTGCCCGGGCCGCGAAGGTCGCGTCGGGGCTGCCCGCGGCGGTGGTCAGGAGCTCGACGACGACGGCGCGCTCCCCGTCGCCCGTGCGCTGACGCAGATGTCTGAGCAGCTCGGTCTTCTGCGCCTTCTCCTTGCGGGACAGCACGCTCAGCCCGAGGTCGAGGAGGTCCTCGGGCGGCGGGTTGGTCGCCAGGAGCATCGGCACGAGCACCGTGGTCACCTCGCCGTGCACGGTCGGCACGAGGTGGACGAGCGTGCTCGTGCGCCGGGCCACGTCCTCGCCGGTGAGGTCGAGCCCGTCGAGGATCCGCAGCACCGCGCGCTGGGAGTTGCGGGTGTCGCCGCGGCTCAGGGTCGCGAGCGCGGCCTCGAGGAGCTCGTCGCGGACGCCCGGGTGCTGCGCGACGAGTCGCCGCACGCTCTCGGCGAGCACCCCGGGCTCCGGGCCCAGCAGCTCGAGCTGCGCGAGCCCGGCCTCGGCCTGGCTGAGCCGGACCAGGGTCTGCACCGGGTGCGGCGTGTCGTCGAACACGTCCTTCGGCGCCGTGTCGTGTCGCGTCCGTCCGACGGCGAGCAGCGCCCACCCGCGTGCGTAGGCCTCACCGGCGGGCAGCGGCAGGTCGAACCTGCGGATCACGGCCGCCGCGAGGCGAGCGAATCGCGTCAGCGCGAGCTCCGACCCGCCCGGGAACCGCAGGCTCGAGACGGCGTCGAGGAACTCCGCGCACCAGGCGGGTCCGCGCGCGAGGAGGAGCCGTTCGAGGAGGCCGTCGTCGTCGGTGTCGAGCCACGTCCAGGTGAGCTCGTGGAGGCCGGCGTCCTTCGCCGCGGACTGCGGGGTGCCGGACAACGTCGCCGCGAGCGCGACGCGGGTGATCCACCCGTCCCGCGGGCCGCCCCGCCCCGCCCCACCGAGCGCGACCTCCCGGGCGAGCTGGCGTCCGCGGGCGCGGTACCAGGGCCGCAGCGCGTCGAGCTCGGCCGCGCGCAGCGACTCGAGGTGCGTGCCGACCCGGCGCCAGTCCCCCGAGGCGAGCGGTCCCTCGAGCCGCCCCCCAGAGTCCACCCGCTCAGCGTACTCAGCGCCCATGGCCCGAGGGCAGAAGACTTGGCACCGAATATCGGCACCAACCCTTCGCCCTTCCGGGCTCGCGCCGTCAGCGCACCCGCATCGTCTTTGCCGAGGTTGTGACCTTCTTGGCGTAGCCGGCCTTGCGGCCCGTGACCTTGACCGTGATCCGCTTGCCACGCTGCGCCGCCTTGAGCACGAAGGTGCGCTTCGTGGCCCCCTTGATCTTCGTGCCGCCTGCGAACCAGCGGTACGTGAACGTCGTCCCCGCCGTCCACGCTCCGCGCTTGGCGGTGAGCTTCGTGCCTACCCGCACCTTCCCGGCGATCTTCGGCCTGGACCTCTTCAGCGTCCCGAGCGCGACTGCCTTGCTCGCCACCGACACCACGGCGCGCGGCTCGTAGCCGGACTTGCTGCCCGTGACCCTGACCGTGATCCGCTTGCCACGCTGCGCCGCCTTGAGCACGAGGGTGCGTGACGTGGCGCCCGCGATCTTCGTGCCGCCGGCGAACCACTCGTAGCCGAGGGTGACACCCGCCTCCCAGGTTCCCGGCTCTGCGGTGAGCGTCTTGCCCACCTTCGCCGTGCCACGGATCACCGGGATGGCCGCCGTGAGCCCACGCGCGAAGGTGCGGGCGTAGACCTCGAAGTTGCTCGACCACGCGAAGACGGCGCGCCCACCCGCCCCCAGGGCGATCGAGGGGCCCACCTCCTTGGGGAAGAAGCCCTTCAGGGGACGGGTGTGCGTCGAGCTCGCGATCACGGTGCGCGCGGACAGGGGGCCTCCCCACGTCATGGTGCGCGCCGCGACGCGCGGACCCTCCTCGAGCCACGCGATCACCATCGCGCCGTCGTCGGCGAGCACCGTGCGGGGGTTGCCGGCCGCGGTCCGGGCCACGGTGAGCCCGGGGCCCCACGTGCGCCCACCGTCCTCGCTGCGCCACAGGAGCACCGCGTCACCGGCATCACTGTCCGGGGACACCGCGAGGAGCGCCACGCGGTTGCCGTTGCTCACGAGCTGCGGCTCGAAGTCGAAGCTCTCGTTGCGGCCGATGTCGTGGATCACCTGGCGCGACCATGTGCGGGTGCCCGCGTCCCACCGGGAGATCACCACCCCGTTGAGGCCGGGCGACTCCTCGATGTACGACTGGAGTCCTTGCCACGCGACCACCACGGAACCGTCCGGCAGGAACACCGGGGTGGGTGTGCCCACCATCGAGAAGCCCCAACCTTCCGGCGAGATCACGGTGCCCGCCGTCCACGTGCCATCGCTCGCGCGCGTGCGCACGTAGACGTCTCCGTTGCCGCCCCAGGCGAGCGCGGCGCGTCCGCCGTCGGCGACCGCGAGCGTCGTCTCGAACGCGAAGGAGAAGTCCCGGTCGAGCACGTGCGATACCACCGTGGCGCCCGGGGCCGTGGGCGAGCTCACCCGGAGACGGAACGCTCCGTCGAGGTCCGCCTCACCGGTCACCCATGCCGCGGTGAGCCTGCCGTCGCCGTCGAAGCGCGCCGCGACCCAGGTGACACCCTCCGTGGCGCTCGTGCTCTCCAGCCGCTGCGGGGTGGACCAGCTCTTGCCGCGGTCGGTGCTCCAGCTCAGGTACGGCGAACCGACCGAGCTGAACCCTGGCGAGCTGGGCCAGATGACGGCGAGGTCGCCGTCGTCGCTCACCGCGAGGTCGAACGTCGCCCCGGACAGCCGCTGGGCGTCGGTGGTGGTGATGCTCACGGGCTTCGACCACGACGACGACGTCGCGTCGCGATACGCATAGAAGAGCTGACCGTCGTTCCGGGCGAAGTCCCAGCTGCGCCACAGCGCGTGACTGCGCCCCTGGGCGTCCACCCGGACCACGGGTTCGAGGCCCTGGCCGAGCAGCACGCCCGGCTGCCAGCTGAGCGGGGGTTCGCTCGCCGGGCCGTTGCTCACCGCGGGCGCGACGTCGGCCCGGGCGCCGACGTCGTCCGCGACGCTCGAACCGTCGCTCGCGCCCAGAGCCGGGCCCGTGATGGTGCCGGTGAGCACGAGCGAGACCGTCGCGAGGACGACGGTGACCCGGCGAGCGGTCAGGCGCATGAGATCTCCCAGGAGGCTTGAGTACCGCGAGGATGCTACGGCTCCGGCGGGGCTGCGCCGGGACCATTGGTCCGTCGTCGTCGGGTGATCTACCAGGGCCTTCGCACGGGGAAGGCTGGAGACTTCGGACCGAGATCCGGCGCCAACCCTTCCCGCTTCGGGGTGGTCCCGGTGCGCGGAAGGATCCGCGCGTGTCCACCAGGATGGGTACCGACCAAGGAGCGCCCATGAACCTGAGCACCCACCAGATGGACCGCGCCGCCGGCGTGATCCTCGCCTCCGCCGCCGGGGACGCCCTCGGCGCACCCTACGAGTTCGGCCCCGCCCTGCCCGACGACGCCCCGGTGCGCTTCGGCCGCGGGGCGCTGGGCCACGGCTACGCCGAGTGGACCGATGACACGTCCATGGCGATGCCCGTCCTCCAGGCGCTCGCCGCCGGCAGCGACCTGCGCGACCCCGCGGTGCTCGGCGGGATCCTCGCCGCGTGGCGCGAGTGGGCACGGACGTCGCCCGACGTCGGGAAGCAGACCAAGGAGGTGCTCGGCGGGTTGTCCGACGGCGCGTCGGAGACGGATGCACGCGCCGCGGCACTCGCCAGGCACGAGTCCACGGGCCGCAGCGGCGGGAACGGTTCGCTCATGCGCACGGGCCCCGTCGCGCTCGGCTACCTCGCGGACGGGCAGGAGGCGGCCCTCGTGGACGCCTCGGGACGCGTGGCCCAGCTCACGCACTGGGAGCGGGACAACACCGACGCGTGCGCGCTGTGGGGTCTCGCGATCCGCCACGCCGTGCGCACGGGCGAGCTCGACGTGCGCGCCGGGCTCTCCTGGTTGCCCGAGGAGCGCCGCGAGCGCTGGGCGGGGTTGATCGACGAGGCGCTCGCCCCCGGGGCGCACCCCCGCGACTTCGCCGACGGCAACGGGTGGGTGGTCCGCGCCTTCCAGTCCGGGCTCACCGCCGTGCATGGCGCGACGAGCCTGGTGGACGCGCTCGAGCGCGCGGTGCGCGGCGGCGGGGACACCGACACCGTCGCGGCGATCGCCGGGTCGCTCGCCGGCGCCGTCTACGGCTCCTCGGCCGTGCCCGTGGCGTGGCAGCTCGACCTGCACGGCTGGCCGGGACTGCGCGCCACGGACCTGCCGCGTCTCGCGGCGCTCGCCGCGAACGGTGGTCGCCCCGACAGCCAGGGATGGCCGACGGCGGAGATCATGGTGCCGCACGAGCCGATGTCCACCCTCGTGCGGCTTCCCGACGACGACGGCGTCTGGCTCGGTTCGCTCGACGCCCTGCCCCGGCTCGCGACCGAGGCCCCCGAGGTGCGCGCCGTCGTGTCGCTGTGCCGAGTGGGGACCGCGCAGGTCCCCGACGGGCTGACCAGCGTGCAGGTGCGGCTCATCGACCGGCCCGGCGAGAACCCCCACCTCGACACCGTGCTCGCGGGGACCGTCGACACCATCGCCCGGCTGCGCGCCGAGGGCCACGGCGTGTTCGTGCACTGCCTCGAGGCGCGGTCCCGTACCGCCGCCGTCGCTGCCCTGTACCTGATGAGGCACCGCGGCGTGCCCGAGGAGGTCGCGTGGGAGCGGGTGGCCGGGGTGCTGCCGAACTTCCGGCCGGAGGCGTTCTTGCGGGAGGGGGTGCGGCGGGTGCGGTTGGGCGGGGGCGGAAGCGCGCCGGCCCGTTGACCCCGACGGGTCAATCCTGCGCGATCCCCTGCGTTCCGATGAACGCTGCGAGCTCGGTGGGGTCCCGATGCACGTCGTACCGGCGCAGGATCTCGATGTAACGCACCTTGTCGAGCCGCCAATCGAAGATCTCTGCCGGGCCAGATCCTGGCGCGCAAGCCAGGATCAGGTCCGCCCACAGGCGCGTCGACCGGCCGTTACCGTCAGTGAATGGATGGATCCTGACGACGTCGGCGTGCACCGCGAGAGCCAACTCTCGTGCCGTCCAGTCGTCGGTGTTGATCCACCGGTAGCGAATCCCCTCGATCGAGCTGCGGAGCTCCACCGCGATCTGCTCGGGGGCGACGCCGATGTTGAGCTCGACCCTGCGGAACTTCCCAGCCCACGCCCAGATGTCTTCGTAGAGTCGGCGATGCAAGTCGCGGGCGAAGCTGTCGACGAGCAAGTCGTCCAGCGCCAGGTTCCCTTCGAGCACGGCTGAGATCAACTCTCCCGCAACTTCGTCCTGCACGGCTTGCTCGAGGTCAAAGACCGAGGCCTTGGTGACAGGCTCACCCAACACCGCTCTCGCTCGCGGGAGCAGGGCATCCAGCTCGTCCCCCTCGACGGGTGTCTCACCGTACCCAGGCGACAGACTCATCAGTCGCGTTGGCGGCGCTCAACGAGGAACTTCTCGACACGCTCCGAGCGCTTGAAGCCTGCAGGCACGACCCGTTGCTCGAGCTTGGCCGAATCCTTCGTGGACCGGGCGACGGCGCGCTTCACAGCAGCCTCGTCGACGACACGACGCTCCATGCCCGCACCTCCTCCACTCGCTCGCGCCCGACTGCCAGTCAACGATACCGCCGTCGGAAGTAGTCCCACGAGAGCCCAGGAACATGCAGCTCGCCGCCGACCTTCGGTGCCGCGTCACTTCACTCGCACGCCACCCCGTCCCCATCACGATCCAGGTGCCGCCCATACCCCGGCTGCCCCTCGTAGATGGGGGTCACACCCGCCTCGCGCGCGGCTGTGCAGTTCTTGTAGTAGACGTCGTCCGGCTCAGGTTCCGCCGTCGGCGTCGGGCTGGGCGTGGGTGCGGGCGGTTCCGGGGCGATGGTCTCCGAGGGCTGCGGCACGTCCGGCACCGTCGCCGCGACGGGCAGCGGCTCGTCCGGGCACGCGCGCAGGATCCGCTCGATCGCGTCCTTCTCCGCCGGCGCCACCCACAGCCCGTACGCGTGCTTGACGGCCACCTGCCGCGCGACGTACGCGCACCGGAAGGCCTTGTTGCTCGGCAGCCACGTCGCGGCGTCGCCGTCACCCTTCTGGGAGTTGGCCCGCGCGTAGACGGCGAGCAGGTTGAGCGGGTCGTTGCCGAGCGCCCGCAGCGTGTCCTCGTCGAGCCGCTGGGCGCCCTTCTGCCACGCGTCGCCCAGCGCCACCACGTGGTCGATCTGCACGAGGTTGCCGCCGTCGCCCCGATCGAACGTCACCGCGCTGGCGGTGTAGGGGTCGAACAGCACGCCGCTGAGCACCACGAAGTCGCGGGTGCCGGGCTTGAAGACGGCCTCGCGGAGGTCGCGCCCGAGGATGTCGTTGCGCGTGTCGCACCCGTTGCGGTCGAGGTCCACGGCCCGGTAGCCGAACAGGTCGCGGTCGTAGCCCGTCTTGGGGTCGCGCGGTCGCACCTCGAGGAGGGCGAGCGCGGCGAGCGCCGTCGTCGGTTCGCTGTCGACCACCTCGGGAGCGAGCGGCTCGTGCGCCGTCGGGCTGGGGCTCGGGGACGACGACGGCGCCTCGCGCTCCCCGTCCGCGTGATCTTCGACGACGACGGCGGCCGGCGGGTCGGGGTCCTCGGTCGGGGTGGAGGTGTCAGGGGTCGGTGCTGGGGGTGTGCTCAGCGCGTCCGCGGTGGTGGCCGGGCTGCTGCCCGTCTCGAGCTCGCAGCCCGTCAGCACGAGCGCGACGCACAGCGCGAGCACGACGCCCCGCCCCACGGCCACGACGCCGCCGACCCCGCTCCGTCGACCCATGCCCTGGACATCGACACAGCGGCGTGCGGTCTTGACTCCACCGTTGCCCAGGAAGGTGTGCGCAGCGGGACACGGCGGCGAACGGGGTCAGGTGGCGGCCTCGAGCCGTGCGTACTGCTCGCTCGTGAGCCCGAAGGTCCAGGCCGCGGCGGCGAGAGGACTGCTGAAGCTGTCCGGGACGAACAGGCCGTACGAGCGGCGTGACCCGTCTCGTTCGAGCGAGGCGTTGGTGCACGTCAGGACGCACACCCGGTCCCGGTCGAGCAGCTCGGGAGGCAGCGCGTAGAGCTGCAGGTGGTGGCCCGGGTTCGCGGGGTCCGGGGCGGGTGCCCCGACGGCTCGCAAGCGTGCGGCGCGGACGAACTCGGGCCACCCCATGCGCTCGATCGCGCACCGGCGGACCTCGGTGTTCGGCTCCGCCATGATGCGGCTGACACCCCACCCGTCGGTGACGAGGTCGCGCGGAACGGAGATTCCGTGCCAGAGGCTGACTCCCCACCCGTCGGCCCAGCGCACCGCGAAGTCGTCCTCGCCATGGAGCCGCCCGGCCGCGTCGACGCGGACGGTCTCCGGTGGCTCGGTGAGGATGACCGCCCCACGCATGCCGCTCCACGCGAAGAGGTCGCGTCGCAAGGCGGCGACATCGCGCACGGCGGGCAGCTCATCACCGCCACGGTCAGCGAGCGCGCTGATCGCATCGTAGGGAGCGCCGTCGTCGCTGGGCGTGGCGCGTTGCCGTTCCCTGCGCGGGTTCTCCGCGAGCTCGCGCTCGACGGCCCAGCGGAGGCGAGACTCGGCGGGGGCTGCGGCGTCGTCGCCGGGAGTCATGAACCAGAAGGAGGTCGCGACGTCATCTTCGGGTTCTCCGATGCGCACGGCCAGGTGGCGCACGGCGTGAGCCTCGAGGCGCATCAGTGCGGCGTCCACGGGGAGCAGTGCACGGGCGGGTTCGGCCAGCTCGCTGCTGCGGCGGGCCACCTCGAGCACCGCCGCAAGGGTCTGTGGGTCGAGCCTGCCTCGGTGCCGATCCGCGGCGAGGTCCAGCCCGAGCTCGACAAAGCCCCCGCCGGCGCTGGCCGTCACGCACACGTCGAGGAGCACCTCGGCGATCGTCTCGGCGTGGCGCGGCGAGCTCGCCCAGAGCACCACGGGTTCGGGCTGTCCCAGCCGGGAGTACAGGCGCCGCACGGTGGCCTCGGTCTCGAACCGCGCGGCCACGTGACCCGGCTCTGCGGTCCCGCCGTGCTGCCACTCGTCCTCGTAGCGGCCCACGATCCCAGCGAGAGCGTCGGCGAAGCTGGTGAGCCCGGCCTCGGGCCGCGCCTCGTCGTGCTCCCACGCCGCCGTGAGAGCCGCCACCTCGCGGGGGAGCTCGAGGAGCCGCGCATCGAGGTGCCGGTCGAGCCGGTCCAGCTCCCGGGCGATCACCGCCTCGGCCTCCGCGATCTCAGGCTCCGACGTCGGCTCTGGCCCGCCGTGGTGGTGCGAGACCGGTGCGCTCAGCCACCGCCGTTCGAGCTGCCCCACCACCGTGGACCGCACCGCGGCCAGCCGCGACAAGAGCCCATGGCAGGCCCAGTGCTCAAGGCGTCCGGCACCCGACATGCCGCGCATCCACCGCACGCAGCGGCACGGTCCTGACACGGGGTAGTCGCGCAGGAGCCACGCCCGCGCGAAGCCCTCGCGCCAGCTCTCCCAGGCGTGATCTACGAGGACGGGCCACGGCAGCCGTGGGTCGATCTCCACGGCGCCTCAGTCGAGTACGTCGTACACGCCGAAACCGTCGAACTCGCGCTGGCGCAGCACCGCGTAGCGCCCGGGCGCGAACCCGATCGCCCCGTGCTCCTCGTGGATCAGGTAGGCGACCGCACCGGGGTCCACGGCCAGCGTGCCGATGCGGCGCCGGTCCGTCCCGACGTCGAGCAGCTCGGGATCGAATGGCCCCAGATCGGCCCAGCGCGCGGTGCCCTCGTCCGCCCACGCGAACCGTGCTCCGCCGTCGGCCACGAGCAGGTGCGTGTTGCCGCCAGTCTCGCCGCGCACCACGGGAATCCCTTCGGGCGGGACAGGTGCGTCGGGCTGGGTGCTCGCCCATCCCGTCACAGAGTCTGCGACGACGACGACGTCGCCCTGCCGCCCGAACGCGACCACCGGCACCTGCGCCTCGCGGTCGAGGTGACCGAGCACTTCACGGTCGTGGCGGGTCAGGACGCTGCGGAGCGTGGTCATGGCGATCTCCTCGGTGCGGTGACGGGAGACTCATCGTGCCGCGCACCTCTGACATCGCCGGCGCGCCCCGTGATGGCGGGTACCCGCAGCGTCCGCGCCGGATCAGTGTTCAGGACCGCTGGCGAACTGCTCCCAGCGCCAGGCCAGTCGGTCACGGTCCGGCCGATCAGCAGCGCGCTGCGGAAGTGAGATCACTCGGCCGTGCATCTCCTGGATGCCATGCCGGAGCATCGGGCCGTCCACCTCGTCCAGGAGTTCACGGTTGATCGCCACCGTGTAGCTCGGGTCGATGCCGAGCATGTTGCGGTCGTAGGCGACGTGATGGATCTTGCAGAGGGCCAGTCCGTTCGAAGTGACAGGCGCGCCCCGGGTCTCGCCGTCGGGCACGATGTGGGCGGCGTCGAGCAATGCGCCGTGGCCCAACGAGCAGATGGCACAGCGAGTCCCGTATGCGAGGAGGACTCGCGTGCGGAAGGCCGGCTGGTGGAGGCGTTGGCGGGCGAGGCGGAGCGCATACTCACGTTGGGGCTCAGTGATGTCCCTCAGGTCGCCCATGTACCGGAACGCCTCGTCGAGGGCGATGAGGAAGGTGCGCTCCTCGGGGTAGTCGTCCACCACGTACACAGGCGCGATCGGCGTGAGGTAGTTCGGCACTTCCTTGCGGAACAAGATGAGGGGCATGCCTGTCTCGAGGGCATGGCGCAGCTTGACGTTGTCCCCTCCGAAAGGGTCGCCCTTGCGGTACGCGTAGTGCAGGAGGCCGTCGTCGGACTCGGTGTCGTCGTACGGGCCGTCCGCGGTCGAGACGATGGACAGCGTCGAGGCAAAGTCGCCCGGGTTTCGGATGCCGCGCGAGTAGTCGATGAGCGGCAGCTTGCGGCCCTCGACGCGGAAGTCGAGAAGTTCTGCGCGGGAGATGTAGCCGCCGTTGGCCTCGGCGCGCTCGGTGACCCACTGGATGATCCGGGTGCGCAGGGCCGCTTCGACTGCACTCTCCATGAGCGGAGCTCACCAGTTCGGGCAGCGGCGGTCAAGCCTCTCCTGTCTCGCTTCTGCCGCTCGCCACAGGTGAAGGTGTGCCAAAGAAGCCGTGGATCTCAAGCTCCAATGCAAGGTCCCGGAGTGCAGCGGGGATTCAGGGCCCTCCACCGACACTGACCATGCCGGAATCTCCACTCTGCTGCAGCCAGAGCGCCATGGCGTTCCATGGTTCGCCGGGGTTGTCCATCACATCGCGGTCATCAACCGCGACGAAGAGAGTTCCTGCCGGCAGCCGCCGCCCCACAGCCAGACCAGAAGGCGAGCGCGATCTCGTTCACGGCCTTGGTGTCGGGGTGTAGCGGTGTGGCGGACTCGTCACCTTCGGGGACGGCCACTCGGCTCTCCTCACGCAGTTGCGGAGCGACGCTATGCGCCACCTCTGACGTCGAAGAGAAGTACCCGCGAGCCTCCGGTCAGGGCCCGAGGAGGGCCAGGGGGACGACGGCGACCCCGTCAGCGCGACGGTAGGCGAAACGCCCGGTCGTGACGATCACCATGTCGCTCAGTGCAGTCCCCATTCGCTGCTTGAGCCACAGCAGATGCGCGACGTCGTGGTGATCCGGGGTGGCCGTGAGCTTCACTTCGACGGCCACGTGACGCCGTCCGCGCCCGTGGACGAGGAAGTCGATCTCACGGTGCCCGGACTGAGTGCGCAGGTGGGCAAGACCCGCCTGGGCGTGCTGCGCGAAGACCTGCAGCGAGAGCGCGGCCAGCGACTCGAACAGCCCACCCAACAGGGTGCCGTTGCGGGGCACGCGCGGGCCAACGTCCTGCCCGCTGAGGAGGACGTCAGCATCGACGTCGAGGAGGACGGCCGCCAAGGCCGGGTCCGCCAGGAAGTGCTTGGGTGAGGCGGTCAGCTTGCCCAAGCCGTACGAGTCAAGCGGTGACCAGGCACCCACGGGGTCCGAGATCCAGATCCGCTCAAGAGTGTCGCGGTACGGGATCGTCGTGGATCGGGCGGGCGGGTCGGCGTGACCTGGGGCGGCGGCGTCTCGGATGGTCTCGAAGGACGCCGTGGTGCCGGTCGCCTTGGCAAAGGCGATGAGCCACCGCCTCAGCGCACTGGGGTTGCGGACCTCGCGGCCCGCTTCGGGGAAGTCCCGGTCGATCACCCGGTCGATGTAGCCGGAGAGCAGAGTTCGGCGGAGCTGTGGGGGTGTCGCCAGCATTCCGGGGAACCCGCCAGCGAGGATCGCGTCGACGTAGTCCGCCAGGTTCCAGTCGGACTCACCATCGATCTTTCCGCCATCCCCTTCGAGGAGGGACTGGAGCGAGACGGTGGGTGTGGTGGTGCCGCGTTCCGGGAGAGTCAGGGGGCGCATACGGACAGTCACGATCCGGCCGGCGCCGGAGTGTGTCTGGGGCGAGCGAGGCGAGGCCGAGCCGGTGAGGAGGAAGCTGCCCGGGGGTGCGCCGTCGTCGACCGCACGGCGCACCAAGTCCCACGACGCCGGGAAGTGCTGCCACTCGTCCACGAGAACGGGAGCGGCCGCCCTGGTGAGTCGCGCGGGATCCGCCTGGATCACCTCGAGGGTTGCCGGGTCGTCCAGCCTGAGCACCGTCTGGGCGCGATGCGCGGCGGTGGTGGTCTTCCCCACTCCCTTGGGTCCGTCGATCGCCACGGCAGGGAGCGCCGCGTAGGCGTCGAGCTGCGCGTCAACAACGCGTGGTCGGTACGTCGACATGGCTCTACGCTACAGATTTGGCGTTGTCTACGCTACAGATTCAACTCGTCCTGTGCGACAGATCCGCGTCTCGATCAACGCTTGATGGCCCGTGCATTCTCGCGCCGCGCCCGGGGCTCGCCGCCGGACACCGCCCTCCTGAGGTGCCGGGACCCTCGACCGATGCTCTGCAGCTGCCTGCCGTGACGAGAGTGACTGCAACAAATCTTTGTAGTCCAGAACAAAGATTCTTTGTACTGCCATCACCGTCGTGGCTCTCACCGATCTCGCTCCTGAGCGCCCGACCGACTATCCCCACGGATCCAGGCAAGGAACCCCCAGCGGCTCGAAGTGACGCAGGTTCCGCGTCGCCACCGTCATGCCCGCGGCCGCGGCGGTCGCGGCGATGAGCGCGTCGTCAGGCGGCGCGTGCTCGGGGACCCTGTAGCCCGCCAGGATGCGCGCGGCGGCGAGGTCGAAGGGCAGCACCCGGCCGGCGAAGGCGGGCAGTACCCGCTCCTCGAACCAGTCACGGAGCACGGCGCCTTGCGCAGCATCGGTGCGCTCGCGCGCCTGCACGCCTCGTTCGATCTCGGCCACCGTCAGGGAGGCGACGAACAGGTCGGGCACCGGGATCGACGAGACCCATGCCTCGACCGCCGGGTGGCGACCGCGCACCCGCAATGCCGACACCACGTTCGTGTCCAGGACGTACTGCATCGCTCAGAGCTCGGGGGTGCGCGCCGTCAGGCCGATCCGCTCCGGCTCGAACTCGACCTCCACACCGCGGTCCGTGCTGACGAGGTCCACCAAGGTCACCGGCTCGCGCGTGAGGGCGTCTGCCAAGATCCAGCGCACTTCGGCCTCGACCGAGCGGCGGTGCTGCTCGGCGCGCGCCCGCAGCGCGGCCTTGGTGCCGTGCGGCAGGTTGCGGATCAAGATCTGCTCCATGAGAGCCACCTCCGATATCAGGTTCATGATATCAAGCCCGCGACTCAGGGCCCGAGCAAGCCCAGCGGCACCACGGCGATCCCGTCCGAGCGGCGATAAGCGCGCGGCCCCGTGTAGAGCACGACGGTGTCCACCAGGCGTGGGCCCAGCTGCTCGCGGAGCCAGCGCAGGTGGCGAGTGTCCTCGTCACGAATGGAGTCGGCGAGCTTGACCTCGAGAGCAAGACATCGCATGTCATCGGTCTCGACGATGATGTCGACCTCGCGGTCACCGTTCTTGGTCCGCAAGTGACCCACCCGGGCATTCATCGCCTCGGCGTAGACCCGCACGGACTGGACCGCGAGAGACTCGAAGAGTGCGCCCAGCCACGTACCGGCCGACGGCGAGACCACGTCACCGTCGCCCAGCATGAGCCCCTCCGCGCCCACACCCACGAGCCGAGCAGCGAGCGCCGGGTCGACGAGGTGATGCTTCGGGGAGTACGTGAGCCGCTTCAGCGGCGCGAACGTGGGAGTCCACGCCTCGACCGGGTCGAGGATGAAGAGACGCTGCAGATGCTCGCGGTACCCGTCGATCGTCGCTCGCGCGGGCTTGTCGGGCTCACCGGCCGTCGCAGCGTCGAGGATCTTGGTGTAGTCCGCGTTCGACGACGTCGCCGCGGCGTAGGCGCGCAGCCACGCGCGCAGCGCTGCTGGCCGCCGCACCGTGATGCCGTACTCGGGCATGTCGTGCTCGACGATCCTCGCGAGGTATCCGTCGAGCTGCCTGCCGCGATGCTCCGGCGCGAGGTCGCGCAGGCCGGGGAAACCCGACCGGAGAATCTCCTCGACGTAGCCCCTGATGCCCAGCTTCGTCACTCCCGAGACGGGTGCCTCGCCGGCGTGGAGCGCTCGAAGTGAGACCGTCGGCTCCTCGATGCCTCGCTCGCTCAGCGCCATCGGCCGCATGGTGAGGCGGACGATCCGCCCCGCGCCGCTGTGGATCCGAGTCCCTGGCGCGACTCCAGCCGAGCCGGCCAGCAGGAAGCGCCCTCCTTCCGTCGGCGCGTCGTCGACGGCCTGGCGTACCCGGTCCCACACCTGCGGCTCGAGCTGCCACTCGTCGATGAACACCGGCGGTTCGAGTTCTGCGACAAGGTCGTAAGCCGCCGCGACGCTCGTGCGGACGCGAGGGTCGCTCAGGGAGAGCACCGTGGCGGCCCGCTGGCTCGCCGTCGCCGTCTTTCCCACCCCCTTTGCGCCCTCGATCGCGATGGCGGGCAGGCCGGAGAAGGCCTCGTCGATGACCTTGTCAAGCACACGGCGCCGGTACGTCATGGCGTCAACCTAGCATCTGGACACCGTCCAACTAGGCAAATGGACGCCTTCCCACTAGGCAGATGGACGCCTCCGAGTGAGGCAGACGGACGGACTATTGACACCCGCCCACCCTCCCGTTACTTTGCTCCTAAATAAAGGTGTGAACAAAGGAGTCACCCGGTGAGCCCGAGCAACGACCGCCCCGCCGCCCGCGGCGACCTCGTGCCCTCGGCCATCCTCGGCCTGCTCGGCACGCGCGGCCCCACGAGCCGCGCGGACATCGCTCGGGCGCTCGACATCAGCCCGGCCACGGTCACCCAGCTCACCAAGTCCCTCATCGCGCGCGGCCTCGTCACCGAGCTCGACCACGCCCCCTCCCAGGGCGGACGGCCGGCACGGCTCCTCGGCCTGGCCCGCACCACGGTCGGCGCGATCGGCGCCAAGGTCACGGCCAACCACGTGGCCATCGTCGACGTCGAGCTCGACGGCACCATCCGCGCGAGCACCACCCACCCGTTCAACCCCGACGCCCCGGACGCGCTCGACACCCTCGGCCACATCCTCGGCAGCGCCGTCGACGACCACGCGGGCGACCTGCTCGGCGTCGGCATCGGCATCCCCGGCTCGGTGGACTCCCAGGCGTCCGGCGTCGTCGACGCCCCCACGCTCGGCTGGACCGACGCCCAGGTGGGCCCCGTGCTCCGCCACGCCCTAGGCGTCCCCGTGCTCGTCGAGAACGACGTCAACACCCTCGCCGTCGCGGACCGCCTCTACGGGGAAGGCCGCGAGCACGGCACGTACGCCGTCGTCACGATCGGCCGCGGCATCGGCTGCGGCGTCATGGTCGACGGCGCGCTCTACCGCGGCGCGGCGGGCGGCGCGGGCGAGATCGGCCACCTGCCCCTGAGCGCGGAGGGTCCCCTGTGCGGGTGCGGCTCGCACGGCTGCCTCGAGGCGTACGTCGGCGAGGACGCCCTCGTCCGCGAGGCCCTCGAGCGCGGCGTCGTCGGCCCCCGCGGCACCGTCACGGGACTGCGCCAGGCCGCCGACGCCGGGAACACGACCGCGCGCGAGATCTACCGCGACGCCGGAGCGCGGCTGGGCCGAGCGCTCGCCGGCGTGGTCCACATGATCGACCCCGAGGTGGTCATCCTCCTCGGCGAGGGCATCGACGCGTGGCCCCACTGGGAGCCCGGCTTCGAGAGCTCCTTCCGCGCGCACCTCGTGCCCGCGCGCCGCTCCCTGCCCTTCGTGGTCGAGTCCTGGGACGAGTCGAAGTGGGCGCTCGGCGCCGCGGCACTCGTCCTCGCCTCGCCCTTCGACTCCACGGGCGCCACGGGCGAGCAGGGTCGCCTCGTGCGCGCCCGCCTGCACACCGGGACGAGCGCGTGACGCTCACCAGCCCGCCGACGACGGCGGCCCCCGGCGCCACGCGCACCCGGGGCGACCGTCGTCGGCCCCGCACCGCCCGGCGCACGCGCAACGCCCTGTGGGTCGCGTTCTTCCTCGCCCCGTCCGCGATCCCCCTGCTGCTCTTCACGGCCACCCCGATGGTGTCCTCGCTGTGGGTCTCGCTCCACAAGTGGAACCTGCTCGCCCCCATGCAGTGGGTGGGCCTCGACAACTACACGAAGCTCCTCACGGACCCCGGTACTCGCCGAGTGCTCGGGCACACCCTGCTCTACATCGCCGGGTACCTGCCGCTCGTGTACGTGGGCGGGCTCGGCCTCGCGCTCGCCCTCAACCAGCGCTTCAAGGGTCGCAGCGTGTTCCGCGCCGCCTACTTCCTGCCCGTCGTGACCAGCTGGGTGGTGGTCGCGCTCGTGTGGCAGTGGCTGCTCAACCCGAACAACGGCCTCGTCAACACCGTGCTGGGATCGCTCGGCCTGCCCGAGCCCGGCTGGTGGACCGACCCCACGTGGGCCATGCCGTCGATCATCCTCGCCTCGGCGTGGAAGGACCTCGGGTTCGTCATGGTCATCCTGCTCGCGGGGCTCCAGGGCATCCCCGGCGAGCTCCTCGAGGCCGCGCGCGTGGACGGTGCGAGCGCGTGGCAGAGGTTCCGGCACATCACGCTCCCGCTCCTCTCGCCGTCCACGTTCTTCGTCATCGTCATCTCGCTCATCAACGGCTTCCAGGTGTTCGACCAGGTGTACGTCATGACGGGCGGCGGGCCGGCCGGTGCGAGCCAGGTCGTCGTCGGACAGATCTACGACCTCACGTTCCGCTACGGACGCGCGGGCGAGGCCTCCGCGCTCTCGTGGCTCCTCTTCCTCGTGATCCTCGCGGTCACCGCCCTGCAGATCCGCGGCCAGCGCAAGTGGGTGACCCATGCCTAAGCGCGTCGCCCTGTACGGGGGCATCACCGCGGGCGCGGCCATCATGCTGTTCCCGTTCCTGTGGACCGTCGTCACCTCGATCACCCCCGACGGCTCGCTCGCGGGCGGGCCCACGCTGCTCGTCGAGGACCCGACGCTCGAGGCGTACTCGCGGCTCCTCGAGGCGATGCCGATGGCGCGGATCGTCGTCAACTCCTTCGCCGTGGCGATCGCCTCGACCCTCCTGCAGATCGTCACGGGGACCATGGCCGCCTACGCCTTCGGCCGCTTGCAGTTCCGGGGCAAGAACGTCGTCTTCGCGCTGTACCTCGCGACGCTCATGATCCCGCTCCAGGTGCTCGTGGTGCCGCTGTTCATCCAGATGACGCGCATGCAGCTCAACGACACCTACTTCGCGCTCATCGCCCCCACGATCGCCTCGGCGTTCGGCATCTTCCTGCTCAAGCAAGCGGTCGAGTCCGTGCCGCGCGAGCTCGACGAGGCCGCGACGATCGACGGCGCGGGACACCTGCGGATCTTCGCGCGCATCATCGTCCCGCTCGTCCGGCCCGCCATGGCGACCCTCGCGGTCCTCGCGTTCATGGCGAGCTGGAACTCGTTCCTGTGGCCCCTCGTGGTCATCCGCTCCCCCGAGCTCATGACGCTCCCCCTCGGCCTGGCCACGCTCCAGGGCCAGTTCACCACCGAGTGGAACGTCGTCATGGCTGGCTCGGTCGTCTCGATCGTGCCCATCGCGATCGTGTACCTCCTCGCGCAACGCCACATCATCGCCGGCATGGCGCACACGGGGATCAAGTAGCAGGCCCCACAACGCAGTGAGACCGGTGGCCCCACCAGGCCACCACCGAGAAAGGAAACCCCGATGTCCCTGTCCACCACCGCGCGCCGTCGTCGGCCCGCTGCCCTCGCCGCGGGAGCCGCGCTCGTGCTCGGCCTCGCCGCGTGCTCGCAAGGCTCGGCGACCAACCCCACGTCCTCGGCACCCGAGCCGAGCGAGCCCGGGGAGGAGACGTCCCAGAGCACGGAGCCCGCCGCCGAGGACGTCACGATCACCTACATGAACTTCTCGTCCAACGACGGCCAGGAGGAGACCCTCTCCGCCATGGTCGCCGCGTTCGAGGCCGAGAACCCCGGCATCAAGGTCCAGGTCGAGACCCTCCCGTACGCCGACTACTTCACCAAGCTCCAGACGGCCGTGGCCGGCAACACCGAGGCCGACACCTACGAGCTCAACTTCGAGAACTTCGTCACCTACGCCACCAACGGCGTGCTCGGCGAGCTCTCCGGCGTGCCGGGCGACGTCTACAAGCCCGCGCTCCTCGAGGCGTTCCAGCTCGACGGGACGCAGTACGGGCTCCCGGCGTCGTTCTCGAACGTCGTGCTGTTCTACAACGAGGACCTGTTCACGGCGGCCGGCGTCGACACGCCGACGGCGGACTGGACCTGGGACGACGTCCGCACGGCGGCCGAGGCGCTGACCGACAAGGACGCCGGCGTGTGGGGCATGTACCAGCCCGTGTCGTTCCACGAGTTCTATAAGGTCCTCGCACAGGCCGGCGGCGAGTTCTTCAACGCCGACAAGACGCAGGCCACGTTCGCCTCGCCCGAGGGCATCGAAGCGGCGACGTGGCTCGTCGAGAAGTCCGGCACCGTGATGCCCACCGAGGCCGACGGCGCGGGCACGCCCGACTTCGACACCAACCTCTTCAAGGAGGGCAAGCTCGCGATGTGGACCACGGGCATCTGGATGTTCGGCGCGCTCGCGGACGCGGGCTTCGCGTGGGACATCGCCGTCGAGCCCGGCATGGCGCAGAACGCCTCGGCGATGTTCGGCAACGGCGTGGTCGTCTCGGCCCGCTCCGAGCACCCCGCGGAGGCGCAGAAGTGGATCGAGTTCCTCACGGGCTCCGACGCCTCGACCGAGCTGCGCGTCGCCGCCTCGTGGGAGCTGCCGCCCGTCGCCGACGAGTCGCTCCTCGCTCCCTACCTCGAGGTCACGCCTCCCGCCAACCGGCAGGCCGTGTTCGACTCGCTCGCCTCGGTGGCCCTGCCGCCCGTGATCGAGGCCCAGCAGGAGATGCAGGACATCGTCTCCGAGGAGCTCAGCAACGCGGCTGCGGGGCGCGCCTCCGTGGAGGACGCCCTCAAGTCCGCCCAGGACCGCGTCAACGCGCTGCTGGGCTGACCCGTCCGGGGTGGGGCCGACCACCCGGGGTGGGGCTGACCGCCGTCGGCCCCACCCCCGCCCCACCCCCGCC
>Ga0222423_1000223_pt1 | contig 49233 bp, 94 predicted proteins | sample 3A0metagenome_FD_182472 | JGI IMG/M metagenome (GOLD analysis project Ga0222423, IMG submission 182472) | Enriched microbial communities from leaf-cutter ant dump, University of Wisconsin, Madison, United States - 3A0 (version 2) | ecosystem: Environmental > Terrestrial > Nest > Insects nest >...
AGCAAGGCGTGATCGTTGAGATTACTGTTTAAGAACTAACTAAATATTTGGAGTAATTAATAATATGCCTCTTTCTTATAATCCGCAGGATTTTAACCGCGTAGTAGACCTATCAGAAACAATCAACATTGTTCCTAATAGCTGGGGTCTATTCAACCAACTCGGTATCTTCGATCCTGAGCGTAAATCCCAAAAAACCGTTCTTGTCCCTCGCACTGTTTGGAACGAAGGTCTAATTCCTGATCGTAACTGGGATGAGCGTAACAGCGCTTCTCGTGGCCCAACCCGCAGCTACCTAACCGCAAGTGTACCACACTTCCCACTAGACGATGCAATCACCCCTAACGATGTTGATGGTGTTATCGCTTGGGAAAACGTATTTGCTGGCATTCAACTAGAATCTGTAGCTTCTACCCGTGCTCGTAAGATGCAGCAAATGCGCATGAACCATGCCCTCACCCTTGAGGCTGCCCGTGCTCAACTGATCACCACTGGTGGCGTTTACGCTCCTAGCGGCACTCTCCAAACTTCCTATGGTCCTACCATCAACTGGTACAATGAGTTCGGTGTTACTCGTACTGAACTAACCATGGACCTGACCAACCTAGCTGTTGATCCTCTAGCTGAAGTTGAACCAATCATTGCTGCTGTTCAGGATGGTATCCAGTCCGGTACTGTTGTTGATGGCCTGATTGCTGTTTGCTCTCCTAGCTTCTTCAACGCACTGATCAGCCATCCTTTCGTTGTTGATACCTATAAGTATTTCCAACAAACTCAAGGTACTGCTGTTCTAAATGGTCGTCTAGCCGCTAACGTATACGGCCTTGATGCTCGTTATCGTAACTTCTACTATGGCGGTGTCCTCTGGATTGAATACCGTGGTAGCTACACTAACCGTGTTACTGGTACTACTACTCCTTACATCCCTGCTGGTGATGCTTATGTATTCCCACAAGTTGCAAGCGAAGCAGTATTCAAAACCTACTTTGCTCCAGCTAACCGCTTCAGCACTGTAAACACTGTTGCACAAGAGGCTTACTGGTTCGAATACATGAACGAGAAAGACGATTTCATTGAAATTATGTCTGAATCTAACTTCATGAACGCCGTACTTCGTCCACAAGCTCTAATTCGTGTGAGCATTGCTCCTTAAGAATTAGCTATACAAGGGACTTGAAATATAGTCCCTTTATTTAGGAGAAATAAATATGGCTGTAACTCCCGTGATTGGAGCAGGTTATATCGAAGCTGTTAACAGTATTGCTGAACAAGTAAATGCTGGTGGAGCTACTGTTCCTGCTGCAACTACTACTACAAATGGTACTGTAAAGAAAGCTGCCGCACAAGCAGATTTTGCTGGAGCAGATATTACTGCTCTTAAAGTAGAGTTGAATGCTTTTCTTGCAAAACTAAAAGCTGCTGGTCAAGTAACTTGAAATAATAAAGGGCAGGTAATACTGCCCTCCTTTTAAAAGGAGAGGCTATGGCCCTTACACCTATCGAATCTGTAAGACTCTTAATTGGTGATGTTCCGGGTAGTCCTTTCTATCCTTTATACACAGATGAACAGATTCAAGAATTTCTAGATTTAACTAATCAAAATATTCAACAAGCTGCTAGATTGGCAGCAATTTCAGCAAGCTTTATTCTTGCTGGCTGGAATACCAGAGAGCGTACAGGTGATATTGAAGTCTGGAATAGTCTTTCTACTCAATATCTAAAAGCTCTGCAAAATGTAATTGACAACCCAATTATTGATATTCCCAATGGAATGATGCCATATGCTGGTGGAATCAGTTGGGAAGATGTTTGTGCTAACAATCGTAATCCAGATAATGTAAGAAGTCCCCTCACTAAGATTAAGACATGTGATTGTGATGGAGGGTGCGGTTGTGATCTTCCATTTGGTGTGACATTTATTGTCGTGGAGTAAACCATGGCATTTAAAATAGAAAAAGATACTAAAGTTTGGGATAGTATTAAGTCTCAAGCAAAAATTCTAAACACATTTGAGACAGAAGTTGGATGGTTTCCTGAAAATCGTTATGGTTCTGATAACGAAAATCTTCAGATGGCTCAGGTAGCTCAATGGAACAATGAAGGGCATGCTTTACAAGGTGTTCCTCCACGTCCATTCTTGTCTGTTGGATTCCCTCGTGCTCTTAAACTTAGTATTCAGAAAGATGTTTTCAAGGATGTAATCACAGCTATTTCAGAAGGCTCTGGTGCCCTTGTTAGAATTAAAAGGACAGAGCAAGAATTAGAGAGCATTTTAAGAAAAGTCATGATTGATTGGGATAGTCCCCCCAACAGTCAAAGAACAATCGACGCTAAAGGTTTCAACGATCCTCTAATCAATACAAGTCAACTTGTAGCCAATGCAACAGCAAAAACACATAAGAAAGGAGAATACTAATGTTAAAACCAAATTTTCTCCTTACTCATAAAATTCCTCTAACAATCTATCGCAGAGAAAGTGGAAGTTATGTTGATGGTGATTGGGTTGAAGGTGGTCTTATTCAAGTTCCTATCATGGTAAATATCCAGCCACTCAAAGAATATGAACTAATGCAATTTCCAGAATCTGAACGAACTAAAGTTTGGTATAAATTCTATACAGCAGATTATGTTAGAACAGAGAAAGAAGGAACTAATGGATGGGATGCAGATATGTTCGACTGGAAGGGCGATAGATACAAAGTAATGAAAGTTCAAGATTGGCTTAATGGAATGGGAATTCTTGAACATTGTCGTGCATATGCTTCTCGCGTAAGTCTTACGCCAAATTAAGGAGAATACATGTCTAATATTTATTCTTCTGTTAGAAAAGCTGTGAGGAATGTTGCACTTAAAGCTTTAGACGAATATCCAACAACACCGATAATTTTCTCCCATCTTAATGGCGCAGAGCCTAGTGAAAGTTATGTAATTATTACTATTCTAGATAGTGAACAACAAGGACACCATTCAACATCTACTCTAACAGAAGATGGCACAGAAATTTTAACTTATCAATCTTTCTATGAGATTCAAGTACAATTTTCTTTCTGTGGAAGTTTAAGTGGAGATTTGGCTTATACTTTCAATCAAAGAATTAATAACAGTCCTTGGGTTACCGAGGAGCTTTCCAGAAACAATCTTGGACTAATGCGTAAAAGCAATGTTAGGCGTGCTCCACAGAAAAGAGAAACGCAATGGGTTGAATTCCACAATATGACTGTCACGTTCAACTATATTGTTGTTAGTCAAGAAGTTGTGGACGTTGTTGAACATATTCTTCTTGGTGATGATATAACAGGTCAAGAGATTCTAATCCCACCTTATGTTAATCAAACTATCACAACAGAAGATGGAAATGCAATTACAACAGAGTCCGGTGATACACTGGTAACAGAGAGCTAATATGGCAGATATTAAGATTTCAGAACTCCCTGTTGCTACAGGACCAATCGAACCTGATGATATTCTATTACTTGTTCGCGATGGTGTAACATATCAAATGTCTGGTGAAGATCATGAGACAGCGGGTGTGGTTACATTCAATACGAGAAGTGGCACAGTTGTTCTTTTGCAGTCTGATGTAACAGGGGCTTTAGATGGATTCCCTGTAATTCAAAACGGAACAGCATTTAGGATTTATGCAACTAATGCTTCTGGTCAACAAACCCTTCTAACATATTCTCAAGGTGGGGCATTAAACCTTACAGTAGTTCAACGCACTGCACAAGGTCAAATTGATGCTTCTACTGTTGCAGATGATAATGTTCAAGCTGGTCCTAATAATTTAATCAATAGAGCTTATGCACAAGAGCTTCGTTCTGATCGAATCAGTACAGTAAACTCTAGCTCCTCTGCAACGACTATCCCAGCAACTGGTGATGGAATTATTGTTTCAGGATTAGATGCAACAAACTTTTCTATTACACTTCCAAGTGCTCTTACAAGATATAAAAGAGTTCTTGTCAAGTTCAGATGTAACATTACGAATTTAACAATCAATGCTGGGAATGATGCTAATGCACTTCCTAATCTAATTGATTACACACCGACTTCCGCCAATGCGGGAGATTTATTTGAATGGGGATATGATGTTAGTACATCTACGTGGCTCATTACAAATTACGTTTCTTTTTCAAGCTTACCGTAGGTGATTATGGAAGAAATTCATTATCTTTATAAAATCACAAATCTTGTAAATCAGAAACTTTATATTGGTGTAACTAAAAATCCAAAAACTCGCAAAGAGAAGCATTTTGCAAAATCTGGCGAAGGTAGGTTGGTAAATAAAGCTGTAACCAAATATGGGAAAGAAAATTTTACTTTCGAAATTATCTGTACAGGAAGTAAAGAGTACATCTATGCTCTTGAACCAAAAGCCATAGAACTTTATAAGTCTAATGCTACAACTGGACATGGTTACAATTTGTGTGATGGAGGGATAATCAATAATCAAGTTAACAAAGGTAAATCCATTTCTAAAAGGAAAGACGATAAACCAGTGTTTGTTTCTGGTTTTTGGTTTCCTAATCCTCGATGTGCCAGAACTGTTCTTAAGATATCCCCAAATATTTATAAGGTGAGAAAAAGAAATGGAACTCTTGGCTTAACTTTCACAGAAGAAAAAGAAGTTATTCGATCTGACGATTATAATTGTTATGTTATGGGCTTCTGGTTTCCAAACAAGAGAGTAGCCTGTTCTAAATCTAACATAGACGCTGCGACATTCTATAAGTGGAAATCTCAAGGCACATTGGGAAATATTTGTCATCCGAGATTTAGCCTAGTTTACGATGCACCACAGTATTATAACGGTTTCTGGCTACCGACACTAAGAAAAACTTCAGAGATTTTTAACACACACCCTGAGACTATTTACAAAAATATCCAAAAAGGGATGGTAGAGCAAAATTCTAAAGACAAGAATTCTGACGCTTGTGTTGGTAGATGGAAAATAAAAATCAATGGTAATTTATTCGATTCCATAGCAGATGCCAGTAAGCTGACTGGTATTTCTCGTTCAAGAATTGCCAAAAATCTAAATTCTAATAATGAAGGATATTCTTATGAATTTTCCTATGGTAAATAAAAAAGAGGATCGTCTATGAGCGATGAATTATCAAATGTAGTGCAAATCCAAATTACCCGAGAATCTACACCAATCACTACTGCAAGTTTTCAAATCCCACTGATTCTTGGTACTTTTACAAACTTCTCAGAGCGTACTCGTACTTATACTGACATTGACGCTGTTGCTGATGACTTTGATGCTGAGTCAACTATCTATGCAATTGCCTCTAAACTCTTTGGACAATCGTCTGTAGGTGCTGTACCTCCTTCAGTTATTATTGGTCGTCGTCAAGTAGACTCAGTCACTATTGTTCCCGATCCTGTTGCTGACAACACAGAATATACAGTAACTATTAACGGCACTCCATACAGTTACACATCTGGTGTATCAGCCACTGCCACTACAATTACTGCTGGTCTTGACACCGCAATTGGCACTCCAACTGGAATCACTGCTACTGCCGCATCCGGTGTTCTGACCGTTGCTGTAACAACGCCCGGAACTGCATGGTCAATCAACGTGTCTGCAAATCTTACAAAGACACCCACACTTCTTACAGAAACTTATGTTCAAGCTCTAACAGCGGTTGAGAATGAAAATAATACATGGTATGGAGTAGTACTAGATACACACTTACCTGCTATCGTAGAGCCATTCAGTGATGCTATTAATGCTCGCCGTAAACTCTTTGGTACTGCAACTTCTGATACCACTGCTACAGCCACTACTCAGACAGATATTGCCGCTATTCTAAGCAATAAAAACGCTGATCGCACTTATGGTGTTTATCTTCCCACTGCTGACACAGAGTGGCCTGAAGCTGCTTGGATGGGTAGTCAAATGCCTTACACTCCCGGTTCAAACGATTGGGATTTCAAGCGTGCTGTAGGTGTTACTCGTTCTGTTCTTTCAGATACTCAACGTGCTAATCTTCGTAGCAAAAATTGTAATATGTATACCACTGTTGCCGGTGTTGATATCTTCCAAGATGGTGATACTTTTGGCGGCTCGCCAACCGACGAAATTATCGGTGTAGATTGGCTTTATGCTCGCCTTCAAGAGGGCGTCTTTGGGCGTCTAATTCGTTCTCTGAAAGTACCAATGACCAATCCCGGGCTTGCTATTATTGAAAACGAAATTCGTTCTGTATTGTCTCAAGCAGAAGCTAATGGTCTTATTGATCGTGGTTGGACTGTAACAACTCCAGACGTTCTTGAGATTCCTGAGAACATGCGTGCTCAACGTACAGCAGGGACTTTCGTATTCCGTGCTCGCCTGCAAGGCAGTATTAGGAAAGTTATTATTAATGGCTTCCTTTCTGTGTAAATATTTGGTAAAAGGATTATATAATGAGTGATGCAAGCATTGGTAATTATTTGCCAGATGATTTTATTATCATCCTAAGTAAGGGTGATTTTACACACCGTATTACAGGGTTTGCTGATGGTACATTTATTTCTATGGATAGACTTGTACCAACTTCAGAACCCTATCAAGGTGTTGGTGATAATGGATTTGGACGTGTAAAACGCCGTATTACTGGTATGAATGTTACTATCACACTTCACCAGTATTCCCCTTCAAACACTGTTCTCCAACAGCTTCAACTAGCTGATGCCAATACTCCAACTAATGAGTGGGTGTTCAACTGCATGATGAAAGACCCAAGTGGTCAAACTGTTGCAAGTTCAAGTATGGCTATTATTGCAGCACCACCAACCGCCGCTTTTAGTTCAACCACTGAAAGTCGTGATTGGCAAATCTATATGTTTGGTAGTGATCTGTTTATTGGTGGCAACATGCTGCTCTCCGATGCAGAAGTTCAAGCTGTAGAAACCCTTGGCGGTACTGTTGACGCGCGTTGGCAAGTTCAATAATTAAAGGGGAGAATTATCTCCCCTTTCTTTTAAGGAGACAGAATGGCTAATATTTTTAACTATTGTCCAGATGACGTGACAGTAGTGATAGCTGGATTAGCTACAGTAGATGGTTTTGCAACAGGAACATTTATTTCAATTGATAAAGACGTTGCTCCATATACCTCTGTCAGAACGCCAGATGGAATGACAGCTAGGCTTCACAATAACGATCAAACTTATACAATTCAACTCACTCTTCATATCGGTAGCAGCACAAATGAGCTTCTAACAAAGCTGTGGCTTGCTGATGAAATTACGAATAAAGCTAAGTTCCCTATTTTCATTAAAGATCATAGCGGAACAGATTTATTCTTCTCCACTACAACTTGGATTGAAGGACTACCAACACTCTCTAAAAGTGATCATGTAGATACAAGAGTTTGGACTCTAAGAAGTTCTCAAGCAGTTGTAAACTACGGAACAAACGGAGAACAGAGTAGTGATGTAGATGATTTGATTAAAGCTATCATCGGTTCCATTCCAGCTATTGAGGGTCTTCTTTAATGGCCTCATCTCCAGTTTATACTTACAACCCCCAGCAAGTTCAACTGATTGTTGGGGGTTACACTGTAACAGGTTGGGAAAGTATTTCTATTGCACGCACGGTTTCAGGTTTTCAACCTATCAGAGGAATTCGTGGTAAAAATACTCGTGTCTTCAACCAAGACACATCAGCAATGATTACAGTTCCACTAATTCAAACTTCACCAGCTAACGATGTGTTTGCACAGATTCATAATCTAGACCTGACAAATGGAACAGGAAGACTTGAGATTATGCTTAAAGATCGTTCTGGTGGTGGTATTTATAGTTCAATCGAAGCTTATATTGTTGGATACCCAGAAGTAACTTATTCAGGCACTTTCTCATATAGGAATTGGCAAATCTTTTGTCAGTCAACATCTTTCAATCCTAATGGGAATTCTAGTGCTGTTTCTTCTATTTTTAACACCCTAGTAAGTGAAGCTTCCTCATTTGTTCAAGGATTATTTTAAATGTCTATTATTTCTCTTCCACAAGAAACCATCACTGTAGATGATACTGACTATCTAATTACTGCAATGCCCGCAACTCAAGCACTTGCTTTCATGGAAAAATATCAAGAATCTCTTGAAACAGGCAAGGCCGATCTTAGTCTTGTAAAGCAACTTGTTTGTAAATATGTAGCTAAAGACAACAAACAGATTACTTCAGAATCTTTTGATATTCTATTTGCTCGTAAAGCAATGGGTCATCTACAACGTCTTTATTCTGAAATTCTGAAATTCAACTTTGAAGATGTTTTTCAAGAAAGCGATTCAGAGGATTAAAAGAGCCTGAGTCGCAAGGTAAACACAAAGTTCTTTCATCTGCTGAAAAGCAAATTATGGAAGAGTTTTCTCAAGATTGGAGAATCTATAAAGTAGTGATGCATAACGATCCTCCTCTTTGTCAAAGATGGCAGCTTGATTCTTGTATTAGTTTAAATCAGTTCTTCGACATGCTTGAGTTTGTTGACGCCTATCAAGCTAAAAGAAAATTAGATGATGCTAAAAGAGAAGCAGAAGCTAAGAAAAGAAAGTAGGAGCTTTGAATGCAAATTGCTAAGTATACGGTAGCGGTTGATTATCAAATTAATCAAAGCTCCATGCGCAAGGTAGACAAGAGTCTTAAAAATCTTGAAGCTAAACTTAGAAAATTCGGTAAAAACGGATTAGCAAAAGTTACATTTGATGTTAGTAAATTTAATGTAGATCAACATAAACTTAATATCGCTCTTGGAGCGGCACTAGATAGGGCAAGTAATACTTTAGTTTTTGATATTTCACATTTTGAAGTCGATCAACACCACTTAAATCAAACAATTTCTGTAGCTATGGCAAGAGCAATGCTTGCTGCTCCTAACAATATAAACCTTAATGCTCACATGAGAGGTTTACCAGCTCATGGTGTAAGAGAGAGGGCTATTGCGGGAAGACATGTCGCAGCCGGTGGTGCTTTTGCTGGTGTTGCTTCAAGGTTTTATGGACCTGCTATTGCGCTTGCTGCTGGTGGTTATGGTATTGGTGCTCTTAATCAACGAAACCAACAAGTAGTTAGTGCTCAGCTTCAGACAAATGCTGTTGTACAGCAAGCGCAAGGTGCTAATTATAATCCTCAAAATGGGCCAGCGGCTTTTGAATGGTTACGTTCACAATCAAATAGAATTGGCTTCAATTACCTAGAAGCCGCGCCCGATTACAACAAACTAATTTCTGGTCTTACAGGGGCTGGAATGACTGTTGAACAATCTCAGGGCGTATTTAAGGGTTTTTCTGAACTATCTAGGGTAAACAAACTAGACAGAGTTGCACAGCAACGTGTATTTAGGGCACTTTCACAAATTGCCGGTAAAGGTAAACTACAAGCGGAGGAGTTGACTCAACAGCTAGCAGAAAGTCTACCCGGCGCTACGTCCCTTTTCGCTAGGGCTTATCAGCAACAAACCGGTGGTAATCTTACAGGCAAAGAAGCAATCGCTAAGTTGATGGAGGATATGAAGAAGGGTAAAGTCAAAAGTGATATTCTTACTTTTGCTGGTTCTTTAGCTTCCCAACAAGCAGCGCCGGGGCTTAGTGCAGCATCTAAAGCATCACAAGCTGAACAAGCTAGATTTCAGAATGTTACCAGTGATATGGCTATTGTCGCATCGCAGAACGGTGTTGAAGAGGGTTTTGCTCGTATATTTAGAACTCTTTCAACAGGGTTGTCTGAAAACACCCCAATGGTTAAGGCTCTTGCTAATGCCTTTAATGAGACAACAAAAGAGGCAGAAAAACTACTCCTTTTCCCACAATCATTTGCTCGTGCTCTAGAAGGTCGCGACAGCCTTGTTGCTGATTGGCTAGGTAAAGACACTACAAGGCAACTGAAAGAAGATTGGCAAGACATTAAAGCTTTGTTCGATAGTATTATGGGAATGCAAACTCCAGAATGGCTACCAACACTTCAGTCAACAGCTAAAGAAATTGCAGCAATTATGAATCAGATCGCTGAGTTCCAACGTTGGCGCTCTGAAACTGCTCCTGCTGCTCGTCAGATTATTGAAGATGAGTATAATCAAGGCGCCGGCGGCCTATGGGCAAATGTCAAAGGCATTGCAAAGGCAAACCTGTTCACCTTTAAAAGTGTCATTGGTATGGGGGATGATGACCCTACAGCAAACTATTGGATGCAAAGGGAGCAATCCCAAGGCTATGACACTGCTGCTATGTATGGGAATGATCCCAAAGCATGGCGTGATAATGCTAAAGCTCGAAATGAAGCAGCAGCCAAAGAAGTTCTTGGTGGAAATGGATACGGCATTAGTCAACCTGTTCAACAAAATAATGACATTAAGATTGATATTTCTGTTCAAGCTGAGAATACAGAAGGAATGGAGAATTGGTTTAAAACTAGTTTCCAGAAAACCTTAGAAGAAGCTCTTCCCTCATTTACCCAGAAGGAATAATTTATGACGTTAGCGGTGCAATGGGGAGATAATAATGCAGAAAACGGCGGCATGGTATATTTTGATGCCGTCACTCTCTATACTCAAAGTTATACAGGTCAAGTAACAAAACATCCTGTAGACTCTGGATCAAACATCACTGACCACTTCATTAAAGACAATCCAAAGTTTACAGTTCAAGCTGTTATTACTGGTGTTGATGTTTCAACTGGAACCTATTTTATCACCGATCTGAATGGTAACACACCATTTAATACAAGAGAAGCACCCAGTGCAGTTTCAGTTAATTCTACAGACTCCAGTGTTCTAAAGAAATTTATTCCTGATAGTATTGGACAGTTTCTTTCAGATACAACTCCAGATGTAACAATGGATGCTGTTAGAGCCGACCTCTTAAATCAGATTAGAGGTTTGCTCACCAATTTAATGTCTGGCGTTGTTCTTAATGAAAAGACTGGACAATTTGACCCTAACATTCAAATTGTTAAGCTCTATGAGTTTAATGGAAATCTTTTAAACAGAATCATCAATAATCTTGTAATGACTTCTATTACTTTTGATGAGCGACCAGAGACAGGATATGCTCTCTACTGCAATATTACATTTGAGCAAGTAACTTTTGCTTTCTTAAAGAAAACAGAAATTCCCAAGGACGTTTCTGATGCACTTAAGAACAAATCATCTGCTAAAAGTGGTAAAGGTAAGCAAGATAGTACAGTTAAAGACGCTGATAATCCCCCTCAAGGTGAAGAATATCCCAGACAAACAGATAGAGACGGATTGAGAACACCGTATGGTGATGTAGTAAATGAAAAGCAATTTGAACTTGGTCGTACACTGGATACAGGAGGACTTTAATGACAACTAATTATATCAGTCTCCCTCTATTCGATGATGCTTTTTACTCATATTCAATTGCTCTTGAAGGAAATTCCTACGTTTTAGAATTCATCTTTAATGAAAGAATGAATCTGTATGTTTTCAATCTATATGATGCAGAAAACAATCCTCTTATTCTTGGCGAAGCCTTGGTTCCAACATACCCAATCTTCCTTGATTATGTAATTCCAAATTTAACTGGTTGGTTTTATCTCCAAGAGAACGCTGCGATCACCGGAGAGCCTTATAAAGATTTTCCACAGATGCTGAGTCAATACTACTCTTTCTTCTATTCTTATGTAACTGAGGATTAACATGGCTGTTCAACAGATTCTAGAAAATCGACAATACGAGTTAATTATTGGAGATTATAAAAGTGGTGATGGTCTGTTGATTAATAACATGCAAGTCACTTTCGATATTAGCAAAACCTCTAGCAATAAAGATAAATCTAATTCTGCTGCTATTGAAATCTACAATCTTTCTGATGAGTCTTTAAAGATACTAGATACTGATTATCCTGCTGCTGTTTTTAGTGCTGGCTATTTGGATACTGGCGGAGTTAAGAGAGTATTTGCAGGTCAAGTTACTCTAGTTACTACAAGAAAAGCAGGAACAGATAGAGTTACACAACTTCAGCTTGGAACAGGGTACGTAGAACTTAATCACCAACTTCTGAATCAGCTTACAAGTCCCGGAAGAACAGTTAAAGATGTGGCTGAAGATATTAGGAAGAATCTTCCCGGAGTTTCAAGAGGTGTTTACAACGGAACTAATCTAAACAATCAGATCATCTATGGTTATCCTTTGATGGGAACTCCCCGTGAAATGCTTGATGAACTGTCCGAGAAATACTCATTAGAGTGGCAAGTGGAAGATGATGTTCTGTATCTACACGATAATGATAGGGGTAACAGGGAGAACTTCTCAACAGCCTATGTTGTTTCAAAATACACAGGACTTGTAGAAAATGCTTATCGTGTTTCCGGTGACGTAAGACGTAGTAAGAAAGATAAAGCTAAAAAACAAGGTGTTCAATGGAAAATGCTATTGAATCCTGATATTCAAGCTGGCGACGTCATCAAGCTGGAAGATACCCTAATTCAAGGCTGGTATAAAGTAGATTCTTTAAGACATTACGGCGGATGGCGTGATACTCCTTGGTATACAGAAGTTAGGGCTTCAGCAATTGAGAAGGTTAATAAAGTATGAGCAATCGTGAAGCTTCTCTTGAAGAATTGCTTAAGTCTGCAATCCAGAGTGAAATGAATAACGTCTATACTTCAATCCCTTGTGTGGTAGTTGCAGTTAGAGATAATCTTTCAACTATGATAGTAGACATTCAACCTTCTGTAAATCAAAAGATGAAAGATGGAACTGTTAGAGAGAGAACAGTTATTCAAGGCGTTCCTGTTCAGTTTCAAGTTTCGAAAACATCTGGCTTCACATTCCCTGTTAAAGTGGGTGATACTGGCATTGCTTTATTCTCAATGCGAAATATTGATAGCTGGAAATCTGGAAATGGTAATCCCGTAACTCCTCAGAATTTTGCTAAGTTTGATAAGAGTGATGCTATTTTTATTCCCGGAATTCAGCCAATGGGTGTTGCAGTTAATAATCCTAACAAACACACTCTTTCTCACGACACCAACGATACTGTTGTTTTCCACAATTTGGGTCAAGGTGCGGAGTGTGAACTTAGATTAAAAGCTGACGGAAGTATCCAAATCACAACTAGTAACCAACCAATAATTATCACTGGTTCTGAAGTTACAGTGAATGCTGAGTCCATTAATCTGAATGCCAACACAATGGCCGTGAACGTGGGTAACACTACGTGGTCTGGTAATATCACACATAATGGTAATTACAGCGGAACAGGTGTTCAAACATTTAACGGTGTCGTCTTCTCAACCCATGTTCATGGTTCTTCTCCCGGACCATCCAACCCTTAAGAGGATAAAATGGATATTAAACTTGGTGAAAATCATGATGCTCTTTGGTTCAATGGACCTCTTACAAGAGAATACACTACACAACCTTTTGTTGAAACAACAGCTCAAAGACTTTTAATTAGACTTCTGACTTTCCGTGAAGAATGGGTATTTAATACAGAATACGGTGTACCCTATTGGCAGAGAATTCTTGGAATTAAGAACAGGAAAGAATCAGTTGATCTAATTTTTCAACAAGAGATTTTAAAAGAAGAAGGAGTTAAAGAAATTATATCTTACTCGTCTTCTCTAAAAAATAGACAGTATTCAGCAACTTTCAGAGTTAGGGTTGTTACTGGTGAAATTACAGATGAAATTACAATCCAACCTATTAATTAAGGAAATCTAAATGGCTCTATTTAGAGCCATGCCTTTTAGTGTAATTGAATTCATTTTCCCAGGCTTTTCTCTGACAACATGCTTCAAAGAAATCTTTAAATAATTTTCTTTTATATTCGTCTCTGTTTTCTACAGAACCTATTTTACACTCCCAGTATTCCCCGTTTGAGTTCCAACTGACACCTAAAATACCAGTTTTATTATTTCTCCCTCTCTTCTTATTTTTCGCATTTTTCACACTAGTTGATGGGATAAGATTTGAGATAGAATTATTTAAACCATTACCATCTAAGTGATCAATAACAGGCGGTACAGGGTCTTCATGAAACATTGCATATAAAATTCTGTGTACAGAGCAAGACTTAAGGGAACTCATTGTTATTCTTCTGTACATTAAAGTTTCAGATTGGGAAGATTTATCTATATTTCCTGCATATTTTCCAGAAAATTTTGAATTCCAAATAGCCCAAGCATTTTCTGTTGCAAAATGACTTTTAGGTCTAATCTTCCATATAAGGGTTCCGTCAATAAAGTTCGCGATAAAACATTCATTTAAGAATGGCAAATCAAAAGTTTTAGATTTCATATAATACCTCTTTGTTTGATGAGGTTAAATTCTAACACAAGGGAACACGAATGTCAAACTATTTTTTGAGGTATTTATATTGAGTAATTACGGAGTCACAGACGCTGGGTTTGTCCTTAAGCGTCTACAAGATATTCTAACAGAACAAAGAGCTAGAGCTGTTGAACTATTCCAAGATTTAACAGCTCCCGGTGATGTTGTTGATACATCTGATAGTAGTCTTCTGGGAAGACTTATTAACATGGATGCTTTTGGTGATGCTGATCTTTGGGAAGTTGCTCAAATGGTTTACTCAGCATTTGATCCTAATTCAGCAACAGGTATTGCTCTAGACAATCTTGTACAATATGGCGGTATTTCACGTCAAGGTGCGTCATATTCAACAGCGATTGGTTTGTTTGCTGGTGATAATGGAACTCTTCTAACTGCCGGACAAACAGTCAGTAGTCCAATCACCAACTCTCAGTTTGTAACAACAGAGTCAATCGCTCTATCTCCATCGCAAGCTGTAGGTATTTCTGTTCAAGTTTTAACAGTTTCTAACTCAACAGCTTATAGCATCACTTATGCTGTTGGATTGACTAGTACCACTATTACGTACACATCAGATTCCAGTGCAACGTCTACAGAGATTCTAAATGGTCTTCTAGCTGCTGTCAATGCTGATGCTACTCTAACAGCAACTTTGAACGGTACAACACTTGTTATTGACAGAGATGATGTATTCTCTAGCGTTAATTTTTCAGTAACAGCAAATCTTAATATCACAAAAATTAGAAAAACTGGTGGCCTACAAGCCTCAGAGATTGGTGATATTGAAGCAGAAGCTAATACGATTACAACTATTGTTACTCCTGTTCTTGGTTGGGATAGCGTCACAAACCCTCTAGCAGCTTCACCCGGAAGACTTGCAGAAACTGATGAAGAGCTTCGTCTTCGTTTCAGAAATACAAAGCTTGATCGTTCTACAAACCTTCTTGATAGTATTTATGCTGCGCTCATTAATATTGAAGGTGTGGAAGAGGTTGCTATTTATGAGAACGATACTTCAATCACAGATAGTAATGGTGTTCTTGGTCATAGCTTCCTTCCTGTAGTTCTTGGTGGTTCTAGTCAACTTATTGCTGAAGCTATCTGGGAAAACAAACCAATTGGTATTTTGAGTCAAGGTAACACTGTTGTAACTATTATTGATACTCAGGGTTTTCCACATGATATCGGATTTGAAAGACCAAATCCTGTAACCATCTACGTAACTATTAATCTAACTACTGATCCTAACATTTACCCCGGCGATGGTGATGACCAAATTCGTCAAGCCATCATTGATTACGCCGATGAAAATATTGGTGTAGGTGATGATGTTATTTGGTCAAGACTCTTTACACCAATCAACTCTATTCCCGGCCATCAGGTTGATAGTATGTTTATTGGAACTTCTCCTAGTCCTTCTGGAACATCAAATATTCCAATTGCTTTTAATGCTGTTGCAAGCTTTACCAGTGCCAATATTCAAGTAAACAGCTAAGGAGTTCTTATGAGTTTAGTTCCTTATGTTACCGTAGATTATTTAGATGTTGCACGAAGTCAAATCACAGAACAATTCAAAAATAAATTAGTGATTGATAAATATCTTCAACTCCTGATTTATCAACAATCTGGAATCTCTCAAGTATTCCAAGACCTTCTTCAAAAAAGAAGTATTGATGAAGCTACTGGTGCTCAATTAGATATCATTGGTGAAATTGTTGGCCAACCACGAGAACTTATTAACGCTGATTTGTTTGGATGGTTTGGTTTCCAAGGTGCCCTAAAAGCAGGTAGTTTTGGTGACATGTCTGATCCTTCCATTGGTGAAAGATTTTGGGACTTGAATGTAGCTCAAGGCGGCAATATCACCCTAGACGATGAAACTTATAGACTTTTCATCAAAGCCAAAATTGTCAAGAATACGACCGCTGCTACTCCTGAAGAATTCATTGCTTTTGTAAATTATGTATTCGGAACAGATCAAACATACATTACAGAAGGAACAGCAGAATTTACAGTTTACTTTGGAAGACCGCTATCCACTCTTGAAACTGTTCTATTAACATATGTCTCTTATTCACAGGGATATCCGTCAAGGTTTATTCCTAAACCGATTGGAGTAAGAATTAATTTTGGAACTTTCCAACAAGGAAATTACTTTGGTTTCCAAGGTGCACCGGGTGCCCTTGGTTTTGGAGAGTTTTCTGGAGATTATGGTTATGGTCTTGGTTATGGTCTCGGCTATGGGGATTCAAATTATTCCGTAAATTTTGGCGGATTCTTTGCCTCATTAATTTAAAACAGAGGAAATTTTATGGCAGTTATTTCAAAGCCCACAGATATTAATAAAATATGGGGCAGTTCGGGGGATGTAATTTCCCCTTCAGACACAAAGATTCAAACAGGGTGGGTGGTAGAAATTCCTCCTCGCCAATGGTTTAACTGGCTTGATAATAAGCAAGATCAAGCAATTGCACACTTTAATCAGTTTGGTATCCCTTTGTGGGACACTGTAACAGAGTATCAAGCAAATTCTAGTTACGTCCAAGGCTCTGATGGGTTAATTTACCAAGCTCTGGTTACAAATACAGGTATTGATCCTGTTTCAGATACTGCGTTTAATTGGAAACAGGCATTTCAACTTGGAAATTATACCAGTCAAGTTGCAGTTTCAGCCTCTCAAACACTAACTCTTGCCCAATCAGGGCAGATAATCAACTGCCGCAATAACCCCACAGTAACCCTTCCTACCGGTGTCTCTTCTTCCGTTGGCGCTGCCTTTCAAATCAATAACGCTGGAAACGGCATTGTTACAGTTCAAGCTCCTGTAGGGCAATCTCTTTTTGGTATTGGTGTAAGTACACCAAGAACTTTTGTACTCGGCCAAGGAGATTATATAACTGTTGCTTATGTTGGTCCGAATCAATGGTATGCTTGGGGTGGGGTACAACTCGGGGCTAGTGCAAGTTTTGGATCATCGCTAACTAATATCGGTTATCAGAAACTTCCTAGTGGATATATCGAGAACTGGGGCGTTGCTACTGCGCTCGGTGCAAGTGAAACTCGTGTTATTACACTACCTGCTGCCTTCATTTCTGGTGCTCGCGCACCTGCACTCGTAGGAGATGGACTTGATCCTAGAGTTAGGGTTGCTGCTATTGGTCTTTCATCTATTACAATTCAAAATTGTGGAACAGCAGGCCAAAATGCATATTGGCGTGTAGTTGGAAATTAAGAGGATTTTATGTATTCATCAGCAAGTTTACGTGGATTTTTTATCGACTTTGTGTCTGAAGATTGTATAGAAATTTCCAACGAAAAGCATATGGAACTGCTCCTAGGAGAATCAGCAGATAAGATGATCGATTGGGATAAAAAGGGTAATCCTGTTCTAGTGAATAGAAAACCCCCAAAGCTATCTAGAGAGCAACAAGCAGGAAGTGTTCTGGCTAAGAGGGAATTTCTAATGACAGAGGCTTCTAACCGTATAAACCCCTTGCAAGATGCTGTCGATTTATCTATTGCTACAGACCAAGAAATCGATCTTCTGAAAAATCTTAAAAAATTCAGAGTAGATTTGAGCAGGGTGGAACTTCAAGATGGATTTCCTTTTGAAGTTACTTGGCCTGAAAATCCATAAGTTTATTTGCAGGAAATTTTATGTCAGCGATTCAAAGTCCATTTTTTAATATCAACTATGGCTGGGCATTTGGTGAAGACGGTTGGAATAGTGGAATGGACACTAATCTACAAGTTCTGTCCTTTCTAGATGCCGGGTCTGTAAACGATATCGTGGCATCCCTTCCGCTCTCTCCTGTCAATGGTTATTCTTGTATTCTAACTACAGATAATTTATTCTATGTAAGAATACAAGGTGCATGGTTATTCGTAGCACCAAGCTCAGGCATGGAAGTGACGGAAATAACAACTAGCAAGAAGTTTAGTTTTAATGGCAGTACATGGAATGAAATTCCAACAACAACCTCTCTCTCTTCGAGAGTAGGCAATGTTGAGTCAGATTTTGCTGATTTAGCAGACTCTTCTGATCCATTAAAGGGTTCATCTCTTGTTGGTCATGATGGTCGCACAGTAAGATTGGCTTTACAGGATGGTGCTCTTACCGAATATGATTTTTCCACTATTCAAGCCGCTATTACAGGGGTTGGACAGCTTGATAGACCCCTAACCTTTGGTGGTCGCACTGTAGTGGCACCAAGTGTTCCAACAAACACTTATGGTGTTAGATTCAGAGACGGTAAATTACTTGTTCCATCTTCCATCAGCGGTTTTAATACACAATATAACACCTACGCTGATAACATCAATGGTTTAATGGTGGGAAGGGAAAACTTAAATGTTTTCTGGAAAGCTTGTACAGCAGGAACTCTAGGAAATATTTATATTTATGGGGACTCGACTGTAGAAAACAGTGTGGCCTATCCTCTTAAATCTGCTGATCTATTTCAAAGGGCACTATATGCAGCAGGCGTGAACGGAGTTACGACTGTAAATAGGGGTGTTTCAGGAACATCGTGGAGCGATCTTAATACCGGCTCAGATTTAAGCGCTACTACTAAATTGATTGTAATCAAATATGGCATCAACGATGCTGTGAAGACCAATGCATTACAAACATTTGCAGCTGATGCTCGTTCTAAATTAACAGCAATTCGTGCTAATGCTAATGGTGGTGTAACCAATCTCTCCATCCTGTTAATGGGTCCAAATTCCACTTTCAGACCAAGCCAAGGTCAAGATGCTAAATGGTATGAAAGTTTACGTAATATTTACACTCAGCTTTGTAAAGAATTTAATTGTGCCTATTTCGACACATATGCTTATCTCCAAGATACAAAGAAAGCACCCGGTGTATGGCTAGATAATATTTCAGGTTCTGGAGAAGGGCTGCATCCTGATCAGGTGGCTGTTTATTGGATTTGGTATGAGGGAATTAAAACTTTTGTTCTGGGGGACGGACAATGGAATATTCAGAAATCCAATCAATTCTGGAACTTGTCAAATAATACCAGAGTAGCAACTTTTGCTCGTACTCCTGATGCATATGACTATGGCTTGCTAGTAGAAGTGGCCAATACGGCTAATGGTTTCCCATTTAATGGAATCCTCACTACATTTAAACATGCAGATGGCATCACATCTCAAAGGCTTTGCTCACAAGATGTAGTTCCAAGAACAGCAGAAAGACGTGGTGGTGGTACAACTTGGACACAATTTAGTGGAATACCTACAGCAATTACACCTTTGAATAGTTGGGCCAACAAGGGTGGTGGCTATGCTTCTGCTGGATATCAAATAGGTTCTGATGGCTTTGTTGATTTGTTTGGTGTACTAGCAGGTGGAGCAGCATCTTCTACTGCTTTTCAACTACCAACTAATGCAAGACCAGTGAATGCACATGAGTTCCGATTGGCTAGCACAGGAACTGCAACCCTGTTCGCAGATGGTAATTTCATTGTAACAGGCGCAACTACAACACTATTAAGTTTGGATGGAATCCGATTCCGAGCACTGGCAGCGTTTTAATATGAAATCACTACGTTCAAAATTAATTGCTGCCTTTTTAGCAATGGGGCTTGGTGCCCCATCTGCTTATTTCGCCTTAGACATTACCCTTCCAAGTGAGGGTTTGGTTCTTTCTCCTTATCCTGATCCTGTAGGGTTGAATACGTTTTGTGTGGGTCACTTAGCAACCAAAAAAGATAAAATTAAAGACAAATATTCTGAAGAAGAGTGCATGGTTCTTTTTGCTAAAGACTTTAAACAACATCAAGAAGAAACTGATAAGATGGTTGGTGGTAAAGACAAGTTTGCTTCTGAATGGCAAAGAGCTGCTGCTACAGATATGGTGTTTAATAATGGTCCATCTCTGATTGAGAAATCTACATTCGTCTCTCTAATTAAACAACAAAAGCATACGCAAGCTTGTAACCAGCTAATTCGTTGGATTTATGCAAAAGGGAAAGTTCTTAAAGGACTAAAGACAAGACGCGAAAAGACAATGCCTTATTGTCTTGGAAAGCTTTCTTATGAAAAGCAATTAGACTATGAGAAATTCTTGAAGGAGTGGAATGATGCCAAAGCTAATAGGTAATTGGAAGAAACATCTTCTAAGTTATTCTGCTATTTCTCTTTTTGCTAATGTCTTAATTGCTGTTGCATATGGTTTAAGCTTTGCGTTTGGGGCAGGAATTGTTTATTTAAGTCCTTTTTGGATTGTCGTTGTCATGGGGACAATTGCAGTGATGGGAGCAGTTGGTAAATTCATTAAACAATTTGATGAGGATGAGAAGAGTGACTAAGTATATTTTAGGAGTTCTTCTTTTTCTTTGTCTTTTGTTTGGATATTTATCTTATCACTTCTATGGTGAGATTCAAACGCTAAAGAAAGACAATCAATCTCTTGTTTCTTCTTTACAAAATTGCCAAGAAAACAAAGAAAAGGCTGAAGCCAATACAAAGCTTGTCTCTGATGGAATGTCTAATGTTCTAGAAGAAAATCAAAGAATAAGCAAAGATTTCTCTTCTCTTAAAGAAGAGCTAAAGAAAAAGAGGATTTGTAATGTTTACAAGCCCACACAAGGCAATACTGATGCTAGTGATAGTCAGTATGTTTCTGATGTTGTTAGGTTGCTCTCAGACGGGGCTAAAGCCGCAAGAAACGGTGCTAGTGACAATACCAAAGGCGCTAATTAAAGATTGTGAGGTAGTTGATGCTCCACAGTCTAAAACATTAGAAGACTTGGCACAAGATACCTCAGAAGCTCTATTAGCTCAATATGAAGAAGTTGCAAAGTGTAATTCACGCCTTAAACAAGCGAGAGCTTTGCAAGAACAACAAGAGAAGCTATATGGAAAGTAAAGATAATAGGATTGATCAAGCTATTAAATGGTTACTTCCGTTTTGTCTTACTCTAATTGTTGGCTATCAGCAGACACAACAACAAGAGCTTAAGCAGACACAGAAAGAACTAGAGAGCAGAGTTTTAATTCTTTACACTGACAAAGTTAGTAAGACAGAACTAAAAGATACAGAAGATCGTATTACTAAAAATATTGAAGCTCTTAAAAGCGATATTATTGCGAGACTGGACTTATATTTTAAGAAGCCTAGTTAGGAGTGGACATGTTTTGGAAGTTAATTGATAGGGCGGTACAACTAACATTCCTTCTCCTAGCCGTTGTTCTAGTAACAACACTTTTGAAGAATGACAAGTATAATAATGATCTTCAGCAATACACTCTAAGACTTGAACAACTCAGTACAGAGTTTAGGCGTGTGATGGATCATAATGTTCTTTATTTAGAAGAGAAATCTAATAGAGTTCAATCGCAATCTGATAGCTATCAAGTAAGTACAACAAGAAGACTTGATGTGTTAGAAGAGAGAGTACAACGTTTAGTTAAAGATCAGAAAGAAAAAGTTAGCAATATTAATGTAAACACAAATACAATTAATAAATAAGAACAATAAAAAGAGCGTAAGCCATACGCCTCCTCTGTGTATCCATTGGATACAATTATGCCCCGGCTCCAAAGGAGTACCGGGGCTTTCTTTTGTCTATTATTTATATTTTAGTGGATCGTCTGGTACATGGAAGACTGCTAATTCAAAATCACTTGAAGCGTATTTATCAAAAAGTCTATTCATATTTCTAGCAAGCTCTTTCATATCTTCATCTTCCATGCAAAGACTGTTGTTTGCCGCAATTGCTAAAAGATCAGCAATTATATCAACTTCTTCCTGACTCTCCAGAGTGATTACAACAGGTTCGAATTCTGCTTCCTTTTGTTCTACTTTCATATTAGTTTCCTTTTACAATATAGGCACTACTTTCACTGGATAGAGTGTATGCTTGTCGATTAGCAGCACATTCTTCATAGAGATAATTATACAGAACTCGATTCAAATCTTGATCAATATCAAAGTCAGTGAAGTTTACCATTGCAAATAGTTGATCTACCTCATCTTGTGATTCTAGTGTAATAACTACTGGTGTAAATTCAGGGGCTTGTTTTACTAGTTTCATATTAATAATCCTCCTCATACTCAGATTCAAAGCCTAGATACTTAAACACATCAACTAGTTCTTCCTTGGTTTCTTCCTGACAAAACCACACACGTTTAAGCTCATTGCCGCAATCATTTTGAATGACAATACTAAACCCATCACAAGCTTCTACAACATAAATTTTCATATTAATTCTCCAATTTAGTTAGAAATACACTACGAACAGTTTTACTTACTTCAGCTTGTAGAAGTTTGTTGAAATCTTTCCAATTGTTCTCTACAGCTTTTTTAGGATCAATATTACCATCTTTCACAAAATCTTCAAGCATATCTTGAACAGTCAGGCCAAGAATCTTACCAAAGTCTTTGTTAGTAATTTCACCAATCTTACTAATCACGTTCAGTACGCGGTTTTCAGTGGAATAGACAAGAAGAGAATTTAGAATATCAGACTCTTCATATGAAAGCTCAAACACTTTCTTTTCTTTTGGTGTTGAATTCTTTTCACTGAAAGATGCAGTTTTATTTTTGAAATAGATTCGACTACCATTATTAAACCAAGCTGGAATTACAGGCTCAATCACAACACCTTCTGCAATGTTTTCACCTTCAAAACCTTCAGGAGTGAGGGTTGATTGGAAAGTGTTAGCAACTTCAAGGCATTCTTTGAGACTGCCAACCTTAAGGACAGGGGCAGTTTGAATTGAGGCAAATCGTGCCCAACTAAATGCTTTAACTTTATCCTGAACTTCTCCATTAATTGCCATATCAAAAGCACGAAAATCTTTCTCACCATACTGCACTTCTTTTTGGATATTACCACCAAATAGCTCACCATAGATTACAAGAACATCACCCTCTTTACAAAGAATATGATGAGTTTCTAGAATGCCTTTCTCGTAGCGATTAATTACAGCTTGACAGTTGTAAAAAGTACCATCAACAAACTGTGAACGACTCGCTACTTTAACTTCATTACCATCACACCAGAAGCTAAAATTAGCTCCATGAATCTTTTCAGTGACAATCCATTCACCACCATCCTTACCTTCATATTGAACCTTGTCAATCAGATTTTGACGATAAGTGTTTTCTAGACTACTAAATTTTTTAAATTCCATAATTATCTCCTTAACTCCACAGTGAATTTCTGATACGAATTAGCGCAATTAGATTGGTTTCTTCTTGCTTGTCATATTCTGCTTCAAGAGCATTTAGCTTGTCAAGAGCTTCTTTCTCTAGAGCTTTGTTTTCTTCTGTTGTATCTCCAAACAAATCATCTCCTCGCTTATCAACAGCATCAGACCATCCAGATTCTTTATAGAAGTTACGGTCTTTATTATCCAGCCACCAACGATAAATACGTTTCTGCTCCATTGCAGCTAGAGCTTGTGGAGTTGGCTTTCCATAATTCTCATCCTCTGGCTTTACACCATAAGACTCATCATAGACCAAACCAATTTCCCATTCAAGGGTTTCTAGAGACTTCTCTTGCTCAACAAATTTAACAAGCTCATTGAAGAGACATTTAGGAATACGTCCACAAAGGTCATACCATCGGCCTACTTCAAGATCACCATCTAGAACATGACTTTTTCCTTTCCAATTCTTATAAAATACCTTAACACTATAAAAACAATCAGAAGGGAACAGAACAATATTCTGAAGCTTGTTGAAGCCTCTGTCTGTTAGCCAATGAATGAAAGGAGCTTTGTCTTTAGACTCTTTCTTGTGTTCTTTCCATCCTTGCCAAGACAGAGCATTAGGGCTTTCTAGTCCAGCTTTCTTACGGAGCCACTTTGAGGTACGAGAAGAACTCCAGTATTGAATACGAGTTTGTTTGTGAAATTTAATCATTATGCTTCCCTTATTTCCAAATCATTACATGAAGTGGAGCTTCTGCGTTATAGCCTTCACAGCAAGAGCATTTGTGAACTGCCCAAACACCAGACTTCAGAAGCGAAGAGTAGAGCTTTAGAATTTCAAACTTCTCTTCAATATTATCATAATTGGTGGAAAATTCGCAAGTAGTGCCTTGACCACTATTCCACCAATCAGTCAGTTCTCTTACAACAGATTCAAACTCTTCCATTATTTTCTCCTATAAAATAAAAATCTCCTGACAGCTTTCGCCATCAGGAGACAGTTTAGACAATCAGATTTTCTTTGTCAAGCATTTCTTGCACAAGCACACATCATTCATTTCCAATGCTTTAGCTTGTACTGAGAAACACCAACAAGAATTTTTTCCTAGCATAATATCACACTTTACAGCGCTATTGCATTCAGGGCATGAGTGGGTTACAGGGGCCGAAGCCCCTATTTCCTTAGCAATTTCCATGGGATTAAAACTCAAGGGAACAGACCCCACCAGCACAGGCTTGGCTTCCCATAGTATCTACATCAGTATAGGTTTGTTTTGAAAGGTCTTTAGAGAAATCCACCTCTTTAAAGTCTTTCTGGATAGCCACCCACTTGTGTAGGTTAAAGCAATCTTTAAGACAGAAAGTCATCTTAAGCACATCACCTTTAAAATGGTTATCTGCAAACTTCTTAGCACGTCGTACCCAATCACGCTTCAGAAGGTCGCTAGATTGCTCAGGATCAAGTTTTAAACCATACCCTAGTGCAGTGTCACATGCCATCCAAAGATTGTCATTAAACGCATGTAGAGCCTCTACAATCAGCCCAGACGCAAACATGGAAGCTTCACCATACATCTTTAGAATTTGCTTTGCAGTGAATACTTCAGTGAACGGGGCTTGAACATAAGCACGATCACCCATCGAACTAAGAAGTGAAATACCAGCAAACCATTCTCGATTATTGTAAATGTATTCCTCCACTTCATCCCAATCATCAACAGTGATTGTATTACTCACGTTGTGACGAAGATTCTTATCTACACATAAATCAACATCAGTACCGTATTCAACCCAATATTGTTGAGCTAGCTTCACATACTCAAGTTGCTTAACGCCAAGAAGATTGTTCTTGTAAATACTACCTTCTTTACTTTCAACTGGGAAACTAACTACAACGTCAGTGCCATTACTACTCCACACAGAAGGTTCAACCATCTTTGGATTAGTTGTTTCAATCAGAGTTGTTACTTCGTCTTGTTTATTCATTTGAACATTACGGAAATATCGTGGTGAATGCTCACCATGAATGCCTGATGCTGTGCCAAGAATAACTGAAGCATTACCACTTGGTTTAACTGCTGTACAACGTGCTGATGGGTTGATTCCAATTAGTTTAGCAATGATTTTATTTACACGCTTAACTTCTGTAGCTGCATCAATCATGTTCTGTTTATCAAAGAGAACGTCTGGATTATTCATCCACCCAGTGATACTCACTCCTAGTAGAGCTTCACGTTCAGTAATTCGTTTTGTAGCATCTGAGAGATATTTAAAGTTTGTATAACCAGCTTGGAGAGTACCAAGAATAGCACCAGCTTTAGCAATCCTCATTAAATCTTCTTTTGTATAAGCTTTACCACCACACCCTTCGACAAGGTTGCAAAATTGGAAACCAGACTCACCATTCTCAGCTACTGGAAGCATCCCAATTTCGACACAAGGATTATAACAGAACTCTTTATTTGCAGTAAAGATAAAACCGGGTTCACCAAAGTCTTTAACACTCTTCATGATGTTTGCCCACTCTTCACGAGTGAGTTCATCACGAACAAGCATAGCTGAGTTATTGCTTCGACCCCGCTGAGGATTATCAACAAACCAATCACCAGTTTTAGCATTCAGCATTAGCTGATCATCTTTATCAAAAAGACAAATTGTAGCTGAACGACGAACACCACCAGATAGAACAGCATCACTCATATGCATTACAAAGTCATAAGCAGTAATTGTGTTAATACTTACTTCTTCATGAGTGTTTTCAACAAGAGCATCTAGAAGAGCTTCGCATTTAATCAAAGCACTACGCAAACCATCAGGACCGGGAGCTTTAAAACCACCACTAATCAAAGCACCTTTAGGGCGAATCTTGGAGAAATCAAAGTGAACTTTCCAACCTTTGTATTCTGGGAAATTACCACCATCAACAAAGTAGCTTGACAGTAGAACACCAAAAGCATCTGCCCAACCTTCAATAGTGTCTGGGACAGTGAATACTTTTACTTTCTTATCGTAACGCTTGTGTATCTTTGGTAGCTTTGCAATGTGATGAGACTGAACAGAGAAGCCAACACCACAACCACAAAGAAGAAGATACATGCACTCTTGGAAGAAAGATGCTCGGTCACAATGGCTAACAGAACAATTGTACATTCGGGCTTCATGTTTAAATAGTTGTTCACCACCAAATTGCAGAGCACGTTGAGCACCTAGAACAACTTTGTCTTTGTAAGCATCTTCAGCAAACTTAATGTACTCCTCTAGTTCTTCAGACATTACACCTTTATACTTTTCTCGGTGCATGTTCATAACACGTTCTACAGATTCTTCCCAAGTTTCATATCGTTGTTCTAGATCAATCCATCGAGAATATCCCATAAAATATTTTGACTGACTCATCATCTCTTTACCGCTGTTGTTCAATTAAAGCTCCTTAAATTTTATTTGTTACACGATCTACTTTGCCAGTACCATGCTGGTTCATTACTTTGAGTTCATCTGCAAGAGATTTATCTTGGCAATTGTGAATAATATCTTCTGCACTCATAACACCTTTCTGAACCCATTCCCGATCAAGACGAATACAGCCATGGAAACGAATACCATCTACTACTTTATTTTGCAGATTACGATGCTTACAAGTGATTGCTTCCCATCCATCTTTATACACATCCATACCGTTAGCATATAGATGTTTTTCAACATTCTTAATATCTTGAATGTCGAATCCTTCAATAAGCATTAGGTCAGATAGAGACAAAGTGTAGTTGAATAGGTAGTCTGTCTTGAAATTTGATGACTGCATAATTACTTTCTCAAATGGCTCTTTTTCACTCATACTTCTTTCCCTAGCAGCTTCGCTGCACAATCTTTTGGTTTAACATTTGAAAGATAACATTCAAGAACAGCATCAATTACATCCATTAGGAATGTCGAGACAGTGTCTGAGTGGAAAGTTGTTATATCTCTGATTTCTTTACGAACTTTACAACAGTATTCTTGAAATTCTTTATATTTAGACATTATATTCATCCCACTCTTCATATACAGTTTCAGGACTATAACCACCATCAAAAGCATTATCAAGCATATCAATATTATCAATTAAAAGACGATAGGCTTGCTCGCTCGACAGTCCTTCACGAATTTTAAATAGATTATGTAGGGATTTTAGCCAAATAGATTTGTCGTACATTTTATTCTCCTTAACCTTTCTTCACATTATTAGCAATCAGTTGTCGATGTTGCACCCATCCACAGAAATTACCACTCCAAACCTTACCATCACGGTCAACATGTGTTGCGCCTTCTATACAAAGGGCTTCATAGATATTGTGAGTGCCTTCGTAAAGAGGTTCCATCGGCGTTGCCTGATGTTCAAACGGACTTGCATGAACGGGTTCAGACTCTACTAGTCGATCATAAATCATCTGTGCCTTTTCAAGACTATCATCTAGCTTGCGATAACTAACTTGAGCACAACAACTGGATGAGATTTTTAGAGCATTAGTAATTGATAGCTCGTCATATATTTTTACACCATTCTCAACTTCTCCAGTTTCAAAACCGTAAGCAATTTTACCCTTGTCATTACGCCCTGTCCAGACATAAGGTACATGCCATTCACCGGGATTGAGTTCAAAAGGAATATTGTTTTCTAGAGCTTCAAACATCTTCTCGGCAAGAACTTTAATCTCAGGTTGTGCGTCTTCATGTTTACGGAGCCAAAAGAAATTCTCAAACTCAGTTGCCGTCACGACGGTCTTCATCCACTGGAACGGCTCAAGGGTGCGATTCACAATTTGTTTGTGAGCACCTGCATCATTCATATATATTGCTGCAATACTTGCACTCTTCGAAGCAATACTCCACTCAAATTGAACCCGATCTAGTTCTTCACCTGTCAATTCTTCTTTTGCTTGCATCCCGGCTTGGTTCTTACCCCAGTGGACAGGTGTGGCAGGATTATTCTGTACTTGCTCAATCATCTTAGCCACAGGGATAGCACGAGAGCTTGCAGCATTACGAGAAAACATTCGGTGAGTCATAAGTTCACTATGGATGAAACGAGGATATTCAAGCTCAAATGTAGTAATTCGTTTACCGTCTAAAGCACTAATGCTATCTGCAATAATCTTTGCTTTAATTTGACTCAATTCCTTTCTCCTCTAGTTCTTTTTTAGCTTCTTCCCAAGTTAATGGTAGATCAATTAGAAGTTCCCATGCCATACCTGTTGAGACAATTGTATCATAATCCTTTTTATTTTTAATATGGTAGTACCAAGGTTGGCTAATCATTTTCCAGTGCTTCCGAAACCTTTATTGCCTCGTTCAGTATTTGAAAGTTCTTCCACTTCCTCAAATACTACTTTATTTACAGGAAGAATCATACCTTGTGCAATACGGTCCCCCGCATTGATTTCAAGTCCCCAGCCTTCTTTGTCACAGGCAAGTTTTACTTTGAGTTCACCACGATAGTCACTATCAATGACTCCAACGCAGTTTGAAAGACGAACATCATTTTTAAACCCGTGCCCACTCCGGCTAAAGACTAACATAACATGATCCTCTGGGATTTCAAATGCTAGGCCAGTTGAGTATGTATGTGGAACACCATAGTCTGTATCACCATTTAGCATAGTGTAAATATCAAAACAAGCACTGCCATCAGTTGCATAGGTTGGTAGAATGGCATCACTATACAGACGTTTAACTTTAACTTTCAAATTTTACTCCTTAATAAGATTTTTAATAATTTCAATAGAACGTTCCATGCAATATTCATCTTCGGCTGGAACATTAATATCTTTTAGATGGTCTAGTTGTTCTTCTAGGAAGTCAACAAGAAGATATAGCTCGTCATTATCATATTTCATTTTAAATACTCCTTACAAATTCGTTTAACAATCTCATCACCCCACTTATCAAACTCAATATTACAGCTAGCTCCACTTGTTTGTGTGTAATTAGTTTTGAATAGAATTCGCTTAGTATAATCAAACTTCTCTAATACGTCAACACGATCATCCAGCATCGCCACAATCGAGTCATTCATTAAATATTTTTCTTTTGTTGCCATGTAGCCAACCATAAAAGGAAAATGTTCTTTAAGCCAATAATACTTTTCTTTGTTATGATTTCCCTTCACGGAACTAATGAATACAATTCCAAAGTAATTACTTAACTTCTCAAGAGCTTCCACACTTCCCTCAATTGGTTGGAATTGAGAATATTGTAAATCACGCCAATATTCATATTTGTCTTCAACTTCTGGGAACATTTGATTCAGATCATAAGGTAACAGTTTATTAGATGGTTCCTTATTGACATGATCAACATACTCCCTTCCTTGAGACAAATCAATTCCAATCTGTTTATAAGCTAGATATCTATACCATGCTTTATCTGATGGACAAATAGTCAAGTCTACGTCACAACCAAGCAGTCGCATTAATTAGCTTCCTCTTCGTGCAAACGAATCACTTCATTAAGATAGAATTGAGCTTTATAAATATCCTCCCAAGTGTTCTTAAGAGGACAACGCAGAAGATATTGAACGCACTCTTTAAAACAAGATGCTTGGAAGTGACTCATTTGCATCTTATCACTATTCTCAATACGATCAAGAAGAAGTTTCATTAAATCTTTAACTTCAAAGTTGTCAGTTAGTTGGTAGTGTTTAGGGGCATTAACAACATCTTCACGTTTAATACCAATAGCCTCATCCACCTTCTCTTTAGAGCCTTCTGCAACAGCTACATGTTCTTCTGAGCCTGTGAAATTATCAATTTCCTCTACACAGCTATTTTCAAACCACCAGAAATCATCGCCTTTTTCATTAAATAGAACAACACTCTCATCTTCTTCATAGTTTAACAGGAGAGTTTTACCAACAAACTGGTCAAGGTCTTGAACATAATTATGCCAATCTTTGTTTAGTTTAACCACTTTAAACCAACGTTCACTCATTTTCATTCTCCTTTATTTTTAGCAAGGATTCTTCCTCACGCTTAATATTATAAACACTTTTCTTAAAGTCGTCAAGAGAAGATTCTAAATTTTTTAATCTCTCTTCAAAGCTTTCCATTTTAAGAAATAAAAGCTGTACGTCCTTATACAGCTTAAAATCAGTCATTTCGTTTGTCATAGAATATTAGCTAGTAGGCTATCTCGTTTTTCTTTTGATACTATAAATTATAATTCTTTTGTTTCAATATTTAAAGAATTATCTAATAAAAGTTTCCAAATTCTAGTATTTAAACTGCACGCTATTTCAGAGTCAAAATTAACACATTGTGCATATCTGTACAATACTTTTTGTAGTTGTTTAGCTTTTTCTATTTGCCAAATTTTATGCCCCTCTAATGGGTCTGAAAAGTATCCAAAATTCTTAGTTGTACCATCATCGGTCATCTTTACAATAAAAGGTTTCTTCCTCCCGTTAGTTGAATTTTTACAAGGCTTCATCTTAGAAACTCCTAGAGGGTACTCTCCGCGTGCTCTATCATGTGTAACTATACTACTATTAACAAAAGCAGGAATGTACCTACAAGAATCTGGGCCATATATTTTATTACCAGGAATAAGAATATCTTTATCCAATTGATACCCTTCAAAATAATTCAGTTTAGACCACTTCTCAAATTCAGAAAAATATCTCCATCTTTCGTCAACTGTACAACCTCTATAAATCATTGCTGCCTTTTTACTGTAGGGTTTATAACAGCGTCTTAACATACTGTCCCATTTTTGATAGTGTGAATTATTTTTCACATCGCCGGTACTATCATTTATGCCCCAGCCTGCAATTAAACAAACTTTAGGCATATTTCCTCATCAAATATTCTAGACTAACTGGCATCGGAAGTCCAAACCCATCTTCTACTTCATTCAGCACCATTACACCACGGAAGTGATTATTACCTTGAAAACCCTTATAGTCTTCGTCAAAAGGATAACATGCACCATTAATAATACCAATCTGCATATTACCATCAAGTGTCGGGTGAAGAGCCATATCAAGAAGTTGTTTATGACCTACTACAAATGATCGACCAACAGTCTTAAGTTGACTCAGAGCCGTTCCACCGTAAGGTTTTCCACTAAACGGATTGGCTAGATAGTGTACATAAAATATACCGTCAATTTCAATAGGTTTTAGGAATGGTACAACTTCCCACCCATACTTCTCAAGATTAAGGGTTTCTGTACCAACAAACCCATCAAGCTCTGGCATATCATTGGCTAGACGATCAAAGCGCTGCTCATGGTTACCAGTACAAAACACCATTCGTGGGCTATATACTTTCTTTCTAAATCGTTTCTGTTGCTGCTGAAGATTCTTAATAGGGGCAAGTAGAAGCTCCATACCTTTGTTACCAGCTTCTATATCAGCAATCAAACGTCTACCTTCAAATGATTTCTTACCTTTATCGTAGCTAGATAGGGATTCAAAATCATAATGATCACCAATGTGGACAATAACATCTGGGCGTTTTTCAGCAATGTATTTACCAATTGAAGACATATAACTCAAATCGTGTCCCGGTTTACACTGTGTATCTGCTACGATCAAATGACGATTACTCACTTAAACCACTCCTCATATTCAATTTCATTCTGCCAAAGAAGTTTAATCCTTGGGAAGTTTTGAGCAAAAGTAGACAAACTACCTCTGTCTTTAATTGCATCTTCAAAAGCCCACTCAACATGAATATCTGTCTCAATAGCTTTGATTAAAGATTTAACAGCTTCTTGATAATCTTCTTCTCTGTGATTGCTGATGTTGTAACTTCCGTTAGTAACAATCCATACAATCTTCTTTGGAGATTCTTCAGCCTTCTTGATTCGCTTATCAGCTTCTTCTCTTGCCCACCTAAGCTGATCAATTGTCAAACTATCGAGATATTCAGTTGTACTCAATTTCCATCCTCCAACATATCTAATTCTACTTCACTGATGTAGTCGTCTAGAAACCCTAGAGCGTCTGACAATGAATCTGTAATATTAGATGGGTCTAAACAAATAGCATTTAAATTATCTCTACAATCCTTAATTGTGTTCCATATTTCAATTAAAAGATCGTGTTTATCACTAGGATTCACTTAAGTTCTCCATCGCTATTGTGTATTGCAGTTTTGATAATCTCAATTAAGAGATGTGCTGTTTGATCGAAGATTAGATGTTGTGCTTCTAAAGGAAGAGTATAGAAGCCTTGACGAACAATCTCTAAATCTTCAATGTATTGAGTGTAAGTAAAATTGTTCTCTTCAATTTGTTTCTGTTTCTTAATCTTGTTCAAATCAAAAATATTATCTTTCATTGTTTACTACCGACTCCAGTATTCATTAGCCCAGTCCATCAATTCCTCAAGTTCAGGTTCGTTGTCCACTTTTGTAGACATTAATGCTGAGACAATCTCACAAATAAAATAAGGATTTATATAACCATAATAATTTTCACTTTTCTCAGAAGCTTGTTTTAAGAAGGTAATAAGTTCTTGTCTAAAATCAGGTTTCATGCATACTTCTCTTGATATTCCTCATCTGGATGTTCAATCCAATCATTTTCAATGTTAGCATGCTTTAAAACAGCCCACATTTCATCTCCACTTCCATGACCAGAATAGATTTGTTCGCCAGTGTCACTATCAATAATAACAAGCCAATCACCACAATAAGGGGTATGGAATTCTAGTTTCATGCAACACTCCTCAAAATCTCATTAAGCCAAACACAAACAAATACAAAGAATTGAACTTGTGCAGCAAAGCTATGATGTTCCCAGAATTCTAAATAATTATCGTAAGTATTCATCTTCAAGTTCCTCAATAAATTTTTCTGCGTCTATCCCAAATTCTTCACAGTATTCATAGAAAGGATTTCCGTAGAAATGCTGTCCTTTAATCTTTTTAGTCTGCCTAAGAATGTAGCCCATCTGAAGTGTCATTACAGCCTTGGCTTCATCTTTTGTCATTCTTGTAGTTTTCCTGCAATTGTATTTGTCCAAGCATCAGATGAAACAGATTGAATACTACCACTAGACATTGAGAAAGGAGAGCACCTTTTACATGAACAACTAATACTTAGTGGTTTCATTCGATCTTCTGGAGATAGAGATTCAAAATAACATTTCTGTTCAGGCTCTCTTTTCCACCAATTCTCGTCGGGATTCTTTTTTGGGGGATTGGATGGACACTCATCAAACAACTTCTTAGTTTCTTCCCAAAACTCATCTGTAAAAACAGAGGGCGGAGAATCAATAATCAATTGTTCAATAGCTGGAACTTTCTTCTGTTCAAGAAGAATATCGAGTTTATTCTCAATTCTAGCTAGTTGAACAGAAAGCTCTTGGAATGCTTCTAGTCTTGTTAGTTTCTTAGTCATTATATTTCACCTCAATTTTTAAAGCTTCTAGAATATCAGCCACAAGAGTTGGAGATTCAATAATCCCTTTATCCATTTGGAATAGGGATTCTGCGTCAAAGATTTCATTTTCTTCAATCCAATTGTTAATTAGACGTTGAACTTCTACAGTTGTAAATCCATCCCAAGTCCAATCTGCTGAATAATGTTCATTCTTAATCCTCATTTATTGTTCTCCTCGTGACAGAATGTTACGAACTTGATTTCGTCTCTGCTCTGCATTCTTAGCAGGAACATCTCCATTATCCGAAATAAACTTCTTATCTTCTTTCTTCTTACAAATATCAATAACTTTCTTTTCTACAACAGCTTGATCCCAAGTTAGCCCTTGAGCTTCCATTAGTGATTTAATTGCATGATCATTTTTACAGAGTATTTGCAATCCGTCAAATCCTACCATAAGAATGTTTTCAAAATAGCTTCTAAATTCATCTAAGTTTGTGAATTTACTATGTCCAATCTTATGGTCACATTCAATTTCGTTTAGCTTAAATAGCTTATCACAAATTTCACATCTAAACAACCATTTAGTTCTAGTTGTTTCATCCATATCTGGAACAGTGTTCATATAAAGATAAGCTAGCTTTGTATCTGACTTCATCCAAGCTTGACGAATTGCAGAACGAACAATAGACATGACATATTGTTCTTTTGGTTTTCCATCCTTATCTAGCTTCTTCAAGAACTCTTTAAGTTTGTCTTCCCTCTTTTTGATGTCTGCTTTTGTTGGTACTGTCATTCAGCAAGCACCAAAGGTTTTACTTCGTAGATGTCTTGTTCGCTTAACTTTTTATCTTTTAGGTGACTCTCGTGAGAGTGCCCCCACATACGCTTTGTCCACTGATAGAATCCAGCACCAGCGGCATTCTTGGTTTCAAATACAGAACTCTTAGTTCCGGCAAGCTCTCCGGTTTCTTTATTAATGATAATCCAACCATAAATTTTCTTATTCACATTTCAATCTCCATAGCTTTTAAAAAGTCTCTAACATGCCCCACATCTTTATTAACATCAGTTCGCATTCTAAGAAGCTGATACTGTTCATTCAGATGATTCAACCAATTCCAGGATAATTCACTGTCTCTGAAAGAATATACGGCTCTTACCTCTTCTCCATAATAGCCTCTATAAGCCTCTACAACACGCTCAAATACATCTTTAGGACTATCTAGACCTGATAGTAAGGCTCTAGCTGTTTTCTCTCCTATACCACCCTTACCGGGCTTCCTGATGCCATACTTCTCAAACATCTCATCAGGTAGTTGCGGTAGTCCGGGAATGGTGTCAATCGTATCGCCTTGAAGGAGTTGACAAGCTAAATTCTCTGCTGCCTCTTGCTGCGTAATCGGGACAAGTCCAAGCTCTGGTTTATCGAAATTATATTGAAGACAAGGAATTTGACCTAGGTCTTTATCAATGAACACAGCTACAGAATCTAATTTATCATGATCTTTACCAGAACGAATCCAAGATTCCCACATTAACTGAGAGATAATATCATCGCTCTCAACTCCATCGTAAGTAACAATCTTATCTTTATACTTCCAAAGCATATAGTCTTTAACAACATCATAAAGAATAGGCTTTTGTGGTCTTTCGGATTTATATGGAACAGTTTGTGCTAAATCATATCGGAAGTTAGTTCCAGTACCAAAACAGATAACAAAGTCTTTGCACCAAGGTTGTGATGTAATAGCCTCGATTTTGTTTTTAAACCGTCCTTTGACAATCGTCTCCGCTGAAACATTGCCTTCTGATACTAGCTCAACAACGTCTTGAATGTCAAATACATCAAGACGAACAGCTTCAAGCCCTTTCTCGATTCTCTTTGTATTGAATTCGTTTAGCCAACCACCATTCTTTTTCTTCCAATGACCATAGAATTCAGTACGATTATTGAAAGTTAGAGTCCGACCAGTGTTTTTCCCGACTACTTTGATGCTTGTCTTTTGTCCTGCTAAAGCAGCGTGAATAATCAAAGTGTCGATATCAACCAATGCTGTATATTGTTTAGTCATCCTCTTCCTCTAGTGTATCGTTGTCTAAGGCTTCAAGGAAAACATAAAAAGCTCTTGAGAAATCTGAGTATTGTTTTGATCCACTATAATCCATAAATTCAAAACCTTCACAAGATTCAAGATAACTTTCAATGTTGTTCAAGAAGCTGTCATGTGTTCTATATACATCCATTAATAATACTCCTTAAGTCTAATAAGAACTTCTTCAAGTGTTTTATAAATTCCATCTAAACTCATTTCAAGCATCAAATTCAAGCTTAAATCTAGATTCTCAACAGCATATCCATTAAAGTCTCTAACAACTCCATTTTCATCTGTGTAAGTGAGCCCAGCCATTTTATCTTTGTATGTCTTACCAAATGAATGAAGATACCCATAACAAGGTTTGTCTGAGGCATAAGCGTAACCAATTTCCATGGCCGTGCCATCGTCGATACAAAATCCACGAAAGTTATCCACATTCGCAATAATGATATCTGCTTCTTCAATCATTGAAATATTTTTATTGAAAATTGCCTTAGCAATTTCAAGCTTTGACTTGTTGGTTGTGTCAATTTCTCCATCAAGAGGAATTAATGCTTCAAATCCATAAGTTTCACATAGTTCCCTATCTTTTTCAGCTTGCTTAACAGCGTCAGGGGAGAAGACTCCGAAGCCTGCCAAATACAATTTATACGCCTTAGTCATAGGAATTCTCCTAGAAGAAAGGAGGAAATCAATCCTCCTCTTGTTCCTCTTCATCTTCTTCGTCATCAAGATTGATATAATCCATCGGATTAATACCACTGATAGACCACCAACCACCAGTAACTTCAATCAACCATTGAATCTTATCTTGATCCTCTGAAACAACAGTGATTTCCGACTCTTCTAGAGTTCCTTCAATTTCACTATGTTTACCAAGAACTTCACCAAAGTATGCGTGTTTACCAATTGCTTTGGCTACAACAGAATCATCTTCAACGAACAAGCCAGATAGACTACCCATACGTCCGCAATCAGCATAGAATGAATATAGTTTTAGCATTTATTAATCCTCCAACTCATTGATAATTTCGTTAATCTCTAGAAGTTCATCTGCTTTCTCTTTGAGATTGTCTTGTTTTGCGTGACTCTTTGCAGCTTTAATCACTTTAGCTACATATTTCTTTTCAAGACCACCTACGTTTACATCTTTATCATAAGCAAATTCTGCTTTAAGTTCTTTCTGAAGCTCTTTAGCATCCAGAACTTCTCGCTCTAGATTGTATGCACGTTTGAATAGGTCTGCTGGATTCTTTAGTTGTTCGATCATTTGTTTCTCCTTAATAAATTTCTACACTAAAATTAATTTCACCCATCATTTCAATTCCATCTTCACCCTTATCAATAGAGAAAAGAAGAGGGCCAAAAGGAATCTCAATACCAATAGTTGAGAATCGATTAGCAGCACAATAAGTAATCTTACCCAGTTTCTTATCTTTAGAAACTCTTTCATCAAATTCTACAGGATCAATCAAACCTGTAATATTGTTAATTGTCAGCTTCTCATTCACAACATAAATGAAGTTTAACCAAAGAGCAGCAGAAAGGTTTTTAATCTTAACTTCCCAATTAGGCCAATCAGAAGCTAGATCATCCAGTGGATAGTGTTTTATTTCTTTACGTGCTAATTCATCAAAAACAACATCAAATCGACTAAGCAGAATTTGCGCTTGTTGCTTCCAAACACTATCAATTTGTTGAATTTGTTCTGTGTTGTCTAAAATTCTAAGAGGCTTAAACTCTTTCATATCAAGTCCCATTATTATCTCCTTTAAAAAGAAGCGCCTCTGTGTAAGCAGGCGCTATATTTATGTTAGTTCTTAGAACGGAATGTCATCATCGAACGAATCATAGTCTTCTACCACTGGTTGTGGCTTAGATTGCTTTTTGGGCTTTACCACAACATCAGGACCGTCTTGATCATTAACAATCTTAGTTTCTACTTGTGGCTTCGACTCTGATTGTTTAACCCCACGAATCTCTTCAATTTGTTTTTGAATGTGGCTACCTTCATAATTGCTTGCACGTTTCATTGTGTTCACAACATGAGCACGAAGCTCTTTAACAGCAGCGGGATCATTCTCTTTATTAAATTGAATCATCATTGGAGCATTTTCAAGTTCAGGAGCAGATTGACCACGACCTAGAGCACCAACATACTTCACATACTCAGTGTAATATTCTTTGCCTTTGGACTCTTTGAAGAACACTTGAGCTTCAAACTGATAAGCTTGACCAAGTAGTTCACTGATTCGTTGAGGTTTGAACACTTCACCGGGTTTGATTAGTTTGCTTGCAACAGCCATCTTATAGAATAGGTGTTTTTGATCCAGACTCCAATCACCAAGCTTTTTATTCACTTTGAGAGGAGTTGGACGTTGAACAATCATACCACTACCTTCCATGTAGAACTGACCACCAAGATATAGACGAAGTGGAAGGGGTTTGTTTTCACCAAAGAATTGACCTTTATCCACAACAATATCGGGGAAATCAACAGCTACTGCAACACATTGAATTGGTTTCTGAGGCCAGCATTTGAAACGAACTTGTTTCTTGCTTTCTGGGTCATAGCCATCTTTAAAGTATGTGAAAGGTTTCTCAGCAATAATCTTGCGTTCCTCTTCTTCATCACCAGTGAATACAACTTCAGCATCAGGTTGTTCCTGAGTACCTAGATCGATAATGGTACTAACCACACCAATCAGAGTTTCACGATCTTGAAGACCGGCAGTCTCTACAACATATTTGTTAATCTCATTGAAATCAACATTGCTGGTTTTACCACTTTCTTTTTGTTCACTACCATAAACTTCGAACATTTAGTATTTCCTCTTTTTACATTTAGAATGCTAAACAATTACATTTAGCGGCTTACTGCTCACAATGAGCAATTCTTTAAAAGTTGGCTTTAGTCATCTGTAATAGGTCTACAGCAGTGTCATTAGCAACAACACTACTAACATTAACACATTCACAACGAGCTAGAAGCTTTAGCAGATTCATAGCACCATTACTGTTCTTCACAACACGTTGCATTGCTTTACTTTTGTATTTCTGTTTACGTTTAGTGGAAGATTTCATCTTCTTTTCTCCTTATGGATTAATTTTAATATATTGTTCAACGATTTCTAGACATTCATCAAGAAGATTGTATTCTTCTGGTTGCTCTTCTTCGGCAGAAAGAACTTCTTTGTAAATGTCATAGTCAATTTGATTTATGATTTCAAGAACCATTTCTCTTGCTTGTTCAGCATCAAGAGCCATTTTCAGTCCTCATGTTTTTCATGGATCATGTAGTGGGTGATTCGATATCCATCTTTTGTTTCATCGGTCCAACCATAAAATTCACTGACAGTCCCAAAACCAACTTCACAATTTTCAAATATCACAAAAACTTGATCTAAGCTATTCAGTTCGGTAGGAAAAGTTCCATTAGTTTTTGTGTAATTTTTCAGAAGGTCAGGTTCTGGTTTATCTCTGTAAAGATATTGGAATAGTTGCTCCATCGTCTCTACTTCAAGAACAACTTCCATGTTTTCTAGCTTCTCTGTGTACTTAATCATCCTCTTTATCATACTCCACAAAGAAATCATTTACACGGCGATAATATTGATCACTTTCTACAAGAAACTCAGCCCAAATTTTCACGTTCAGCAAATAATCTTCCTCTTTCCAATCACCACTTTGATAAGCATCAAACCATTCAAACTTATCACTTTGGTCTACATATTCGTTGGATTCATTCATATTGATGATTTTATTAGCCCAATCTTTGTAGCCTTTACCAAGTAGGAAATATGCCCAACTACCGAGAGGGTAATTATCTAGAAAATAATCAGTGAAGCTTTCTCCTGCTTGATGTTCCCAATCTCGGATAGCTTTAATCATAGCGGGCACGTTGCGTTCTACCATTTATTAATCCTCCAACAGTTTATCGTAAAGATTATTCATTTTTAGAATCTCTGCCATCTTGCCATTCTCTTTCTCAAGACTTCTCTTATCTTGCACTAAATCTTCTACAAGCTTTTGCATTAGCTGGGATTCTGTTAGAGACATTTTATCTCCATCAAATAGATAGCGAATTAAAGTTCCATCCTCAGTCCATCCATCAAGTTTCTTGAGGAAATCTACAAGAGATTGTTTCATTTCCCAAACACAAGCCAAAGAAGAAGTGCAAGAAGACCAAAGGACAGTAGAATCAGAATTGGAACCCAAAGAGGACTAAGAACCAACCACCAACTCCAAGTTGCTACTGCACCAACACCACCAAGTTTTAGACCAATAAACAGAAGAGCTAGCAGGCTAAAGAACGGAAAACTCACAGAGACAGTTTTCTGATTTGACATTATCGTACCACCTTCTCTTCTGCTAGTTTATATTTACGTTGGATGATATTGATTTTCTGTTTAGGGCACTCTACAGAAAATTCTTGCTTGAGTTTACGTGCATCTTCTCGGACATAAACACGTTCAATTACATAGCCATATTGTGCATCTACAATATCGTATTCATATTTTACTTGTTTCATTTTATAGTTCCTCTTTTTGTACTGGTAGGTATTTAATAAATTGTTCTGCTGCCACTTCACCATAAGAAGGCTCTTTACCTTCAAGTTTTTCTTTACAGTGATTTAGAGCAGTTTTATAGGTTTCTTGAAAAGCTTCAGGATCGTTAATGTACTCATCCATCCACTTGTTAAATGCTAGAACAAAACTTTCTTTCATCTCATTTTCCTCCTATTTTTCAGTTGGTACATCTATTATTTCATGGATTACGAACACCGTCAAGCAGTTTTTTAGCTTCTTCAATGTAATAGTTGTAATCAATGTCCCAATGGAATTCCTTCATATTATTACAAGGAACAACATTCCATTCAGTATCAATTCCAAGTCTACGATCCTCACCACCTTCCTCAAGAGGAGGCATGATTTTCACAAGCTTACCGCCCTTGGTTGATGGATAATAACGACAGATGTTTTGTAAAGGCTCCTCTGAATTATCCTCATGAACAAGAACAAGACGTGAATTTCGCGGTACTTTGGTCCTCAAAAAAAAGTCGTAAGGGTCTTTATGTTCTTTGATGAAGTGTTCAACAGAATCAAGATTAAGAATTTCGGCCAGAGCGGCTAGGGAAACAATCATGGCTGAGTGATTCTTATGCCATCCCATTTCTCTATACGGCATAACTTCATATCTGCCTTTGGTTTTTACTTTCCCGGATGAAATTAATTTTCTAATCACATCTATTTTATCATCATGTGTCAATCTTAATCCTCTCTATTCTAAAATTTTTGAAATAAACAAGATTTGTTTTATATTTAGCAAACTTACCCAAACAGCCTCTTAGACCGAGTTCTTTTAATTCGGCATAATAAACTATTTTCTCTAAGCTTTCATTAGAAATTTTATATTTCCATTTAGTTTTAATTTTGGAAAATAACTTACCTTGTGCCTTTCTGTCTCGATTACTCCATGACTCCTTAAGTTTATCTGAATGTCCACTCCTGATTCCTGAACTCCATTCGGCTTTTAATCTTTCTGATATCTTCAGTCTTGTAGACTCATGAACAATCATAGCTCCACTTTTATCTTTTCTTAAGTTATAACCAAGCTTTCTATTTGTTGAATTGAAGTATTCGATCCAAAATAACTCTCTGTCTTCTACAATATCTACATCGCAGATTTCTATTACAGAGAATGTAAAATTATGAATACCGTGTTTACCCATAGAACTTCAAAGATAATTATTTATCTGACGACTTCTACGATTTTTGAAATCATACAAATAGTGGTGTGATCTTCGATAGAAACACATTGTTCTACCAATGTAATTTTTACCATTCACAATATTTGTTATCTTATAAATTCCTCCTTGATTTTTAAACTTACTAATTTTCAACCTTATCCTCTTTAATTGCAATATAGGAATTTACATCAGCCACATACATTACAGAATAAGTATCACCTTCCATCTCAAGTCCTGTGATTTCCTCCCATCGTTTTACAATCTTATCAGCTTTAGGAATATTTTCAATATCTACAAAATATTCAAAACCATCCGTGTTGCACATAATGATTTCAGCATCGCAATGATCAACTAGAGCGCCCATCAGCATACACAGAGAAAGCTGGCCACCAATTGTAATACTCATTGTGTAAGCAGGATCATACAGAGGACTAAATTCGTTGTTACTATCACCATACACGCCATTCAGAGCAAGCTTCAGTGCCTTGTTAGTTGCTGACTTTTTATCATGCTTTTTACGCTCATTATACAAATCCTTGTACACTTTACAGAATGTCATTCCAAGATGTTTAGGATAGACATTATTTGAAATTGCCATGTTTGGATAGTAACTAGCAACGTCTAGTGTACGAAGCTTTCTTTTCTCAGTAGACCTATGAGTTCCTTGCTTTGCACCATGGATACCACCAACACCAAAGTCATAACGAAAACCATTAATTACAACATTCAACGTTTCGGCAATATTGTAACACCAATGATAGGATTTCTTAGGAACTTTTACAACTCGTTGTTTCTCTTTTCCTTTGTCGTCAATGAAGGTTTCTTTTACAGAATTACCTTGTTCATCCTTTAGTGTTTCCATTGCTTTTAGTTCTGTAACCTCAAGCCAACCCATTGGGAATTTCTTTTTCATTTCCTCAATTTCAGAATCAGATGGTTGAGTTTTGAACTTTTCTTTCTTGATTTTCATCTCAGCGTATTTAGCAACATCCCCAAGATTGTGCTCAAGAATATCAGTGAAAACACCCTTTGTCTCAACAATTACTTGTTTCTTAAACCATTCGTGGATTGCTTCAAACTCTGGTCGATTCTTGGTGAAATCAATGTAATCAAATAGACAATCTTTAATAACGATTTTGTCTCGTTTGGTTTGATTAATTTTTCTACCAAACTTCCCATAGCTGTAACAACAACCCGGATTCTCTTTTTCAAGACGATCAATGAAAAGCTGTTTACCAATCTTTGTGTCATTGTAATTAGTACAATCAAACCCAAATTGTTTACCAAGCTCTTCACGAAGAATCAAAGCTTCTTTTGACTCATTGTAAAACTTCAAAGTTTCAAATACGTCTTTCTTGTTATATTTGAGAAGAATTGGAATCTCTTCTTCTTTAATTGCATATCCAACAGGGAATGGTAGGTCTTCAATCTCTTCAGAACGCATATTGAATTCTAACATCTTAAGAGACGTTGAACGGGCCTTGTTGTCAAAGTGATGAATTAAGAATAAATCAACTTGATCAATAACAACTTCTGAATCTTTGATTGGGTTGAAATTCTTATCACTTTTCTTTTGCTTATTGAAATATTCTTGAGCTACAGAGTAAATCTCTTTTGCTGTAAATACACACTCTTTCTTCATGAGTCGGCACTCCTTCGCCTTCTCAATCATGTAATGAAGGATAGTGTAATCAAAACTACGATTGTTAAAACCAACTAGGCGACGTTTCTTGCGAACACAATCACGAAGAAATTCTAGGAGTCCTTTACTATCATTCTTTCGATTACTAATTTCAAATTCAACAAAATTTTCACCATCTACATCAACCGCACACATCGTAATTACGGTTGGGTATGTTTCAAGGTCATAAATACAGTCTTTTGTCACGATTCCTCCAGATTAAAATTCAGGCTCCTCTTTTTGAGGATTCTTCTCTAACCAATCTCCAAGATCATAACACTTAACTGTGCTAAAATCATAGTACCATTTACCAGCACTACCAGTTTTACCGCCGCGACACTTAGGAAGATCAACTTCAGTGGTATTTTTATCTACGTTATCTTCAGCCAGTTTATCACGATTCAAGACAATATTGTAGTGAGCTGATTGTACAAAACTACCTGTTCCAAGGGCATCAAACTCCGTTACTTTGCGCATTTTACCGTCTGCGCTTTGTTGAGGTTTACGAGTATGTAGGACATTAATCATCGTTACACCATTCTTTGCCATATTGCGTTGGAAGTTCATGTGATCTTCTGAATATTGCTCATTGCTGCCTCGTAGTAAATCACTCAGAACATCAATAACAAACAGCTTACTATCATACTTTTTATATAGCATTTCAAGTTCAACTTCCATGTCTTTAATGCTACCAGCACGATCATCAATAATAAAGAACCGAGGTTCCCCGTTTTCCTTGTATGCTAGGTTTTTCTTAATTTGTTGACCTTCATCTGTTTTCAGAAAATCAATAATCTGTTCTGGAGACATTCTCCACATCAAGTTAGTCTCCATATAAATGGAGAGCATTTCTAACATGTACTGAGAAGCTGTAGCCTCAAGACTGACGATTGTTGGTGTAACTGGACTATTAAATACCCAATATTGTACCATACGATTCACATGGGTCGATTTCCCGCATGATGTGTCAGCAATAACGTTGGCAATTCGTCCTTGAATAATACCACCACCCATCATTTCCTGCATTTGATGCATATAGGGAGGAAGGGTGATTCGTGGCTTCATTAGTTCGTCTGGAATTTCTTCTAAACCTTCTGCTGCACTTTTTACACCCGGTGGAGTATATGGCTTAGAGGCCCAATAATCATTGATAAATTCAGATTCAAAATGAACTACCTTTTGTGCGTCTTTATCCCAAATATATGAATTTGGGTCTTTTCGACGCATTTTCATGATATGGACACGACCACGAGGAAGAACAGAAACAATAGATTCCATTGCCTCGTTACCAGCCTTATCGTTATCCATGCACACTACGATTTTCTTAAATCGATCAAAGAATTCATATTGAGCTTGAATTTGCTTATGTGCGCCTGTTTCCCCAATTGTTGGACTTACAACAGCGATGGGGTTGTATTGCTTATTCTTTTGGTAATCAGAAAGCATTTGAAAAGCTGCAAGCTGATCATGTTCACCCCCAACAATAACAACAGTATCAGAGAATGTGCTAAATTTGAATTGACCAAAAAGCTCACAATCTTTTCCGGTTTCACCGTAAGGGTTTGTGAATTCTTTTGGATGTTTACGAATTTTATAACCTGAAAGTTCTCCATTCTGTGTTACAGGGTAATAGGTAGAACTGACACTACCATCACTTTCTGAGTAGGTATAACGAACACCAAAAGGTTTACTAATATCAGAACGAATTCCCCGATAACCTTTAGTGTCTACTCCTGTCTCAGTCTTAATCTTCTCATTAACTTCTTTGTCAAAAGGTTTACCCAAAATATCCTCCAAATCTAATTTTGGTTTAAATGTTTCTTCATCATTTGTAATTTCTTTATAAATGTTAATTGCTTCTATAAAGGAACAGCCTTCCATGTTACGGATGAAATCAATGCTATCCCCACCAGTTGCACAAGTGCCCCAACAATAATAACTTTCTGTCTCATCATAAATTTGTAATGAGGGAGTCTTTTCGCCATGAATCAAACAACAACACTTACTTCCAGAAATCTCGGCTCCATAATGTTCCAAAACTTGACGAATGTAACTCATTTAATCCTCAACACAATCTACGAAATCTTGAAGAATAGAGATAGCTCGTTCAATTTCGTAAGTATTTACTTTAGCGTTATAACCTTCATCATAAGCTTTAGTCTTCTCTTCTTCTAGTGTTTGCTGATCAATACAATCAACCATAAGTTTATTAACAAACTCTGAAAGACAAACACCATTAGCATAAAGAAGTCCCTTATCAACATAATCCCTAAGCTCTTGTGCTGTTAGATGACGAATATTATCTTTTGCAATATCAATTGTGTAGGTCATTTATCTTTCTCCTCTTTAATGAATGGGCGTGAGTAAACCCACAGTTTACCACCATCATCTAGTTCTTGAATAACAATAGCAATCTGACTAATACCATTCTTAATGTCTTTATTCATTTGTCGTAGCATTGCAGCTTTTGTATCAAAAGTAGTTTCATTCATTTTTCTGATGCTCCTTTGCAAATAGTTTCCACAGCTCATCACGTTCTTTAGCTTCGTTTGCTGCTGTTTCAGACACCCAAATCAGTTGCTCTCGTGTTAAATTTTTAAAGATTAGCTCTAGAGCTTCTTTGTCATGATCTTTAATTGAATCGGTCATTATTCATCCTCCATAAGCTCTTTATATTCTTTAATAAAGATATTGAGCATATTTCGCAGAGCGTTTTCACCTGCTGATGTGAGTTGCACATTTGGGCCAGCTTCACGTCCAGCGGGATAATCTACTTCGCTATCTTCTGCTAGAATTTGTGCAGCATTTTCAATAAAGCTTTCAATAATTTCTTCAAGCTCGGTTTCTTTAAACCAATCCCTTAGACTTTCACCATAATAATCCCAATTATCCACTCCACCTGCTTCAAGAGCATTTAGCTTAGATTCAGCACGTTCTAGTTCTTTAAGTCGTTTTGCACTAATTTTAACGTCAGTCATTTAGAAAAGCTCCTCTTCATTATTATCTTTAGGTTCTTCATCCATATCTTTCTCAAGAAGATCGCGAACAGAATATGGAATCTTTTCTTTAGTTTCAAATTTCTCTGTAAATTCTTCTTTAGTATAGGCTGCTTTTACAAATACATCTCCCATTAGTTTCAAATCCCAAGAATTATTTGCGGTTCCTTCAAGTTCTAGGATAATGGAATCTGAGTAGTGATGTTGCGAGTATTGTCCGTTAAGAACGTATTCACCTTCGTGAACCCAAATACCTTCCCGCCCACCATTTACAATCTCACCTACTTTGTAAACAAAGCTATTCTTGTAGTGAGAGACAAGAGAGCCATCTTCAAGCTTTTTAACATTCTTGAAATATTTACCTTCGGGATTTTCTTTGTGTTTAGTTTCAGGTTCAAAGAAATGACGAACTGGCTTATACAGATCATTCAGAGATTCTGGAGCTTTAAACTTATATTCATTCTCAGGAGAAAGCTTATCAAAACATTCCATTGCTTTGTCTAGGGAGAATTCCTCATTAACTGGAAACACTTCTTTCATATCAAGGCCGTACATCCCAGCCACTTCCTCTGTTAGCTTTTCCCAGCTATCAATTTCTTTCTTGTTCACAGCCAGAAGAATACGCAGCATTTGTGGGCGAGAAATATTATACCCTTTTTCCACATACTTTGCAACCCTCAGAGCAGAAATCAGAGGATATGCTGTGCCTTCGTTGAAGCTTAGATAGCGTTGTGAGTTGTGCTTTAGGAAGTCTTTGTGAAGCACAAATTGGGATTTGTCTTTAACTCGATCAAAGCCTTCACGGAATTCTAAAGCGCCCATATTCACAGTGAAATCATAATCTGCGAACACTTCATTTACATCTTTAAAGAATTTATAAATAATTAGCTGAACGTCTTGACCTGTAACTTTATCCTTAAGAAGAATAGAACGATCAGTCATGTTATTTGCAATTAAACGGAAAGTGTAATCCCCTTCATAAATGTCGTAGCAGAATTGCAGGTATGAAAGTGGATTTCGAAAATAAACGTCCAAGTCATTTACTTCACGATTACAAAATACAGAAGTAATAGCACCACCAGCAATAATCACATCATGCTTTTCAAATAGTTCCCAAACATCTTTACTAACTAGTTTTTGTAGCTTACGTAGTTCATTTTGATATTGCATTATTAATTCTCCATTTCAAATTTAATGTGATCACGAACAACTTCTACCCACATAGCTTCATTAATTCTACCATCAGCACGAAGGTCTTATAGATAGTCATTAACCAGCTCTAGGGCCTTCTCTAAGCCCGGATTGAGATATCCCTTAGCCTCTCCATTGTCCAAGTCAAAAGCTGCTTCACGAAGCTTATAGGCCAGCTCTCGTTGCTCTTCTTCAGTGAGAAAGCCTGTGTCAAAATAAGAATTTCCAAAAGCAACACGCAAACCTCTGTACCCTTTAAATCGATTTACAGAAAAGTCCATTATCGAACCTCCAAATGAGCTTCTAGTGGAATAAACACTGCACCATCAGGATAACCTTCTTCTAGATATACACAACCACTTTCAAGGTTTACATTCTTATCATCAGTTGCAATAATATAAGTTCCGTGATAAACATCCACGTAAACACTTCCTGCAATAAGATTCCTATAACTTACTTCTTGTTTCTCATTTTGTCGATCTGTTATTTTCATCATCTTCTCCTTTAAACATTAATTCGCATACAGTGAGGATAATTGCTGTAATAACAATAGCAACAATTCCTCCAATAATCAATTGTTCCCACAAACCAGAGAGAAGCATTTATTTCTTCTCTTCATGTTTCAAGCCAATCATAAACCCTACACGAATTGCATTCTCAATTGCAAGCTCTACTTCGCACATACGATAGTTATATTGAATTTTACTAACAATAATTTCTTTCTGAGTTTTTATTTCTTTTTCAAATTCTTCAAAAGTCATTATTTGTTCTCCTGTTTTTCTGGAATTGCAATTAGAACACATTTCTGTGAACGTGGCAAATCTTTTTGGCATTCTGTGATTTTAGATTCTTGTTCTTTGAGATATTCAAAGATTCCAGTAGAATTGACTGCAAGGGCCATGCACACCATAGCTACTATAGCTCCTGCAACAAGACCAAATGCCCAGCTTTGAATAGAATTCATCAGTCAATCCCTCCAATAGACAAATCATTTAACACAAATTCTTCTTCATACCAGAGGTCTTCAGGAATAGAATAATATACTTCAAGCACCTGTCGGCTGATATTGGTTAGCCCGCAATATAGGCGATTCTCATAAGCAGCTTGAATGATTTCGCTAGTACAGAGATTTGGAGAGTCAATTTGACATATGTTCATTTACTTTCCTCCCTTAAGGATGTTAATAGCCGATTTAAGGTTTACAATAGGGGCACTCCATTCGTCAAGACCATAGAGACTTTCTCCATCATAACGACATTTAACAAGACTATCACAAATATCATTTAGACGCCAGATCACATCATCAACAAGCTCTTCTACTTCATCTGCCCGATAAGCCCTGACAGTTTGTTTGTAACCATACTCATCCTCACCATCATCATAAAATTCTTCTTCAAGTTTCATTATTCTTTCTCCTTATTAGCTTGAGCTAGCTTTCTAATTTCTTCCATTCGTTCCAACAAATCATTTGGAATTGGCTCAATGTAACCATCATTGAGTTCCTTGTCAAGAAGCTCTATAAATTTTTCTTCAATGATAGAAGGCTTATTGCTTTTATGCATGTCACCAGCTACAGGATTTTTCATTTTAATTCCAAAATCTTTTCTACTTTACGGGCAAGCTTGAGGTCTAGGCCATGATTTTGTGTAGCATAATCGTAAACATCTTTTAGAAGAATTTCAAGATGCTCTGCA